>Ga0070746_10001161_pt1 | contig 15852 bp, 23 predicted proteins | sample VirMetDEL_Mar_21_FD_77016 | JGI IMG/M metagenome (GOLD analysis project Ga0070746, IMG submission 77016) | Aqueous microbial communities from the Delaware River and Bay under freshwater to marine salinity gradient to study organic matter... | ecosystem: Environmental > Aquatic > Marine >... | reverse complement strand
CGGAATCCAGCAGAGATACAGATCATTACACAGCTAAACAACAACAAACAACAGAAAACAACAGCAAACAACAGCAAACATGTCTTTCTCATTCCCAGATCCTCTCCTCTTTGTCGATCAGGAGGCGTTCGAGGACTATCTCAAAAATCTTCTGTATAAAGCCGGTAGCGCCAACCGCGAGGGACTTTCCTACGATACAACATTCTTTGAGATGATTTTGGCCTGTCTCGCTAAGAAAGAAGGAACATTTTGGCTTCGCGTGAATGAATGGAAAAAGGAGAAAGGATTTGATTTTACGAGTGCGAAATGGGTTTGTCAGGATGGTACTAAGCAAAAATTGAGTGTGTTCGGATCGCTACTCCTCTACTGCAAGGGTTTTGAGGAGATCCCGATATGGATCGGTGATGCAGAAATTATGATGAATGAAGATACATCGGCGTTATGTGAGAAATTTAGAACAACTATACCTGAAGGATTGGAGCATTATTTTAGAAATGACTACGTAAAGGGAGAGTGCGGTGTAGATAGCTTTGATGAATAAAAACCATATTTTTTATTGCTGACTAGGATTCCGCTGACTAGGCGCGCATCTAAAAATAGAACACATTCCTAACGACCTCTCAAATTCCTAGTGTGCAAATTCCTAGTGCATAAAAACGGAGTGTCTAGAACATTTATATAAGGCCATGGTCTAGCTCTAGACGTCATTTTTTGACTTGATATCATCACACACACACACTCAAACGCTACTTGAATTTACATCATGGCTTTCACACTCAGCACTATCCTTCCCGCCGAGATCTGCGAGCACATCGACACCTTCGCCGTGGAGATGCAGGAGCAATACAAACGTGACTTCCTGACTTGGAATTTCAAATTTCAGGACTGCGCCGATGAGCTTCGTTTGCTGAATTGCCTACGATACAACCGCGACGCACTTGAAGTGGAGATTGAAGATGACATGGAACGAGCGCAGAATTTGCCGGACACCCGCAGCCGCGACTGGTGGGAAGAAGATACTATGGATCAATACAAGCTCCGGATGGAAGATCTAGACATGGGCCGCAAGCTGGTTTCAGAACTTCGGAACTTCTACGAGGCATCAGACGGCATGTGGGATGCGTCGATGATTAACAATCCTCACTTTCCGGATTTTCAGCTCCAAGATGAATACGCTGAGGAACTCTTCCGACAGGTTATGGAACAAGACAGCTTTGAATGGGAAGACGAAGAAGTAATCGTGGAATGTCCGCCGATGAATGATCTCTTTCAGGACGGAATTCCGTCTTGGGTTGGTGCTGACTACGCAGGGAGAGCTGAGCTGCGTATTCATTCTGGTCGCGAAGAACGGCGATTCAAAATCTTCCGTATTTTCTGATTATATATTATGGAAGCTTATGCAATAGAAAAGTGGTGGCTAGATAATAGAGATGTATTTGAGAATATAGGTTGGGTATTTCTAGGATTTTTTGCAGGTAATTTATTTCAGAAGTATTGTAGATGTATTTGTTAGTCAATAAAATTTTTTATTTTTTCCCAAAGACATTTTTCGTTGTATTTTTTATTTACATCTAGTTTGTATTTATTTTTAACTAGATTTCTCCATAGATGAATTGTATAGTTTTCAAACATAGAAGACATAGGCTGAGGTTTTACTCCGTATTTTTCTACATATTCCTCCTTAGGTAAAAAAGCATCCTTAGCGTACCACCAGTCTAGATTGCAAAATGTTTCAGGTGATTTCACGTATTTTTCATATTCATAAGCTTTCACAGCTTCTCTAAATATTCGCATATACTTACAATTGTCTTTGTTAGTCTTACCATATCTAGTTTGTGATTTTTTACATTTTTCATATAGCTCCCTAAAGAACTCACTACCTTTCGGAGCTTTCAATACGCAGATCTGATAGACTGACGGATCTTTGCTCGCCATTGCTCCTCTTTGTATGGTGCGCTCTGATGCAAATACATAATCATCATCAAAGTCAAATTTTTTCGTTGCTATCAAATCTAAATCTACCCAATAATTACCTTTCAAATATAACATCTTATATCTCCATATATCGGAAAAAGGCAAATATGTATCTTTAAGAGTAAATATTTCCGACTCGGGTAAAATCTCATTAGCATCTTTCAATATAGTACCATGTGGGACATTTTTCACATCTCCGTAAGTATATAGATGAAACTCCATTTGATGTTTCAAAAATGATTTTATACAATATTGTTCCATTATCGACAATTCATCACCTATCCAAAGACTTTGAACTATTACCATATAGAATATGGTATTATTATTTTTATAGTAAAATAACTTATTTAAAGAATAATATATATGTATTAATTATGCCGAGAGCAAAATATTATAGAGCCAATAAAGAAAAATTTAAAAAATTATATAGAGATGCCTATCATAGTGACAAGGATAGATTTAAGGCCTACAAGGAAAAGCATCTCTCAACTGCACATGGAAAGATGAGTCAAAAAATTCAAAACTGGAAACAGAAAGGAATGATCCTATATGAGAATGAAACTTGGGAAGATATGTATAATAGATTTCAAAACCAAGAGTTTTGCTGCGGATGTGGTGAAAAATTTTGTGAAACAAATCGTAAGGCTCTAGATCATAATCACGATACAGGATATGTAAGAGGTGTCCTATGTTATAGCTGCAATAGGAGAGATATACTCGCCAACTTATAGATTTTTTTTTCTAGTATTTATTTAATGAATTCAATCATCATCAAAGATTTTTTGAATAAAAACCCTGATTTTTCTGTATTTATAGGCATCCCTGCATATGGAGGAAACCTAAAGAGTGGATTCGTGCAATCATTGATGAAATTACAAGCAATTTTTTTGAGACTAGGCATTCCACATGATTATTTATATTTATCAGGTGAGAGTTTAATCTGTAGAGGTAGAAATGCTATAGTAAGTAAATTTTTGGCTACACCTCACTCACACTTATTATTTTTAGACACAGATCTTATATTCAATCCTGCATCAATAGTCAATATGATAATAAATGATTTTCAAATAGTAGGACTAAGTTATCCTAAGAAAGGAATAAATTGGAACAAAGCAAAACATATGATAGAGAATAATAATTTCGACAAGAATAGTTTATCTGATATGAATTTTAATCCATTGTTAGATGAAGATGGTAATTGCAAAACACTACAAAGATTTATGTGTGCTAAAGACATTCCAACAGGTGGGATGCTAATTAATAGAAACGTATTTTATACACTCATGAGAAAATATCCTGAATTACGATATCAAAATAATATAAGCGGATACGATGATCAACTATGTTACGATTTTTTCCGTGTAGGTGTTTGCCCTGAAAGTAATTTCTACTTATCAGAAGATTATTATTTTTGCAAACTACTAAGAGATTCCGGATATGAATTGTGGATAGATTATAAATCAGCACTAGGACATATAGGAGAATATGAATATTGGGGATCAATTGATAATGAGCTACAAAGTGGATTGATACAATATAACAAAGATTTAGTCAAAATTAATGGTAATAGGTGAATTGATTGGACGATCTTGTTTAGAATAAATAGGCTGAAATGATCTCTGTGTATTTCTAAATGCATTTTTTGTTACCAACATTTCATTAGATATGATCCCGAATTTTTGTGCTATCTGGAAATTTTTACTATCAATCTTGGTACGAATTTTCACTATTTCCTGATTTAGTTTTTGTGTCTCTTTCAAAATTTGCGACAACATATCTAATATAAGTAAATTTTCCATATATAATATATACAGATATAATATAAATGAGCGATCAACCGAAAAAGACACTTTCAGCAGAACAGCTAGCTAAAATGCAAGAAGGGAGAAAGAAAGCTTATGAAGCTAGAAAGAGAGCAAGAGAAGAAGAAAAACTAGCAAAACAGGCAGCCAAAGCAGCTGCAAAAAAGGAACAAGAAGAAGCTATTCGTCAGCAAAAGGAACAAAGAGAATTGATCCAAAAAGCTAATGAAGATAAATCAAAAAAGAAAGCTGAATTGAAAGCTCTAAAAGAACAGCCACCAGAGCCTACGCTCTCCAAAGAAGAACTAGTCGAAATGGGCGGACGTGTAGATGACATTGAAGAAGAAGAAGTAGATGATGAGCGCTACAAAAAAGTATTTGAAGATGCATCATTAAAAGTACTAGAGACTCTACCAAACAATGCAAAGGATTTGTTTAAGAAAGCAAATAGTAAATTCGATTGCAAATTATCAGTAGAGGATAATATAAAATCTATGATTGAATATTGCAGGGAACTAGTTAAGGCTAATATTGAAACAGCCAAAGTAGTCAAATCAAAAGTCGTAGAAGAAAAACCAGTAGCTGATAAGCCTGTAGATATTGTAATTCCTCCTAAAGAACAAATTGCCGCCGAAAGAGAGATAGAACAACGCATATATGCAATTATGAAAAAATTCAAATGAATACAGGAAGGACAGCAAGGACAGCAGATTTATAAAATTTTTTTTTCTCATATACATTATTTTATTTTATTTTTTTGCCGCCTCTCCCGTCCTTCCCGCACCCTCTTATTCCACACTATATTTCTATAATACATAAGCTTATTTAAAGCTATAGCACGTGATTATTATATCAGTTGAAATGGATACAATAACGATCTCCGTAGCGGAATATAAATCCCTTATCAAATTAAAGGAAGCTAGCACAGCAGCCCATAAAAGATACAGACAAACGGAAGGATGGAAAGAACGTAATAGAGAAGCTCAACGACGGTGGCGCGAAAAAAAACGTGCATCACAAAAAAATTGATTTTTCAAAATTGATTTTCATTTAAAGATAATACAGAGTATTATTACAACAATGATGAATAGCACTTCCAATACCAGCATTGCAGACATTCGCCCGTCGGTGATTAAATTTGCCGAAGATAATGATATTCCTTACATCAGACTACAGGTGAATTATACTTATAATGAAGCTGAAAGTCGGTGGGAAAAAGATGCATTTTGTCCTAACATCCGTGAAGAGAGTAGCGGTAAGGCATCACTACCATCTGATTATCGCCGTGGTAATCTCATGACTAATGAGAAGATACGAAACAATTTCAATAATGAAAATAAAGATGCAAATGCTATTGCTCTGATGCTCGGTGCATCCCCTTTCGTACTAGTCGATACTGACTCAAAGGAAGCAACAGCAAAAATCAAATCAATTTTGAAAGAGAGAAATCTACGATGTGGTAGCACTCAAACTAAGAAGGGACATCACTTCTATTTTAAAATTACAGGAAGTAAATCTAAGATAAGTTTCGGTGCAAATAAAGATACAAAGATTGATATACTAGGCAACAAAAAATCATTTTCATATGAATTGATTGATCGCAATTTCAGCTCGCCTGAAAGCTTCTGTGAGATTGAGGTAGATGATTTCATCGCCTACTTTCAATCAGTAGCAAAGACGAAGCCTAAGCAATCTAAGAAGACACAGATAAAAAAAACAATTATTGAAGAAGCAACCGAAGCTCCTGTGAAACATAAATTTACTATCAAAGAAAAATCATATGCGTCGGGGCTTTGGACTATATTTGATCCTAAGCTCTTTGATAATTATCATGACTGGCGCATGCTTGCTAACTGGTGTGTCGTGCATGGTAATTTCCAACAATTTCACGACATTTCACAGAAAGCTCCTAAATACAAAGATGAGCGTGATTGTAAGCGGGCGTGGGATAATGAAGTAGCCAACAAATGGCGCATCAGTGTAGGGTGGGGTGTGAATAAGGCTAAGGAAAGTAATGAGAAAAAATGGCTACAATATAAAAAAAAACATATGATACAATCAGTTAAAGGTTTTACTGACTATGAGCTAGCGCGCAGATTGCAGGAAAATTTTTGCGATAAGTTTATTGCTGTCGGCAAAGAATTATATTATTATGATGGTACTAAGTGGATCAATGAAGGAGAAGGACATTTTCGCAGAGTAGTAGCAGAAGATCTGTATGCAAATATTCAATCATTCATAGATCATGAAGACGAAATCACACAGGAACATCTAGCAGATATATATGCTAGTATGGATAAGCTGAGATCTACATCAAAACAAAATGCAGTGCTTACTCAGTTTATGTCTATGGTGCAGGAGCAACCAGACATTTTCATTCAGGAGAACGAACATTTATTCCCTTTCTTGAATGGTGTCTATAATGCACTTGAAGATAAGCTTTGCGACCACGATTCAAATTATTTCAACAGAGTATGTTTCCCCTTCGACTATGAGCCTGAGATAATGCTTGAAGAAGAAGCAACTCACGAGATAAATGATATGTGGCAAAAAATATTCCATGAAGAAGAAGACCTTGAATTTGTGAAGACTGCGATATGTCGTCACTTGATGGGTAAGCAAACAAAACATATTTTATGGCTACACGGATCTAAGGGTAATAATGGTAAGTCAGCTCTACTGAATACTTTGATGACGGCACTTGAAGACTATGGTGCATCAATCAATACATCATTGCTACAGAGCAAATTCGACTCAGGTAAGCCTCAACCTGAATTGAATAATCTTATGGGTAAAAAAATTATATTCGGATCAGAAGTAGATACTACTGCTCCTTTCAATACACAAACTATCAAAACATTCACAGGCGGTGATCCTATCACAGGTAGAATGCTATATTCAAATACTCCTTTCAAATTTGTTTGTAAGGCATTATTTATTGTAGCATGCAATCAGTTTCCATCTTTCACAGATAATGATAAGGCTTTGCATGAAAGTAGAAACAGAACTATACCTATTGATACTGAATTCCTTCCTAAAGAAAAATATGTAGAAGCTGTTGCAAATTGTCCTGAAGAAGAACGTGCTACTGTACTAGCACATACACATCTAGGCGATGAAAAATTTGTAAGTCCTCAATACCACAAAGAAGTAAGACCTCATATGATACATATACTTATGAGCTGGCTTTCACAGGGCTATCACAATAAGGAACTGAAGCAGCCTATCAATAGTAAAAATCACATGAAAGAAGCTTTGTGCGATACTGAAGAAATACAATTGCTTATTGACTATACAGATGAAGCATCATGGGACAATGTAATCACAGCTAGAGACTTATACAAACACGCAGTAATGTTAGGAGCAAAACCTATATTGAGCGAACAGAAATTTTGTAAGGCAATTGCAAAAAATACATATTTAGACGGTAAGTATGTAGCAAAACTAGGTAAGAGACGTGGTGTTATCAAAGGATATACTTTGAAAAAAAATTTAAATGATACATTTGAAGCTGATGATGACGATGGCGACGAAGTCGCAGATATTTAATTCATTTTAATATTTTACGTAATTCTTTCTTAATTTGTATTTTTTTGAGTGTATGTAAGTCTTTCTTATCAATTTTCATAGGTTTTTGTAATGCACGCGCAATCTCAAACTTATTGGCTTTTTCAAACATATATATAACATATTTTTATTTTTTTTACTTTTGATGTAAATATATTTTTTTTATATAAGCATATCTCATACAAGATGTCGTCTCTATTCAAACGTTATTTTGAAATCACTCCCGTCAATAATGTAGATAATTTTACTCCAGATGATGGTGTAGATATAATTAATTTCATCGTGCCACCAGTAGCCGGTGCATCACTCCCTCTTTCAGATTTAGTACTAGTTGGAAATCTCAAAGTATTTAAGGATTACACAGCTAGTCCTCCAACTCCATACCAAAATAGTCCTCAGGCTGACGGAAACTCACCCGAAGTAGCTATCGATAATGTAGCAGGTATTCATGGTGCTATTGCTCGTGTAGATATTACATCACGTCAGGGAAATATTTTAGCCGAACAAAGACAAAATTACTCTCTCGTTTCTAAATGGCAACGAGGAACTCTAGGTGATAAAGACTTACAGGTAGGTAGATTTAATATTCAGCAGTGCGTAGGTGCTAACTCCCGAAATGTTTCAAACAGATTAAGATCAACTGCAAATCTACCTGGTGATGAATTTTGCTTTCAATTGAATACTGGTCTTCTCAAAGATGCTAATCAGCCTATCAACTTACAAGCTTTCGGAGGTATGGAAATAAAAATCCATCTCAATTCAACAAATCAATTTTTGATGAATATTGATAGTGGTGCAGCAGCAGCCAATTTATTACAGACTTATAACTATTCATACAGACTTACAAATGTAAAACTCTTCGGCAGATACAATTATGTAGAACCAGCAGTCCTCAGCAAACTCAACGGACTTAATTACAAAGCTGTTACTAATAATCTAAATACCGTCCAAAGTAGTAATGATACTATGTCATTTGGCCCACAAGTCAATTCATTAGATAAAGTGGTATATATATTCCAGCCAAATAATGCAACTAAAAATAATCCTGATGTAAATGGTGTATCGTGCAATCAGCTAGTTTCACTCAAAGAATATCAGGTGTCTAACAACGGACAGCGTTTCCCTTATGATATGGACTTAGTCATTAATCCATCACTTACCGATCAGACAGACCCAAACTCTGGATCACAATCAACAGCCACCGATGCACAGGCCGAACAAAGAAAGAGACAGATTGGGGATGCCGAAATCATGTATCATTTCATCACAGGTCTTAATGGTAATTATCCACCAACACACTCAATGGTCTCAGCCAAAAATTATGCTAATGCGATCAGAGACTTATCAGGACTCGACTCAAATACCGCCCCAACAAAACAAACCAACTTCCATGGAAATAACGTCCAAGGACTCTGCACTAGTTACCAGTATGGTTTCGACGGGTATGCTACCCCAATGCCTAATAACTTAATTCAGCTACAGGCCGAATCAGCAGTCCTCACAAATCAAACCATATCTACTGCCGGAACTGATCCTCTCACAGGTATTAGAGACCAAGTCCAAACTGAAAATGCTTTCATCGTATATAATGCTTCTCTCAACTATGCGGGAATGCAAACTAAAAAATAATAATTATAAAATTGTTATAATATATAAATATGGTTAAATGCTATTTTTGTTACAGAAATGAAACTACTTCGTATTGGGATTACTATTGTGAATCATGCACGAAGGTAAAACAATTTTGTAAATTGATAGGAAGTGAAAAATTATGCAAATCATTACAATTTAAAATAAATGACGAAAAATTAGGAACACTAAGTAATAGTGTTTTAGAAGAAGAAGCTAAATCTGATCCTCAAAAGCCGCGAAAAAGTCCTCGGTTAAATCAGAACAATCAATAGTTTCTCTACAATCAGTTAAATTATGACCTATACTTGCAATTTTATTTTTTAATTCTTCTATCATATGTTTCAATATGAAGTTTGGTACATTTATATCTATTAAAAATTTCAGATGATTAATTATAATATTCATTTCAATTATTCTATCTTTGCCCTGTCGGATCTCATCGTCCGCCTCATCACATCTTTCTTTGATTAATTTTATTTCTCTATCCTTTCTAAGGACTACTTGTTTAAAATGCTGCGACATTTCTAACAATTCATTTTCAGTCGTCATTAATATTAACAGATATTTAATTATAAAAATCTAGACTTATATCTTTGTTTATAGTATAACCATGTCAGGATTTCGCTCAGCCCACTCGCATAAAGTAAATTCCTCTCAACAAGTAGAGGTAGATCTTGCCGCCCAATCATTGGGGGTAGTTAATATTGATTTAGAACAAATCAACGGACAGGACTTAGATATCGGCCAGCAATTAGCCGCCGCCTCCATTCCGGTAGTAGTCGCTAGCGATCAGTCTGCCGTCAATGTAACTAGAGATAAAGGTTCGAACGCCACAGTAGCCTCAATTGCCGAAACCGGTATGTATGCCTACAATGGATCTGCCTATCAAAGAGTTACTATGCAAACTGGCGGTCAGTTAGATACAAACCTCACTAGTGTTGGAGGCTCAAGTATTGACTTCGGTCAGGAAGCAATGACCTCATCTATCCCAGTAGTAATCGCATCCGATCAATCTGCCGTGTCTGTTTCATCAACAAACGCCGCCGCTAGTGGTAGTCATGGAAATATGGAAGATAATCAGTCAGTAGCAAGCGGTGATACTTCCACCGTCATAGATGTTTCAACAGCCAGTGATATTTGTATTTTCGGATCAGGAACTAGTTTGACCGATCCAATTGAAGTAGAAGTTTCTGAAGATAATACCAATTTCTTCCCAATTAATTCACAAATTTACCCAAATAGTGGTAATGGTTTCTTACAATTATCAGGAATAGCTTTCAACAGAATACGTCTCAAATTCACAGGATCAGCTACAGCAGTCACTTTCACTTGCCAATTCCGATAATCGAATTGAAAATTCCTTCTTATTTTCTCTATATTATTTAATGGAATCACTTGTTAAAGCTATTAGTAAGTTGGTTAAAAATATTCATTTAAAATGCAAAAGCTCTTGCTGCGAATGTGATAGTGATTGTAATAAGCCTGAATTAGAAGAGGCTATTGAAACTATCGTCGAAGAAGCTGTAGAACATATTTCAGAAAAATTGAAAATAACTCTTGTATAAAAAATCTAGCTGTAAGATATAACTATGTTTTTCAAAGGAAGTAATCTATCTGAAGATTGTGAATTATTATTAAAAGAACTAGAAAGATTAGATTTTTATAGAGGGACAGAAAGAAGGAGCGGACAATTCAAAGGTGCAAAATGTAAAAAAGGTGGTGGATCTATGTTATATGGTACTACATGGAAAGGCTATCTAAAATATGATGAAAACGGAGAAAAGGTATATCGCACTAAAGCTCCTGAAAAAGGATTATATCTTACAAAATGTAGAGACTTATATCCAGAACTAAAAGATATATTTATAGAATTTACAAAAAAATACATACCTGAATTCAAATGGACTCAGGTGCAACTAAATAAAAATTTTCAAAGCCCACCTCATTTTGACGCCGCAAATATCGGCGAAAGTTATATTATAGGACTTGGTGATTATACAAAAGGAAGGTTATTTATGGAGGTAGAATCTAGTTTTACCGATGAGCCGATGATCCGTAAAGAAAATATAAAAAATAGATTATTTTGTTTTAATGGCTCAAAGCACAAGCATTGGACGGAAGACTATGAAGGTAATAGATACTCAGTCGTGTTTTTCAATAATAATAAAATGAAAAAAATATCCGAGTCATAATATAATGAGTAATCCAGATTTTAAAATCAAACCTGTAGATGTCGAAACCGATGGATTTAATGAAGAAGAATATGGAATGTTTCAATTTCCAAGTTTAGGTGTAGGCATAGGCCATGTAGCCGCAGGAAAATCAACTTTGATGTATAATCTTATTGATAAGTTAGATCCTGTATTTCAGGGCAACGTAATTATATGGAGTCCAACAATTATGAATGATCCAATAGGTAAGAAGTTAGAAGAAAGAGAAATGTATTTAGAACATTTTGAGGAATATTCAAATGCAAATCTACAAGCTGTATTGAATGTAATTTCGCAGCAAGACGATAAAAAAGAAAAATATTTATTAGTTTTTGACGATATACTCGGTATGTTACCAAAAAATATGATGAGTAAAGACCACAAGTATTTTAGCTCTTTCATTAGTACATATAGACATGGTGGCGGGATTGCAGGTGAAGGACAAATTTCACTATTATTTTTTACCCAGTATTATAAAGATTTAAGTCCTGTTTTGCGAAGTAATGCTACATATTATTTTTTTCTTGGAAGTCATAGTGAAAAGCATATTAATCAATATTCAGAAGAATTAAATGCTATTACTGAAGGATCAAGTGATAAATTTTTAGAATTATGGAATCGTGCAAAAGGTAGTAACAGATATGATTTTCTCACATTAGATATGAGAAAGTTAAAAGCATATAAAAATTTAGATGAAAAATTATACGATAGAGACAATACTACTTCTTCTTCGCAGCAATCGCCTTCTGAAGAGCTGGAGGAAGTTTCTTCTGAGCCTGAGTAAGGCCAGATGGTTTCTTCTTGCCATTAGCCATTTCATGAGCTTTGTTAAAAGACATTCCATCTTTCATATGTTTTATCATTTTATCAATATGAGCTTTGGTATGAGTTTCAGCATGTTTATCTAAGCGTTTTTTCATAGCAGCAGACATTCCGCGAGTTTTATGACCGGGGACGTGTGGATTATAATGTTGGGGCATCGTGTATAATTAAAACAAATATTTATTTTTTGTATTTTTTTAAAATTGCACTATCTACTTTAGCAGCTCCACCACCAGTTAAAGCCGATGCTAGACGCGCCCTCGCCCATTGAGCGGCACTTACATTTGGACGAGAACCTGCTGAATAATAAGCTCCACGTCCCTTTGATAGAATTTGTTTTATTCCTTCTCTTGATAAAAGATTAGCACTTATCCATGCATCATCTGTAATTTTTTTACCATATCGTTTTTCGAATTTTACAACATGGCTACTCCGTTTTGGTGGCGGTGCAGATTTAAGTTTTGGACGATCAGTCCCCTTTCTTATTGAGGCAACCTGTTTTTTTTTATCAGCAGGTGTTAGGCTCTTAGGCACATATTTTTTATTAAGACCAGTAGATTTATCCTTAGGCGGCATGTAATATAATTATAATTATATTTATTATATTATTTTAATCTGTTTATAATTATATAATGAGCGATTACCAGTCTAGATTAAATTCATTTAATCAATCAGTGCAACTAGCAAACAAACATATTTCAAATGTAGCATCAGTAATGCAAGATCCAAAAGCAACAATAGGCGCGCAAGTAGAGACAGTCGTAGGTGATCTCGGCGCATCATCATCACAAATTGCAGGAACAATTATAGGATTCGGCCATTGGAAACAATTTTTAAATATGGGACAAAATATAGGACAAGCTCTAGCAGGAGCAAAGCAAGCACCCGGAACAGAGCCAGCTGAAGGCGAAACCGATATGGGAAATGAAGGTGGTACTAGTGCAGCAAATCCACAAAATAATTTAGGAACAAATGCCGAACCAACTACTCAAGCCGGACAGCAAATCAAATATGGTGATCTAGCACCTGAAGCCCCCGATGGCGCACCTGAAGCAGCAGAAAATGGAAGAGTAGCGGCCGAAGACGATGACGATGGTTTTGGTGATGATTTAATGAATGTATTTAGTGATTACTCGGCACAAAGAAGTCAATTGAACCAAGGTATAGGTGATTTAGTCCAAGGTGCAGGTTTGGCCGAAGATGGAGATATAATGCCAGGCTCCCTAGATCCCGAGGGCGCACTATCAGGATTAAGCAAAATTACAGATACTATGAACTCTATGGGACAGGCTGGAGAAGACGCAGTTAATATATCTAAAGTAGCAGATAATGCAGCAACAGCCGCGAGCGATGCAGCATCAACAGTTAGCAAAACTCTAGGAACTGTCGATACAATAGCAGATGTCGGTGAAGGTATTATGGCCTCATCAGAACTAGGGGGAGTAGCCGCACCAGCAGTAGCAGTCGTGGGAGGACTAGTTTCATTAGGAGCTGAAATAGCCAAAGCTTTCACCCCTCAAACTCAAGCACCTAAGCCTCCTCCTCCAGTCCAAGCACCACCTCCCTCTATGCAAGTCGGAGTCAATCTATCACAAAATCAAGGTGATAGCGGAGTCTCCCACGGCGTTTTCTGAAAAATTGAAATAAAAATCTAGATAATATATATATTATTTTTTACAATGAATAAAACACTATCATATTTGAATAATGATAATATTGAATATTATACCCCAGACTGGGTTTGGGATAAGCTCAAACCATTTATACCCAACAAGGTTATATGGGAAGCATTTAGGAACGAGGATGAAAAATCGTGCCATTCAGCCGAATATCTCCGTAAATTAGGATTTAATGTAGTAAATCCATTATGCGATTTTTTTGAAAACAACCACGGCGAGATTTGTGTTAGTAATCCACCATTTAATCGTAAGAGAGAGGTGTTAGAGAGACTATTGTTTTTAGACAAGCCTTTTATGTTGATATTGCCTAATATCGTCCTCAACACAGTATATTTTATAGATATGTGTAAAAATAATGATAATATCCAAATAATAATTCTGCCGAAAAGAATTGATTTTATAAAACCTGATGGCGGTAATAGTCGTTCCACATTTCACACATTAGTAGTCTGCTATAAAATTGATTTACCAGATAGAATTATATTTATTTAAGAAGTAAAACAAAATTGATTTTGATTTTTGTTTTTGTAAAAAGCACAAACAGCAAATCATCATGTCTGAAATCAAAAACTCTGTAGTCGTTTGCGTGCAGCCCCTGATTGATGCATGGAGGGATCAAGTGATGAAACTACATCCTAAAAAAAGAAAAAATTGGAAGGGCACTCTTACAAACAAATACGGGCAGAATAGTCCTGTGATTTACAAACCTAAAGAAGACAAATTTTACAATAAAAACTGGGGACAATGGTGTCTAGTCCAATCAAAAAGAGAATGCTTTCAAGAGATGGAAGAACTCGGAGACTTAGAATATACAGATATGAGCCCATTCATGAAAGGCTTCTATCTTATGAAAGATCACATAGAAAAACAATTTGGAAAATTGACTGATTGTGAATTTGACGATCTTTCTAACACATGGTTAAATATGTATAAGGATCACGCACAAACTGGTAATCATATACCACACAATATGAGAGAAACACACGGCTACGGAATACTTAGACGATAAGTAGGTTTTTTGTAAATAAAAATTGATTATTTTTTTTGACGTATATTTTTTATTATAAATTTGCAAGATGACCTCTATCGTCCCGCACACTTTCTCATTACCATCTTGGATGTTCGACATCTTTCCCCCTGAAATATGGGCTATTATATATAAATATAAATATCAAATAGAAATGAAACCTATCATATCAGAATTTATGTGGTATAAAAAAAGAAGATATAATACTGCATATTCAAGGGATCATGATGATAAATACTACGTCTGCTTAGGACATAATAAGTATGTTAGAATTCCAGGAACTAACCCTAATGAATGGACTATTGAATATAGGCGTAGAAAAAATGAATGGCCAGACAAAAGATTAGTAAGAGTATTGGATAAATGTGGTATAGAGTGGTTTGGTGATTCTACTATGGATATCCACATGGATACTAAGGAAACATTAAGGAGACATATAATAGAAGATCTTGGACTCAAATGTGCTAAGAGTTGGAAACGAGAGAAGATGATTGCACAATTGCAGAAGGCGTAGGAGCTATGCGTAGTAGAATTTTAAAAAAAATTGATTTTGCGTTTTGTCCTTATTTTTTTTACATATTCATACAACAACAAACAAACATGCCGAACTGGTGTCAAAACTCTCTTACACTCACAGCAGGAAAAAAGATGTCTGACCCTGAGAAGTATCTCAAATGGTTTGAAGACACAGGATTTGATTTTCATAAAATTTGTCCTCTTCCTAAGCCTAGGGATATAGATTTAAATAATATGATGACTAGCGGTTACAATGTAGATCTTGCAAATCATTTGTGGGGAACTAAGTGGCCGGTGCATGAATGCGAAGAGTCGTTTCATTTCAGTAGATCAGGCGATACATTTCATGTTTCATTTGATAGTGCTTGGTCTGCTCCAGATCAAATATACAATATCTTATCAGCGATGGGCTTTGAATTTACAGCTCTATATATTGAAGAAGGTATGAGCCAATACGGAATGTATAAAAATAATCCTCAATTTCCCGCGTGGCAAGCTATAAATAAGCAATATGATTTCCCTACAAAGAAAGAGATGCACGATGACGAGTTTTGGGAGACACACGAATATTGGAGCAACTGGCCGTGGGTGCAAGAAATGTATCTAGATAACTTAGAAGAAGG
>Ga0070746_10001158_pt1 | contig 15867 bp, 20 predicted proteins | sample VirMetDEL_Mar_21_FD_77016 | JGI IMG/M metagenome (GOLD analysis project Ga0070746, IMG submission 77016) | Aqueous microbial communities from the Delaware River and Bay under freshwater to marine salinity gradient to study organic matter... | ecosystem: Environmental > Aquatic > Marine >... | reverse complement strand
GTCGTTGAAACCTCACAGGCATTTGTAAGTCTTCAGTTGACAGTTCGATACGGTGGGTTTTATCGCCAACCTCTACATCGATAAACCAGATAGCTGGATTGGTGCAGAGCTTGGTTAGCGTTCCCATAACAGGTAATCCACTTCCACCACCCACTCCATGCTTACATAAGCGACACTTGTGTGAGTTGCAGTGTTGTTGGATTGGAGCTGTTTTGCAGGTGTATTGGTAGTCTTTCTTCCGTACTGAATTCATTATGCCAACAACCTCAGTGGCTGTTAGTGGTGGATCCATATACTTCTGGTTCATCTTATCCAACACCGCTTGCCATGCATCTGGATATGCTTTCTTAGCGAAAACAGCCAGATTGAGCAGCCCATTATTCCTCGTGCCTTCGGGAAAGCCTTGGTGGCAGAGGTGTGTTAAACACGGTGGAGCACCGTCAAGATCTGATTTCTTGGCTTCATGTTCGACTGCTACGAACTCTGCAGGATCTACCCGCATAGCTTCAGCTGTCATCAAGAAATCTTCTAAACTTAGAGGTTCACCGTCGGCAGACAAACCTGGTCGATCGGTCTTATTGCCTTCGAAGTATGGCATGTTGATCCATTGACCGATGTCCCCACGATCAGCAATGATATTCGCTTGTCGTGGAAATATCTCACTGCCTCCAAAACCTAGAGAAGCAGCAATACTTCGAAGTTGTTCGATGACTGGACCTGCTGGTGTCCAATCACGGAAGAAGACATACAGATGAATGCCTCCTGATTTCGTTTTACAGGGTACTAGAGGGAGCTGTTTTTCGATTATCTCCTGACATAGCTTCGGGATGTCTAACGAATACTCGTCAATGTCGATGGCACCGAACATCACTTCAGACTTATCTGTAATAGGTATAACTCCAAGCCCCTGGCTGCCCTCAAGATGATACACCCATTCTTGTGGTGTGAGCTTTTTTCGGACAGTAGACGGTTTACCTGTTACTTTGCCTGATGCTTTGATGGACGTATGTTTGCCTAATCGATATAATCCGTAAGCCTCAGTATAACCGGAAAACAGATTCATTAACCTCGTAATCGGTGCTGGTATAGAATTCATATTACCGATGTAATAACTGTGGACACTAAAATAGCCCGGGAAGATTTCTCCTCCCGGGCTATTCGATTAGATGACTTCGGTATCAGCGTCCGCTGAACCACCGCCGATTTGAGCGATAGGTGCTTGGCCAGAGGCACATTCTTGTGCGATCTGACGGCACTCAGCGATAAGCCCTCCATCGGAGTTCCACTCGCCAGACTCGATCCCCCAACCATACCAGCTGCCCTTTTCATTGGACTCCACCTTGGTGGTTAGCAGGTATTGCTTGGCGAACATCGGGACGTTCTTGCCATTGGCCTTAAGACCCATCATCAGGTTCAGCCAGAACCTGGACTTCTTCAATTGGGTTGAAGAAAGTGCGATAACCGCTGGAACCCAATCATCCTCTTGCTTGAGCTTCACAAAGAAGTGTGAAGTCTCGATGATAGTATTCCCATTCGGAAGAACAGGAATACCTTTATCGTTCTTGCTTGTACCACCAAGAACGCGTGGGTCGCTGTGAGCGCCCACAATACCGCCGCCGCTTTCGCGTGGTTTCCATTCGACATACAGAGTCAAATGGCCACAAGGAATAACCTTGATCGGTTCTCCCTCAGGGCTGTAAACAACCTCTCGGGAGAGTGTGTTAACGACACACCCGGCTTCTGCTCCTTCGATCTTCTTCTCAGGGAAGTTCGGGTGGGTCTTGTCAACCTCCGGACTGCTCTTCTGAAGAACCGTCAGAAACGGTGTTCCGAGATCCTTGGTCGAGGTATTCTCGAAACCAGTTTCTCCTTCGTATGCTCCCCAGTCGTATGTATCGACTGCCGCTGTGTTTTTCTTTGCTGCCATAGTTTTTCCTTATGCTGTCTTGATGGTTGTTTTGTTTCCAATGTAAGTCCCGAAAAGTTCCTCGGGAGGTGGGTTTCCTGCTTCAACCTGCTCCCGAATGAAACCTTTCATCGTCATCGGATGAATGTTCCGCTTCAGGGTGGCCGGTAGGCCTGCATCTTGAAGAAGATCTCGGGCTTTTTTGGCTTCGTCGATTTGACCCTTACCAAATGTACTGGTTACGTTACATTTGATGATGGCATCGAGTTGCCGTTTCTCAAGCCAAGCAAACGCCTCACCCTCTCTTCCGTCTTGTATTCGACCGGAATAGAATGGCGTGACTTTGATACGTGCTCCGTTAACCACAGTTTCTGATATGCCTTTCGACATAAGAAACTCGGGGAACCTGAGTTCCACAAGATCACGTAATTTTTGTTTGGCTTCCTTTAGTTGCGCTTCGAGTAGTGCAACTTGATCCTCCATAGCAACTTGCTGTTGAGCAAGACCTGCTATCGAGTGTAGGTCATCTTCGTTGACCTCTGTTTCTGTTAGCGCAGATAGCGCTTCATTTTCTGGTTTCATAGGCATTGTTTTCTTTAACCGTGAGAGACTATCTTATCTCCTGTTTATCAATATGTAAACAGAAAAGAAAGAGCGTCATCCAATGAATCCATCGGCGTCTCATATTGCCAATGTGTTTTGATGGTGACATATTTTCCGCTGTTGCCACGTGGTTCTACTTGAAAGTGTGGAAAACGATACCACCTCACAGAACGTAAGGCGCGTGCCGCTACCCACACTTTTCCTTTCCACATCTTCGCCCGACGAAACCCCCAAGCATATTGCTCTTTTCTGAGGAATACCTTACCACCAGCCTGTTCCACCTTCAACTCAATCCAACACTCCTTGCCGTCGAAAGAACAGCAATTAAGATCAGGTACGCCAGAGCCAGTTGAGGTTTCAATCCGCTGAAAGTCGACATCTTTAATCGCTGTCTTCAGCTCACGATAGAATTTAGATTCGGGGTTCATATTTTGTCCCTCTGGTGCTGGTCTTTCATAACCAGTGGTCTCCTACATCCATGTCTGCCTTCAGTGGAACGCACATATCCACACAGGTTTCCATGACTCGTTTTATTTGTCCTGCTTGTTCTTCATCAACGACCGGACAGTTTAGTTCGTCGTGAACAGTCATATACGGAACAATGTCAAGTTCTTTCCGTACAGTAATAATCGCCCGCTTCATCATATCAGCAGCACTTCCTTGGATTAGTGCATTCAACGCCTTGAATGACCAAGCACGTTGCACTGGAACATTTCCAAACGAGTGTTTGTTTTTCGATGGTGCCCGTCGATCATCAAAAGCACGCGGCTCCCAATAATTGAAGTGTCGCCGTCGGCCCTCAAGAGTGCGAATCCACCCTCTCGACGAAGCCCTGGACATGCAGAGCTCTGCCATTTGCTTAACGAACGGAACCTTATCGTTGAATTCCTCAATGATCTCTTTAGCTTCAGCCAGGGGCTTGTTGAGCTTACTTGCCATCTTTTCTCCACCCATGCCGTAGCATAACCCCAGATACATGTCTTTGGCTACGCGACGAGATACACCAGCAGCCTCAACGAGATACTGGTAGAAGTCCATATCTGGATTGTCACGATATTGTTTTGCTGCATCCTCCGCTCCCTCCATCTTGCACATAGTAGCGAAGTGCGTAAGTATTCGTGGCTCTTGTTGACTGTAGTCGAGCTTCGCCCACATCATTCCTTTGTCGGCGATAAACATACTTCGAATGAGTCTTCCTTCCACATTGGTTCCACCGTCACGGGATTTTTCAGATGGAAACTGTTGCGCATTAGGCTGCTTTGACGCCATACGACCTGTCCTGGTCCCGCCGTCATCGGACTTGAGTTGTACCCAGTTGGGATGGATTCTACCATTAATGAGATTGCCGCGTATCCATCCGTCAAGGCAAGTGTGTCGCATACGGTTAACATGTCGAATTCGTTTAATATCGTTAAGCAGCGGGTGATCTTGCTGCATGATAAACTCCTTAGTAATACTCGCATTTCCTTTGGCGGTAAAAGGGTATCGAACGCCGTTCTCATCGCATAGTTGTGCAATGCTTGGAGTTGACCATTCGTCAACCTGAGCTCCCCATTCGCGTAAGAAATGTAAGCGTAGCTCGTTTTCCTCTTCGATGAGGTTGTCTGATACTTGCTTTGCTTTTTCTTCATCAATAGGTATTCCTTTCAGTCGCATTTCCAATAGTATTGGCAACAACTCGCATTCCATTTGGAAGATGTCTTCCAAGTCTTCTGATTTCAGAATAGGCGACATTTTCTCGAAGATCAAGACTGGCGCTTGAGCATCCCATTCTGCGTATGGTCCCACATATTGTGGAGGTAACTTCCACATCTCTCGCTTAGGATCAACACCCCAGGCAGATGCTGCTTCTTTTAGTAGATCTTCTGCTTTATTTGACCCAAGATACCGTTGACATAGTCTCCCGAGACTGTATCCCCGTTCATCTTCTTCATCGATGAGCGCTCCAGCAATCTGTATGTCAATGATCCGGCGTTTGCACGTAACTCCAATAGATTCAAGTGCTTCCAGATCATATCCCAAGTTGGCACCGCAGATGTACTTATTAGGATCTCCGAGCAGATCAGAAAGGTATCTGGTAACCTGATCTCGGTCCATTCGAAGATTATGGAATTCTGAGATTGGGAAGTACCATCCACGATCGCGAGTCCCAACGCTGATACCTGAGACTGTCGCATCACCTCGACAGAATCCTGGACCATCTGTTGTAAGTCGTGGGTCTTTAGTTTCGGTATCAAGCCCAATGATAGCTTCTGATGAAAGGTTTGGGAAGTCCAATGGGATTGCCCAATCTGATCCTGGTTTGAAGAAGACGTCTTGCACATATTCAGACATGTTGTTCCATGGTTAAATTGTATACTTTTGCGATGCGGAGTGTTTTGTCGAGATCATCAGTCTCGTAGCCTGTCCTATATAAAACCCGCTTGATTCCAAGAGCTAACAACAGTATGCAGCATGATGGGCATGGGCGAGTTGTGGTAGCCACTGTTTCTGCCTCACCTCGTTTGATAAGAGCAGCCAGGTTTTGTTCAGCGTGAATCATGTAGTCACGTCTGAAGTTTCTGTCTTCCCAATACTTCTTCGGTATTTCCATACCTGTTGGAAGACCGTTGTATGAAGTAGCTATAACACGCCACTCTTTTGTGAGAGCCACAGCACCGACTTTGCGGTACGGGTCTTCAGACCGCAAAGCAGCTGTTTCAGCTAGCCGTAAGGCGTAGTCAATTTTACTTATTCTAGAACTATTTTCCATGGCTCCCTCCTTCCTACTTCTTCGTTTGCTTTGTAATCCAACCAGTGTATGAATTCCCCTGGAGAACTAAATAAATCTGGTGTCAATCTATCTGGGCTCGTGAATTCATCGCAGTCGTACATTTGGTTGTTGATGTCTCCGTCATGAGTGGTATACAGGTGTCGATTACCTGCGAATATACCTACTTCGCCTGTTGTCAAGTTACTATAACCTTCTTGCCGCAGTTTAATTGCTAGCATAGTGGCGATGCATGAGAAGTTGAACATGTCATAAGGCAGTCCAACCCAGACGTCAGAACTACGCATGTTAACTGTGGTTTCTAGCTTGTCGTTAACGATCTCAAACTGCATTGAGATGGTGCATGGTATGTCTAAGCTATTAGCTGGGCGTGGCTGCCAGATAGTAACAACTGCTTGTCTCGTTTCTGGGCTCTTGATTAGTAGATTGGTGAGCCACCGCCATTGTTGCATAATGTGCGGTCCGTAAGCGCCCATAAAGGCGTGTTCGTTGTCGGAATACTGCCCCATGAATTCTGGCATTGATTCCACATCGTTTCTTCCAGCGCAAGTCCAATAGGCTTCTCGCACCATGAAGTTGTAATTCAGGTTTCTGAATGAGCTTAGCACAACAGGCTGTTGTGCATCATATACTAATAAATGCCGGCGAGCAACTTGGGCATCACCGTTTCTAGTAGACTCGTACTCTCCGTTTTCCCAGACGTGTTTTAACGTCGATAACCAGGCGTCAGTTGCATTCATATTACTTCCTCACATAGTATAGCAGTTGCTTGTTGTATTGCTGTTTTACGCTCATTCATCGGGATTGAAAATAGAACCCCTTGGAATAGTGAAGAACAAATACGAACAAACTCTTCAGGTTTAAAGCGACGTTTCGCTCGCTGTGATCTGTTCCATTCTGACCCGTAAACACAATGACGCAGGGCTTTTGCGATTAACGTTAGCGCTTGGCTTCTACGAAAGCGTTCACAGTTCACCATATCCAGTTCGTGTTCCACATGAATTTCCATTCCAGAGATTTTGTACTTGGAACAGAGATCTTCGACACAAAGAAGCGTATTCAGACAAAAAGCTGCTTTAGCTTCATTGCGGTGTTCTGGGCAATCAATATTGTCTAGTTGGTACGCGGCTATTAGGAACCGTCGTTCCCATGGCTGAGGTAACCGCCCAGATTGATTATACCTTCGGGCCCAAGCGACCAAGTCCAACAAATTAGTGGACTTGGTCGCCCGGGGCATTGCTTGCTCGGAAAAGATCATTTGACGAGATCTCCTAGGTTAGGTGCCTCCCAGCCCTCTGGTTTTACCACGTCGAACTCGCCTCCGCGATCTGATCCTTCTCCTTTTGAGATGACTTTCTGCATGTTGGCTTTGTGGACACGCCGCCAAGCCTCCGGGAAGTTAAACCCATGTAGATACACTGTGCCGATGGCGAAGTACACCAGGTCGACAAGTGCGTCAAGGATCTCTTCCTTGTTGCCACTCTCAACAGCTTCCTTGTACTCGCCCAGCTCTTCGGCCATAGTGATCTCACGAAACTCTTGGAGATCTTCAGGCAGCAAACGACCAGGCCCAGTATACTCACGCAAGAACTTCTCGTGGAAGCACTTGATGTCGTCCCACATATCTTGGCTGAACTCGTTAGTTGGCGTCGAGCCAAACTGGTGGATCAACTCAGCAATGCCACGAATCATCATACCTTCACCGGTCTCATATTGCGGATCTTTGTGTTGGAGTCCGTTGATTCGAATATATGCCAAGCGGTCAAGCAAGGCCCTGTGAATTTGGTTTACTTTCATATTAGTTGATTTTCATATCTGCCCAGTTTTCAGACGATCCCCAAGGACGTTCCTCGTCACGGAAGCCATTGGGAAATTGTTTTTCGTAGTTATCACCTTGGATTGGACTCAGCTCCCAAAGGGCATTACGAGACCCCTGGGGATAGAGTGGAGCAAGGACGCAGGACAAAAAGTTCGTGTCGTAATACTCTCTCAGGCGTTTGAATACTTGGATTTCGTGCTCATCCAAGAGATGTTGATAATCCCGTATAGATGCGAAGGTTCCGTGAACCGCTTCAATAGCGAATCCATGTTCTTCGAATACGGCACCCAGGGCCTCATAGCGCATCTCGTTTACATGGTTTCCTGCACATGACTTCCGATCCCAGCAAGGAGTGCTGATGAAGATAGATCCAGTTGGTTTGATCAACCGCATCATTTCATCGAGCATCTTATGCATGAGCTCTGGTTCGACATGTTCAAGCACTTCGAATGAGGTGATCAGGTCGAATGATTCAGCATCCTCTTCGATGTCTACTTGACCGAAAGCGCACTGCTCCTTCAGTTCAAGTGGCCACGATCCAGTGTGGAATACTTGCTTGGCTTCGTCTTTGACTCGACCAGCATCGATACCGAGATACCTTGCTGGCTTCATTTTCATTGAGTAAAGCATCTTCGCCATTGGAAGCTCTTTACCACAACCGACGTCCAGTATGTTGGCTGTTGCCCACGTCTTCTTGGCCATCAACCGTTTACAGACGTGTGACCACCGCATACAGTGGGCAATGTAATCGCGATGGATAAATCCTCGCTCCTCTGCGTTCTCCAGTGAGAGATACGTCTTGTCTATTGTTTTTCCTAGTTTGTTCATAGTACCGCTTTTTAGTTTCAATCAGCGTAAGTATTATATTACGGATATGTATTTCTGTAAACCGAATTGTTTCACATATCGTCTACGTGCCTTTCTCCAACGAACACAGGCGTGCGGGGCTTATTTTTGGTGCCGTACGGTTTGTATTCGACTGTCACAAGTCGATCTTTATACCACGACTGGTGAAGCCAAATCTGTTTTCGCATAGCATCGTCAAAACCAGTTCCAACTTGGAATGGCTCGAACTCGCCAGCTATGTCTTCGACAACCAAAGCGCCAAGCGTATTCATGCCGACCATGTTTTCTTTCTTAGTTGAACGTTCCATATAACCAAGAGCATTAGTCTCTGCTTCGTTTGCATTGTGCATCTTCTCAGTGAAGCCAATAATTCGACACTCAATGCGCCTTTTATCTACTATTTTGAGAAGCCACCCTTGTTTGTAAGTGCTGCGACCGAACTTGTATGGTCCTTCGGGATGTCGGACACAAGCTCCTTCATAACCTTCTTTCGCCCATTGGTCACACCATTCAAGAAGGTTTTCAGGTGAGAAGACTTTCAGCTGTGGGATGCAGACTAGCCATTCTGGTCTTTTATAGCACACTTCTTCGAGAATTTGCAATCGCTGGCTGAAGGTGCGTCTTTCATCTTCAAAGTAATCAAAAACGTGGTATTCGAAGTCAGGCATTCCGCCATGAGCCATAACTTGTGACTGCACACTTTGGAAGTTCCCTCCTTTAATAACGATCTCTCCATCGAGATACGGCGGCAACTGCCCCACTGTCTGATAGATGTGGTTGTTAGGGATTGATTTAAGACTCCTGCTAGATGGCGCACAACGAAGCCCTGGACCACCTGGTTGATTCATTGTCAGGCATCGTATGCCGTCGAGTTTTGGTGAGGCGATTACTGGGTATGCCAGGGATTCGATGTATTCATCGAACGGCATTTCTTTTGGTTGCTGTGCCGCCAGCATTGGTTTGAATGCTTTCATTTCAAGACTGATTTGTCATAAACTTATAACGGGTTTGATCCCTAGGTCATTCCTAGGGACATTTCGAGATATTTTCAATGATATATCATATTAAGAAAAATCCCCGAATTTTGAGTCAATCAAACCATTCAGGTGTGGGGCGTTTAGACCAGACCATACTGAATCGATTCTGTTTAGTCTTGTAGAAAGAACGGTAGGATTGAATTGGGTCTGGTCCCATGCATTCTGGATTAGAACCCATCGCCAAACGGAATGGAGTCATTCCTGCAATTGGTATTGAATTTGGGCAATCTGCAAGGGCATTGATAAGCTTGGTCTCAGTGACATGAGTTTTTCCGTATCGATAAGTGTACTCCTCACACAAAGCGACAAAGAGTTTAAAATGCCAATAGTAATTGTCACTGCTTTCTCTTGTCCAAATCGTGCAAGGATGGTTCATGTGGACTGCCTGATACATTTGATTCTCACGATCATCAGGCAGAACCCATGTTCTATGGTTGCGACCATTGCGAACCTGAATTTGCTCAGTGCCATCCAGCATACGATGAGCAGTAGATAGCATCTGAGCAGATTCTAGGATCATTTTGACAACGTGCTTGTCACAGTGTTCACGGGCAGCAATCACAGGGTTTTCATTTAAGACAAAGATGTTCATAATAAAAAGAGGCTTACACTACTTAATCGGGTCGTATTCTAAGTTAAGGTCCAGCAAATTCTTGTATCGTCTGGTGCGTTGGCATGCGCCGCAGGTTACTTTATTTAGTTCACGTCTTGATGTGGGGTGGAACTGGGGCATGGGCAAGTTAAGGCCACAAGCACTGGTGTTTTGTGAGTATTTCGATTTTAAGTGTATTTTCATATCGCTAACCTTGTGTAGAGACTAAGAAGGGGAGAGCAACCGAAATTACTCTCCCCTTCCAGCACCCGCAGAATTACTTCTGCACTTTCACGAAACCATGGTCCGTCAAGCGCTTCTGATAGTAGCTCAGAATGCGGCCGATGGGTTGTTTCGTGGTGATCACCTTTTCCGCCTGGGCGAGCAAGGCTTCGCGCGTAATACCACCGCCGCCAGCCTTTTTGATCAGCTCTTTGATCTGCTCAGCCTGGGGCGGGAGCTTGTGGTCCTTGTTTTCACCGACATAGATGAACTTGTCTTGAGCTCCGCCGGTTTCCCGCTTTTTGCCACCTTCCTTATTGGGAGTCGGGTTGGTGGGTGCCGCTTTCTTTTCCGTTTTTTCTGACATGATGTTATCTACTTACTTGGTTTTTGTTGGTGTGCTCTCGCACGTTGTGTTAACAGAATAAGTGTAACATATTACATACACCCTGTAAACCGGATAAATGCATTTATTCACTGGCATTTTCGAGTACGCTCTCCAGTATGGATTGCCAGGCTTGTGAATGTTTCTTGTACTGCGGATTGATCATGAAGCAAGTTATGATCTCGCTTCCAGCATATACTAATATGCCCATCGTTTCTAGATATAGCAGGCATATCTCTAGCTTCGACTTTTTCGTCTTATACCACATACCGAAGAAGCATGAATGAATTTCCGCGTTTTGAAAATTGCTTAGCAGTGTTTCTTCGGTTATCTCTATTTGAGCGGCATGTCTATCTGGTTTCTTTTTGAAGACACTAAGCATCGCATCGCGCATTTTTTCGGGTGTGAGTGGTCCAACCATTATTGTATTCATTTTGACTAGTTTTCGTGGAACGTGTGCAGTCTACTGGTTTGCTTTAGGTATTAAAAAAACCCCGGTCTGTTTAAAGACCGGGGCTGTGTTTATCGGAAGTATTTTCTCACCAGGCAGGTAATGACGTATGCCAGTAAAGGTGACACCATAATGGCGATTGATTTTAGTTTTGCATCACGTGATCTTTTTGCTCGTATCTGGTAAGACTTCAGTTCTTGAAGCTTTCGGCCAGATCCCATAGTTGTGTATTGATGAGTATGTCGCGATCAATTGATTTGATGGGTTGACTGCGTCCGAGTGAACGCCCGTGTACATCTTTGAGGTGGTCGCTTTGACCGCCGCGGATGATGTTTTCTTGAACTCTGTTGAATATTTTCCACAGATTGTTTTGTGTGTCAGCTTCGCGTCTAGGCTCAAGAACAGTGGTTGTGCCGATAGGAGATCGTTTGATGTCACCGTAACGTATTTCTAGTGCTTTAGTAGCAAATTGAATTTGTTCGATGTTGTTTAGTTCACGATTTCGCATGCTGTCGATAGATTCAGCTGTTTGACGCAGTTTGAATCCCATTCGTTCAGTTGCCATTGTGACCTGTTCGAGTGTTATGTCTTGGTGTTTGAACTTGACTTCGTCCAATGTTTTCTTCGATATGATGAGACCGTTAGTACAGACAAACACATGTATACCACCCAGCAGAGTATACTTAGTTGTACGGTCAGCAGAATTGATGAGAGCAATTGTAGGAATTTCTTCATATGTTTGTAATGCTGATGCTCCGAAGGTAACGATGTGCTTTTGAAAGCCCTGGCGATCTGGTGTTCGTACTTTTTGTTCAGACGCGCTGATGATACCCCAGCCGTTTTTCTGTAGAGCTTCAACCATGTCCGTTGTGTGGACTGGTACATAGCGTTCAGATGCAGCAGATACCGGTTCTTTTGCAGCAATGGATGGAGCGCGTAAGATGGCTTGGTCGATGGATAAGAAGTTAGATTTCATAGTGCTATATTATTCCAAGATTGACTAACGGGGAACTTTATTTTGAATAAGAAAGGGGAGAGGTTGCCCTCTCCCCTGTTGGTGGTTTACGTGGTTTGAATGATTTTACGGTTGATGAGTTGAGGGCGATAGTATTGGAAGATTCGCCATGCGTCTTGTCGCGTCTTGAGCTCAGTCGCTCGTTTGTATACTTGTTCTTTGAGAACAGCCTCAGTTACCTCGCCTTTGTCGTCGAGGTTGTCTTTCATGATTTGCAAGCATGCTTTGGCTTGAGGAGTCTTGATCTCGTCGATTGTAGCCTGATCAGCTTCTGCATGCATTTTGTAGACGCGGGTGCTCAGTGAGGATTTGCGCTTTTTGGATCCATCGTTGTTGGTTTCAGCGATGACGTTGGTGCGGTCTTCTGATTTGTTTGCCATTTCAAACCAGAGGAGTTGTGTGATCTCGAATTTTTCGAGATTTTTGGCAGGCTCCTTACCAAAGACAGCTTTGTGTTTTTCGATGGCTTGTTGCTTGGTTTTGAACGTGTCGTCGTATGTTTCCCATTTTTTGTGAATGACGCTGATTTTGTCCTTTGGAAAGTGCTGTGCTTCCGGCCTGGTGAATCGATACCATTTGTCGTCTCCGACTTGTGCCACCATACATTGGCGAAGGATTTCATTGCCGATGAGAAGGCGGTCTTTGTACATTGGAGCGTCTGCCCAGAACGTTTTTTGTTTCTTTTTAGCTGTCATGTTCGTTTTTCTTTTTGTTGTTCTTGTTTGCGGGGAGATTTGCAGGTTGTTTATCGTTTGTCTTTCTCAGTTCGTGTGTATCGAGGCAAGCGAGGGGTTTGAGGGCTTTGAGTTGTTGTGCATGAATCCGGTTTTTTCGTTTTGTGTTTTTGTTTGCCATGGTAGTTTGTTGTTAGGATACATCATCTTCAATTTATTGAGATGATGTATCAGATTGTTATTTGACACGGTATGGTGTATCGCCCTCAGCTTCCCAGTCTCCACAACACGTTATTTGAAGTAAGCTCTCTGTGCCATAGTCAGCTATTCCCATGCAACCATGAGTGAAGTGAAATGCTACACGTTCTGCTAGTTCTTTTTTGCCGTAGTTGTTCATTACGTCTTGATAGTACTTTTCTTCCCAAGCTTTGAGTAAGAATTGTCTTAACTTATGTTCTCGGCCCCAATCTGTTGGTATTTCGCTTTCCATATTAGTATTGGAGGTTGCCGAATGTTTCGTCAAAGAGGTGGTTGTATGTGATAGGTGAGTGGTCGTGGTGTTCTGTGATGTCGTCGAGTGTTGTCCAACCTTCCCTGCAGTTGTGGCAGTAAAAGTAATCGATTTCTTCGAGTGTGTCTACGTATTCACAAGGCTCAGCGCATTGTTTGCACTTCAATTTTTTCGATTTGATCTGGACTGCAGTAGATTTCGACTGGTTTAAGGTCTTGTCCAATAGTGACTGAAGCTCTGAGCTGCATTTCGGAGAGATTGATGATTTTGACATATTGCTTGGGGATGTTGAGTTCTTTGATCGGTTTGAGTGTTGCTACTAGTTGCATTGTTTGTTTGTTTGTTGAGGTTTAGGATACATCATCTTCAATTTATTGAGATGATGTATCAGTAGTATACTGACTGGTTTTGCACGATTTGCAGTCTGATTTCGCCATAGTTGTCTTCATCCATCCAAAGGTATGTGTTTTGGTGATAGTGAAGTTTTATTTGGACGAGGTCTTGGAGGTTGTGTTTTGCATAACCAGCTATCCAGCGAAGAGACTGGTAGTTGGTCGGGAATGGCCCGATAAGGCGCTTGATATCGTCGTCGCCGTCAGCTGTGATAGCGATATAGTATTGCTTGTCCATGGTGTCCAGGGTTTGTTGTGATTAGTGTTATTGTTTGGTGAAGTGTGGTTTGTGGATGAAGTCTTTATCGTGTAGTTGAGTGTTGCAGTGATTACAGAAGATTGTTTCTGGGCCTGGTTCGTTGATTTCGCGTAAGTAAAGGTGTTTTTTGCATGTTGGGCATTCATAGCCTGAGAGGTAAAAATAGTCGGATGTTGGATAGGGAAGGTTAGGGTATTCTGGTTCGTTGAGTTGTTGGAGGCATGGTGGGTTAGTTTTCCAAAGAGATGGATTGTCGTTGTATTGTTTTAGTAGTTTGTAGTTCATGGTTATTTGGTGTATGGGTTTGTGGTGGGTGGGTTTTGTGTGTAGGTGTGTAACCCCAGTGGTTTGGATTGGGAAAATTTGGTTTTGAGTTGGATGTGAGTATGTTAGGTGTGTTGAGGGTTAGTTGTGTTGAGGGTTAGTGGGGAGAGGAATGAGGAAGGATTTGGATGGTTTGAGTTTGGTTGGTGGTATTATTTGGGGAGGGATTGAGATGGTGTAGAAGGGTTTTGAGGGGAGGTGAGTGATGATGAGGTTGTTGGATTGAGTTTTTATGGTATTGAGGGGTTGAGGGTTGTGGAATTTTTTTTTTTGAAGAATGAAAAAAAATTGTTGGGTGTGAGTATGTGGGGTTTTTTGTTGAGGGTTAGAGGATGATTGGGAGGAGAAAAGGGATGTGGATGATGTGGAGGTGTTTTGTGGTGGTTTTGATAATGGTGGTGGTGAAGGGAGAGGATTGGAAAATGATGGAGGTTGGTGTGGTGAAGTAGGTGGTGAAGTAGTTGGTGAGAGTGTTGGGATAAGAGATAAAGGGGTAGAATAGTTTGTTGGGATAAGATGTATTGAGTTGGAATTTTGTGTTGTTGATGGTGAAGTTTGTGATGTTGGGGAGTTGGGAGATTTGGAATGTAGTTTTGATAATGGTTTAGGTGGTTGAGGGTTAGTGGGAGAGGTGGGAGAGGGGTGAGTTTTGATGAGGAAGGTTTTGTGTGTGGAAATGTGGATTGGAAATGTGTTGGATAGGTGTTTTGATGGGGTGTTGGTTTTTAGGTATGTTGAGAGTGTTGGGAGTTTGGTTGAGTGGTTGAGGAGTAGGTTGGTTGTTGATGGGATTGGGGATAGTGGTGATGTGAATTTTGTTGGTGTTGGGAATTGGTTTGTTGATTTGGATGGTGGGTGATGATGTGGGGAAATGTGTGGGTAGTTTGGGATTGGTGTATTTTTTGTTGTTGGGATGGTTTTGTGGATTGGGTTGTGGTTTTGTTTTGTGATGGAGGATGGTGAAGTTGATGTGGATGATGGAGTATGGAGTGATGTGGAAGAGTTTGATGGTATTTTGGATGAGGAGGAGAATGTTGGGAGATTGTTTTGTGATGGAGATAGTTTGTGGTTGTGTGTTGTTGATGTAGGTGATTTGGAGTTGGTAGTAGTTGTTGTTAGGTTGGAGTTTGGGTTGTTTTTTGAGGTTTGTGGGGTGGTTGTTGGAAGATAGGTTGTAGATGGGTTTAGTGTGTGGGTTAAAGTTGGGAGATTGGATAGATATGGAAGATGTGATGATGTTGAGTTTGGGGTGTGTGGTATTGATGTGTTTGAGGAAGGATTTGAGTGTAGGTTGTTGAGATGTGAGTTGGATGTGTTGTGGTGATGAGTTGTGAGATGGTTGGTGAGTGAGTAGGATATTGTAGGTGTTGAGGGTTGTGGTTGAGGGTGAGGTGGTATTGGGGGATGTGGTTGTAGTTTTTATGGTATTTAGAGGGTTAAAGGTTTGTATGTTTGAGAATTGATTATTTTTTGAAGAATGAAGAAAATAATTAATTTGAGTTGTTATGGATGGATTGTTTGATATGGAGGTTTTGGGTTGTGAGTTTGAGGTTTATGGTGTAGAGGTTTTGGGTTTGTGTGATGATGTGGATGTAATAAGGTTGGTGGATTGTGGAGTTTGGAGGAATGATGTATTGATAGAGGTTGGGGTTGTGGTTGTTGAGTTGGAAGTGTGTTAAGGAGATGTAAGGTTTGGAATAAGGGGTAGAGATGATGTGTGGGTGAATAGTGAGGTGTTGTGTTTGGATGATGAGTTGTTGGATTTGTTGGATGGGGTTAGGTATTTGGAAGAGAGGTTGTTTTTGAAGTGAAGAAAGAGGGATTTTGATTGAGTAGTTGAGGTTGTGGGTGAGTTGGATGAGGGGGTGTGAGTTTGTAGTTTTGATAATGGTATGTTTGGGTTGAGGGTTAGGAGTAGATGTTAGGATTAAGTTGTTGGAGGATAGTGTTGAAGTTTGTGGTTGTGTTGAATTTGAATGATTGAGTAGTGAAGTTGAGGTGGTTTGTGAAGGTGATTGTGTTGTAGGGTGATTTGAAGTGGAGGTTGGTTGTGATTTGTGG
>Ga0070746_10001157_pt1 | contig 15870 bp, 22 predicted proteins | sample VirMetDEL_Mar_21_FD_77016 | JGI IMG/M metagenome (GOLD analysis project Ga0070746, IMG submission 77016) | Aqueous microbial communities from the Delaware River and Bay under freshwater to marine salinity gradient to study organic matter... | ecosystem: Environmental > Aquatic > Marine >... | reverse complement strand
TTTAGTGCTACTCAAACAACTCGTTCTGGTTATACTAATTCAGATCCTGGATTAGAAGATACATCTGAATCATTTGGTTTACCAGCTACAGCTGACTTTATGATTGCTTTAATATCTACTGAAGAGTTAGCAGACTTAGATCAGATGATGGTTAAACAACTTAAGAATAGATATAATGATCCTACAATGTACAAACGATTTGTAATAGGTGTTGATAGAGCTAGAATGAAACTCTATGATACAGAATCGAGTGCACAAGCTGATGTAATGGATGGACCTGCTTCTCAACAGAATCTCAAAAAGGAAATAAATAGAAAGGACTTTTCTAAACTTTTTGAGTAAATAATATGGATCAACTTAAAGCAGAATTAATCGATCGATTAAAAGATGCTGGTCTTGAAAATATAAATCTCCAACATTCAAAAGCTGCACGAAAAACTATTGTTGCTATGGAAGGTACGAGAAATCGTGCTGATAGAAACAATATTATGGCTAGAATTGTAAAAAAATTACAATTAGGTTCTTATGTAAAAATTGGTGGAGGTGGTGAAGATTTAAACTCTATTGAATTTAAAGACAGTGGTTTTGAAGGTTTTGTAGTTTTACTAAAACCAGCTGGTATAAATTTAAGTACTGCTGAAGCAGAAACTTTACAAGCATATTTCGTAATAGAAAAATTTAACAATCCTACTACAAGATACACATTTGAAAATTTTAATTTGTACAACAGGATGCAATTCAATACTTCAATTAATTTACCAATGTTATTAGAAAAAGCAAATGCAACTTGGTTGAACAGTTCTAAATTAGGAGCAGAAGCACTTTATAAATTTATAAAAGGAAGACATAAAGATTATATTGTTTGTCATCCTAGTAAAGGTAAATCACGTTTTTATAAAAGTTTATATGATAGCGCTAAATTCTTAAAAGAAAAAGTAGGTCAAAAAACTATGCAATTGGATAAATGGAATCCAGGTGATATTTGGTTGGTGCATCAAAGATTTATTGGACATGATTTTAAACAATATAAAGACATTACTTCGTTAAATGCATTTTTATTAGATCAATATAAAAAACAAAACATTATAGGTGTTTCATTGAAGTTGTTAGTTAGAACTCCTATTATGGAAACAAACAATGACGATCAACAAAGACCATTAGAAGTTAAATTTTCAAGATTAGAATCTGGTACAGATTTTTTAGAAAATAATAAAGGGATTGTAATTTATAACAATAATAAAAAAATGGATTTTAGATCATTCATTACAGCTAGTAATGAAAATATTCTAGGTGAAATTCAAGGAGTAACTGCTCAAGGTGGTAAAATAGGTCATGGAGGTTTAATTAATGTTTTTGGTAAAATTTTTACACATAATAAAGATCTGTTAAGAAAATATGATTCAATGAAAGATAAAACTGAAATTGGAACTGATATTTTTAATAGAACACAGAAAATAAAAAATAGTCTTCGATTATCTACTAAATACAAAAATGCAGATGATTATATTGCATACTTAGAAAAAAGAAATGATATTAGATCTGGTTGGTTGATATCTAAATTTCAAGTTATTGAAATGTTCGAACAACTTAGTAAGTTGATGATTAATAGAAAAAAATTAGACGATAAGTTATTAGAAATAGTTGCTTATGCAGCAAGTCGAACAGACATAAGTTCGGTGTTTTTAAAGATGTATAATTAATGTTGACTTTTTAAATAATTAAGGTATAATAGAAATATGGAGAATGAAGCAAAACTTAAACATTTAGAACATGCTGAAGATCATGTTATTCATGCTGGTCGAGAAGGCTTTGTTCATGCACATCAAAACCTTACTGATCTTCACGATCAAATGAAAGGTAGAAAAAACAATACTTCAATTACTACAAAGTATGATGGTTCTCCATCTATAGTATTTGGACATCATCCAGAGAATGGAAAGTTCTTTGTTGGATCAAAATCTGTATTCAACAAGACTCCAAAAGTGAATTACAGCCATGAAGATATAGAAAAGAATCATGGACATGCTCCTGGTTTAGTTTCTAAACTTAAACTTGCATTAGATCATTTACATAAAGTAACACCAAAAGGAAAAATATATCAAGGTGATTTAATGCATTCAGGTATTAAGTCTAATTCAAACAAAGAAGGAGATGTGGAAGAAAAAGATGGCAAACTTCATTTTAAGCCTAATACCATTAGTTATAGTACTCATCATAATTCTGTTGAAGGAAGTAAAGTCAAAGAATCGAAAATAGGAGTTGTTCCTCATACAGAGTATACAGGAAAGAGTTTTGAAAGTTTAAAAGCAACATATAATGCTGATGTATCTAAAATGAATAATCATAATGATGTTCATGTTATTTCACCTCACCATGATATGAAGAAAGTAAAATATTCTGAACAAGATCAAAGGGAATTTTCTAATCATATGAATAAAGCAAATAATGTTTTGAAGAAGGCTGGTGATTTTCATTCAGCAATTAATGATCATGCAGTTCACTTAAAAACTTACATTAACAAAACAGTAAGAAATGAAACTAAACCAACATTAGCAGGTTATAAAGAACATCTAACTAATCATTACAACAAAAAAATTGAAGGTGTAAAAACTCAAAAGTCTAAAGATGCTAAACAAAATGAATTAGATAATCATCATGCACATATAGATTCAAATACTAATCATTTTAATAATACATTAGAAATGCATAAACATTTACAGAATGCTAAGAATGTTCTTGTGAAAGCATTATCTACTCATACAGGTGCTTTTGATACGCATATAGAAGGTAAACCATCTAAACCAGAAGGATTTGTTACTGTAAAGAACAATAGACCAACTAAAATAGTCGATAGAGAGGAATTTAGTAGAGCTAACTTTGCAAGACAAAAATAGATAAATAATAGTTTAAACGGGATAAGCCCAAGGGAAACTCCATGAAAACATTAGAGAAATATTTAAGAGAAGATAAAAAAACTACAGGTGTAATGGCCTTCGGAAGATTCAATCCGCCTACAACAGGTCATCATCAACTAATAAAAAAAGTTGAATCTACAGCTAAACAGCATAATGGAACACCACATATCATTGCTTCTCATTCTGAAGGTTCTGCAAAGAACCCATTACCACAAAAAAAGAAGATTGGATATCTTAAGAAGTTAACTCAACACTCTAGCTCTGTTCATGGATCATCTAAACAAGAACCAACAATATTACATCATGCTGCTAGATTAAACAAGCACCATGATCATTTAGTAGTGGTTGCTGGAAGTGATAGACAAAAAGAATATCACGATTTATTACACAAATATAATAATAAAGCAATGAGACATGGTCATTATAACTACAAATCAATTAAAGTAGTTTCATCTGGACAAAGAGATCCAGATTCAGAAGGCACTACAGGAATATCAGGAACCAAGATGAGAGATCATGCAAGGTCTGGTAATCATGTTGAATTTAAAAAAGGTTTACCAAAACAATTACACCCACATGCTAAAGAAATGATTAATCATATCAAGTCAATAAAAGAAGAGATGAATATGGAAGAATACTTAGACGAAAAGAAAAAAGCTAAAAAATTAGATGTTGATGATATAACAGATAAAGAGTTAGATAAATTTGTTGATCAAGAAAAAGATACTCTTAAAGAATATGATGATATGGAAGATGTTGAATTAGAAGAAGAGGAAGCACCTTTAAGTTTTACACAAAGACTTAGAAGATCAAGAATTATGAAGAGACTTGCTCCTAGATTAAAAAGACAGAGGGCAATTAAAAAATTTAGACTAGCTGATCCAAAACGATTAGAACAAAGAGCTAGAAAAATGGCTATCAAGTTTTTAAGAAAAAGAGTAGCTGGTAAAAGAGGTGAAAAGTACCAAACATTATCTATTTCAGATAAAATGGCAGTTGATAGATTGATCCAAAAGAAATTACCTCTTGTTGCTAAAATAGCTAAAAGATTAATGCCAAGAATTAGAAAAGCTGAGATAGAAAGATTAAAGAAAGCTAGATCACAAAGAAATGAAAATTATCATTTATTTAATATGATAGAAAAAATGTCTGCACCTCAGGATAAAGATATCGCAGATAGAAAAGGAACACAACCAGCAAAGTATCATAAAGGTTTAGCACCATCAACAAAAGCAGCTAGAGATGCTCAGTTTAAGAAACAATCTAAAATGGATGATAATAATCCAGCTGCATACAAGCCAGCACCAGGTGATGCTACTGCTAAAACCAAACCTTCAAAATATACTAAAATGTATAAAGATATGTTTGGAGAGAAGGCAGCAGTAGATGCAGCTAAAGCTCAAATTAAAAAAGAAAAAGAAGCAGATAAAATCAAACATGATAAGATGCTTGATAGAGCTAGATTACAAGATGTTAGATCAACTAATAGACAAACAAATCCTAAAGAGGAATTTGAACTTACAGAAAAGTCAATGGAAGCATTAAAAAAGAAAGCTGCTAAATCTGGCTATTCATATTCTACATTAAAGAAAGTATATGATAGAGGTGTTGCTGCTTGGAGAACAGGACATAGACCAGGTACTACTCCACAACAATGGGGTTACGGTAGAGTAAATGCTTTTATAGCTAAAAGAAAAAAAGGAACATTGAATCACGATAAGGATTTAGCAAATGAGTATATACCTGAACAAGCTCAACAAAATTATAATACTCCAGCTGCAGATCACAAAGCTGATAAGATTTATCCATATCAAGCTGCAATAAAAGACTTAGATCTAAACACTAAAAATAGAAATAAGACTATAAAAGAATACGATTATGGTCCAGCTAATCCAGAATCAGTAGAACATACTAAAATGTATTGGGAAAAAAAAGCTGACTTGTGGGGTTGCTCAGTTGAAATGGTTAAAACAATGAGATGTATGAATTGTGCAGCTTTTGATCAAAAACCTCAAACATTAAAATTAATGGCAGATGGTATTGGACCAGATGGAGCTAAAATTGTTAAAAATGCAAATTTAGGTTTTTGTGAATTATTTGAATTTAAATGTGCAGGAAATAGAACTTGTGATGCATGGATAGGTGGAGGTCCTTTAAAGGAATCTAAAGCACCTGTTATTGGTGGTGTTAAAATGAAGAAGCTAGGAACCGGTAAAAAAGGGTCTTATAAAGAGTTAGTAAAAAGACATTTAGGTGCTAAAGCTGCAGAAAAAGTGACTAAGTCAGATGGAGTAGCGCTTGCCAAAATTGCAAAAAAGAGTGATAATATAGATCTAATGAGAAAAGCTAATTTTATAAAAAATATGATGAAGAAAGAAGAAGGTGGAGCTGGTAAAGAAGGAACAAATGAACTACTTAAAAAATTAAAGAAGGATACACCTGGTGAAAACTTATAAACAATTTATCAATCAAATAAACGAAGGAGTAAAAGCTATTCATGCTTTTGATATTGATGATACTACGTTTAAAAGTCCTAAGTTAAGAGTTCATGTAAATGATCATACTGGTAAAAGAATTAAATCATTAGATACTCATCAGTTTGCTAGTCATTCAAGTAAAAAATTACCTAAAGGTCATAATTATGATTTTTCTGAATTTAAATCTGCAGAAAAATTTAAACAACATGCTAAACCGATTCATAAAATGGTTAATCATTTGAAAAAAGTATCTTCAGAAAGAAGTAACAAAGTTATATTTAACACTGCAAGATCAGATTTTGATGATAAGAAAAAATTTGTTAAATCATTAAAGCATCATGGAGTTGATGCTCATAAGGTTCATGTTGTTAGAGCAGGAAACATAAAACAAAATATTGCTCCAGCAAAAAAGAAAGCAATTATTACTCATGGTTATATTAAATCACATAAACCAAAAGAGGTTCATATGTATGATGATGACCATAATAATTTACATCATTTTAAAAAACTAAAAGACCATCATCCTAATGTTACTTTTTATTCACATCATGTAAAGAGTGATGGATCATATAGAACAGAAAAGGTATAAAATGAAATTTAAAGAACTTAAAGCAGAGTTAATAGATAAGCATTGTGAATGTAATGACTTATATGAAGACTTAGTTATAACTGAAGCAGAGTATCAAGGTAAGAAAGTTAAACTAAACGATCCTATAAGAACAAGTGAAAATCCAAAAAAGAAATTTAAAGTTTATGTAAAAAATGATCAAGGAAAAGTTGTTGTAGTTAGATTTGGTGATCCAAACTTGTCAATCAAGAGAGATGATCCTGATAGAAGGAGATCTTTTAGAGCAAGACATAATTGTGACAATCCTGGTCCAAAAACTAAACCTAGATATTGGTCATGTTTTCAGTGGAGAGCAGGTGCAAAAGTAGATAACTAATGAAATTAAATTTATCTACTAATACATTTAATAAAAGACCTAATATCACTGTTCCATTAAGTGATGAGATTGTTATGAGATCTGAAATGGAATTTTTTGATAAAGATGGATATGAACTTAATGAATTAGAAAGATTATATTATGCTTGTAATGGTGCTAACTTAAGTGAGAAACATTTAAACCATACAGCCAATCACGAAACATGGTTTTATGATGAATATAACAGTCAAGAATTTTGTGTTCTTGATCATAGTTATATTGCTAATAGATGGTCATATGAAGGAGAAGTAAGAGCACAGTTGGAACATTTAAGTTATTATAAACCAACATTGAAAAAATTATTATCAATAGAACCTAAATGGGGTATTGATTTTAGTTTAGATTTTATTAATAAGGATTATGTGATGGAAGTATTTCACATTGAACAAGATTTTTTTAATTTAAATGAAGCAATAGAAACAAAAGAAAAAGCTGAAGAACTTATTTTAAAAACTGATTGGGAAGATGTAGCTTTAGAAATGTATAAGAGAAAAGATGAATGGGAACATTTACCATCTGACGACCATTCTGATTGGAAAGCACATTATGTTGGATGGAATAGAGCATTCGATAATAAAAAAGTATTTGTAGGAGTAAAAAATGTCAAAAAGTTTAGTAGATACAATTAAAGGTTTGTATGAAAGAAAAATAGAAGTTTCTGAACCTGAAGAAAAAAAATTAAAAAAGATTGTAAAGTCTTTAGACAAATCAGTTAAAGCACATGGTGATCAAGCTAAGTCAATAGAGAAATCAATTATTGATAAACCAACTGTTAGTGAAGCAGGACATGCTGATGTTAAGTCAGCAAAGAATCAAGTAAAGATTGCTATGAGTGCTTTACAAAAAATGGATACTGAATTAAACAAATTAAATGATGAAGATGCACTTCCTACATGGTGGACTAACAAAGTAGCCATTGCAGTAGACAAGTTAGATGGTATGGCTGATTATCTCGACACACAAGTTGAAAACAAAGAAGTAAATGAACTTTCAAAAGATACACTTAGAAATTATGTAAAAAAAGCTTCAGATGCACAGAAGCATAAAGGACTTCCAATTGATAAAGTAGATAAAAGATATTCTGGGGTACATAAAGCTGATAAAAAAATTAATAAAGATGAAGGTTTTGGTCCTAGATCAAGAGGTAGAAAAGTTGGTTTTTATCCAAAACCAAAACCAGTAATGCCTAAAGTAAATGAGATAAGTACAGATACTAAAAAGATGTATGTTCATAAAGCTACAAAAGATATAGCAGATAAAGGTATTGATTTAGGTTTAAAATTATCAAAAGATAATCCACCATCTTCTAAATCAGCTATGGATAAGATTATGAAAAGAAGAAAAGGTATTACTAAAGCCGTCAAAAGCATGACTAAAAATGAACGTAAATTAACTGAACCTGAATTGAAAGGTAGAGAAAAAGTAGCTAAAGATCTACCAGATGCTGAGTTTAAGAAGAGATATGGTGATAATTGGATGGCAGTAAAGATGGGAACAGCAACAAACATTGCAAAGAAAAAATATTAAAATTATAAATAGATGGAATAAAGAATAATAGGAGTAAAAATGAATAAATTTGGTTTACCAGATAGTCTTTTAGATGCAGTTAAGTCTGTCGTAGAAAAAATGGATCCAGTGGATAAAAATGCACTTGGAAAAACTTTTGACAAAAGAAAAGATAAAGATATAGACAATGATGGTGATGTAGATGATTCTGACAAGTACTTGCACAGAAGAAGAAAAGCTATTAAAAAAGCATCAATGAAGGAAACTCAGAAAGATAAAGTTATTCTTAATCCTAAAGATGATGAGAAGAGTAATGAAGTAAAAGAAAGTGCTAATGTAAAAGCTGTTAAAGAACTTAGCAAAGCTACCAAAGGATCATATGTACAAAAAGCTACTTCAGATCTTTTTAAACAAGGTTCTGCCATGTCTACAGCTGTTAGTAAAGGGGATTCAGCTGCTGCAGACAAAGCAACTAAGAAAGCAACTAAAAGAGCAACCAATATTCAAAATCTCGTACATAAAGGATTATATAAGAAAGAAGAGAAACTTGATGAGTTATCTCCAGAGACTTTAAAAAGATATAAAGACGCAGTAGATAAGAAACATACTGTTAAAGGCGTAACCAGAATCGGTCCTACAGGTCAAGTACAGAAATATAAAGATGCAAACCAAATGCATAAGCGTGATACTGGAGTTGCTCGTGCAATCGATAGACTTAAAAAAGAAGATGTCCAAAGAGATGCTGACTTTAGAATGGTAAAAGTAAGATTACCAGACGGAAAAAGAGTTTTCAGAAAAGTAAGAAAGTCAATGAAAGTTGGTGGAGTTAAAGGACAAGATAACTTACACAAAGCATTCTATGATGAAAAAGAACCTAAGTCTGAAAATACAAAAGTTAAATCAGGTTTAGAGAATCCTCATAATTGTGCAACTCATGTTTATAGTGAACAATGGGGTGAGGGAAGAACTATAAACACAATGCATGCTGATCCAGATGCTTTTGGAAATATCATGTGGTATGATGTAATGTTTGAGCACGGTATTGAAAAAGAAGTACTTACAAAAGATTTGAAAATAGTTAAAGAAAGAATGCACGGACACAAATTAAACAAAAAGGAGAAAAAATAATGTCACAATGGGGAGCAAACGACGCAATCGTATTACCTGCAGTTACAGTAGACCTTGACGGTGTTACTGTCGATAGAGCATCAGGAAGTTTAGACTTTACTGGTGATGAAGTAAATGTAGGTGATGTAATTCAAATAGCAAATGTTGGTGGTACAGCAGTAATCAATAGTATTGCTAGTGCAACATCATTAAGATTAGTTTCTAATACTTCACTAGGTAAAAAATCAGTTGAAGGAAAGAAAATATTCAGATTATCAACAATGCCTAAAGATGCAGTGGTTACATTTGGTACTGCTTCTAACACTGTTTTTGGTGTAGATACAACAGAGCAAACTGTTGATGTTACTGCACAACAATCTGCTGAAAATAATAGAGAAATATCAAACACAGCTGCTCATGCAGGTTGGGTTAAAGTTGGTGATATCTATACTGATTCAAATAGTAATGTTAGAAGAAAAAATGAAACATTAGTTGCTATGTCATCAATTACCGGTGATGCTACTGATGATACTACATTACCAGATAGTTAATGGCTAAATCTAAAACTAAATTTATGAGTGTCGTTTGGGAGCCTACAAATCCTCCCAAACGAACATCTCAAGGTGGTAAGAGACCTAAGATGGCTTCCATGAATAAAAGTAAGAAAAGGCAATATAAAAAATATAGAGGACAAGGAAGATAATGGCAGATAGAAAAATTACAGAACTTAGTGCATTAACAAGTGCTGATAACAAAGATTTATTGTATATTGTTGATGATCCTCTAGGTACACCTGTATCAAAAAAAGTTACATTAAAAAATTTATTTAATTCAGTTCCAGCAAATACAACTTTTGCTGAAAAAATGACTGTATCAGGTAACACTACCTTGAATGGTAGTAATACTGTTATTAGTTCAAACTTAAATGTTACCTCAGCTAAAGGTCCAAGAATAAATTCAGGTGTTATTACTCTTGGTGCTAATACAGTTGTATCAAGTAATAATCCAACTACTGTGCTTGGCTCAGGTGGAATGTTAGGAAGTATATTTTGGGATTCTAATTACTTATATGTTGCTACTTCAAATACAGTTATTAAAAGGGTTGCATTGTCAGCATTTTCTTAATATATAATAAATAAAAATAAAAAAATGTAAATGTGATTGATAAACTGACTGATAGCAATTTTGATATCTATGCCGCTCAAAATTATGATAATCCAAATTGTGTAGATATTTTAGAGTTTCAAGATGATTTGAGTAGAATAAAATATATCAAAAGACTTTTCAAAAGATATAGAGAAACTAATGATCTTAAAGAAAGATTGATTTTAAATCATTTAGTAACATTCTATAATGTGTTTAAAGTAGAGGCTGCTACTATTATGCTTATTCATAGATTAAACATGCATTTAGATGTCCTTAAGCCATTTTTAGTATTTCTTAAATATTGGCCAGAAAATCAAAAGATAAATATAGATGATTATGTAGTTGATTGTAATTCAATTACGTTAGATTCATTAGTAGTTAAAAAATTAAGGAATTTTTAAATGGCAGCTATAGATTTATATGTCTTATATCGATTAGTAAAATTAATAGGTACACCTTTTGAAGATACAAAAGCATTTGAATTAGGTTTACTCGATAAAGACGGAAAAAGATTAAAGAAAGCAACTACTCCAGAAGAAAAGAAAGCAATGACCTATCTTGATAGATTTGTTTTCAATATAAAAAGATTACTTGCTAAAGTTGGTATTAAAGGTAAAATGGCTTCTTATGCTGCTTCAGCATATCTAATGAAAGAAGCAAATGAAAACAATCCTATTCCTTCAGATGAAGAAATAATTGAAGGTATTAATAAAGAAATTAAATCACTAAACGAAAATTCATTTAAATCATTTTATGATCTCTATAATGAAATGATGACTACAGGTGCATCTGTTGCCGGAACCGGTGATGATCCTGTACACTGGGTAGATAGAAAAAAAAGAGGTCGTAAGAAGAGAAACGGTAGAGCAATAGATGCAGTTTCGTTTATTAAAAGAATGAGAAGAAATAGTCAATTATGATACTTGAAAAAACTGAGATTCACAAAATTGTAAAAATGTCAATGGTTGCATCAATAACTTATCTTGATGGTAAACCAGCAAAACCAAAATTTAAAGAGATAGGTTATAAAGTAGTAAATTTTTATGACATAGATGGTGCTCAAGGTTACATTTTAAAAGATGCGGATAACAATACTGTATTTTCTTTTAGAGGAACAGAACCAAGAGAGTTTAGTGATATCAAAGCTGATATCTATGTTTCTAAAAATCATAACCTACCTTACACAAGAGGAAAAGTACATAGAGGTTTTCAAAAGGAATTAGATAAACTTTGGCCTCATCTTTTAGAATATCTAAAAGAAAATCAACCTAATAATATTACAATAACTGGCCATTCACTTGGTGCTGCTATTGCTACTTTATTTGCTTCAAGAATTTTAGATTATAATCCTGTACTTTATACTTTTGGATCACCAAGAGTTGGTACAGTTCAATTTGTTAATCACCTATGTGATAAGTATCTAACTCATTATAGAGTACAAAATAATAATGATATTGTTTGTACTGTTCCTCCAACATGGTTATTTTATAAACATCATGGACAGAATGTTTATATGAACACTTGGGGACGTATAAGGAATCTTACACCTTGGCAAAAATTAAAAGATAAATGGAGAGGTAGAATTGCTGCTTTAAGAAAAGGTCAAGTGTTTGATGGTTTAAGAGATCATAGTATGGTTAAGTATGTTAAGTACTTAACTCAAAATACATAATGTATTTTTGGATCCTTAAATCAATAGCTGGTGGTCTTTTAGGATCAGCTTCATCTAAATGGTTTGGAAGTACTCGTTTAGGACAATGGTGTTTTCTCAAATTTGAATCATTAATGAATTGGGCTAAAGATAGATATGGAATCAATCTTTTAGACAAAGAAGATATAGAATGGAAAACAACATTTCCAAAAATGGCTAAATCGTTTGAAGACTTACAAAAAAGAGTTAATGACTTGGAGAAAAAAAATGGGAATGACAAAAACAAGCGAAGCACTAGAAAGACTGTCAAAAAATAACTTACAAGCATTTGAAATATTGAAGCATGCATGGACACAAGCATTTTCAGGTAATTATGATAATGCAACAATATCTTCAGTATTGAAAGAGGATGTTATAAAATCTATGAAAACAGATGACACATCAGAAGATATAGATTTTGTAATAAGTAGTATAAAGAAAGTAGTAGCAATACAATAACTAATAGGAGTAAATTATGATCGTAAGTGAAGCAGAAAGAGCAATAGTACTAGTAGAAGAAATTAATATTTTAAGAAGTAGATTGCAACCAACAGATACTGGTCATCTGCATACAACTATAAATGTTTTAGAACAAAGAGTAAAAGAAATCAAGGAGAAATTGACAAAATGAAAATATTATGTATATTATATGACGACCCTAAAAATGGAATGCCTAAAAGTTATCCACTTTCAGATATTCCAAAATTAGAAAAATATCCTGATGGCATGGAACTACCTACACCTAAAGGTAGAGATTTTAAACCAGGTGAATTGTTAGGTTGTGTATCAGGTGAATTAGGATTAAGAAAGTTTTTAGAATCAGAAGGCCATGAACTTGTAGTAACTTCAAGTAAAGATGGTGAAGGCTGTGAAGCAGATAAACATATCGTTGATGCTGATGTAGTAATATCACAACCTTTCTTTCCTTATTATCTTACAAGACAAAAAATTGAAAAAGCAAAAAATCTTAAAATGGCTATAACAGCAGGTATAGGTTCAGACCATGTAGACTTACAAGCTGCTTTAGACCATAAGATAGATGTTGTAGAAGTAACTTATTGTAATTCGAGATCAGTTGCAGAACATATTGTTATGATGATTATTTCTATGGTTAGAGATTATCATAACCAACATAAAATTGTTAATGAAGGTGGTTGGAATATTGCTGATGCAGTACAAAGAAGTTATGATGTAGAAGGTATGCATATTGGTACAGTAGCAGCAGGTAGAATTGGACTTGATGCTTTAAGAAAAATGAAACCATTTGATGTACATCTACATTACTTTGATAGACATAGATTACCTGAATCAGTTGAGAAAGAATTGAATCTTACTTTCCATGAGTCAGTTGAATCAATGGTTAAAGTATGTGATGTTGTAACAATCAATTGTCCATTACATCCTGAGACAGAAAATTTATTTGATGCAGAGATGATAAGTAAAATGAAAAAAGGTGCTTATATTGTTAACACTGCAAGAGGTAAAATTTGTGATAAACAAGCCATAGCTGATGCATTAGAAAGTGGACAGTTATCTGGTTATGCTGGAGATGTTTGGTTTCCGCAACCAGCACCAAATGATCATGTATGGAGATCTATGCCAAATCATGGTATGACACCACACACTTCAGGAACATCTTTATCAGCACAAACAAGATATTCTGATGGTGTAAGAGAGATACTAGAATGTTTCTTTGATGGAAGACCAATTAGAGATCAGTACTTAATTGTTAAAAATGGTGAACTTGCAGGTATGGGTGCTCATAGTTATAGTAAAGGTACTGCAACAGGTGGATCAGAAGAAGCAGAAAAATATAAAAAATAATGAAGGAGAAATAGAAAATGATGATATCTAAAAATTTTTCATTACATGAGTTGATCAAATCTGAAACAGCTTTAAGGAAAGGATTGGATAATGAACCAGGAGAAAAAGAAATCAAAAACCTTACGCTCCTTGCTGACAATGTACTTCAAAAAGTTAGAGACGAATTCGGACCAACCAAAGTCAATTCTGGATTTAGACATCCAGATGTTAATTCAGCTGTCGGTGGATCGAAAACATCCGATCACTGTAAAGGAATGGCAGCAGATATTGAAGTTCCAGGAGTACCTAATGCTGATCTGGCACAGTGGATTGTTGATAATTGCGAGTTTCGTCAGGTTATTTTAGAGTTTTATACACCAGGAATTCCAGACTCTGGATGGGTTCATGTATCATATAATATAGATGATAATAAAAAACAAATCTTAACTGCCATGAGAGAAAATGGTAGAACAGTTTATAAGACAGGTTTAGTCATATAAATAGATAAAAGTAATAACAATAACAACAAGGACTTTCAATGAGTAGTAAACAAGAATGGGTTAAATCAAGATGGAGACCTGCAATGGGTTGGACTTATATGTGTGTTAACATCTTTGATTTTGTAGTAGCACCTATTCTTTGGAGTTTAGTGCAAGTTTATGGAAACGGTCAAGTGACCTCACAATGGCAGCCCCTCACTTTACAGGGTGCTGGTTTTTTTCATATAGCTATGGGGGCTGTACTGGGAATTTCAGCTTTTGGTAGAACTATGGAAAAGAAAGCCGGTAACGAAGGAAAGTAAATGGAAACTGTAGATACAAATGCGAGGATAGCCGTGTTAGAAAATGATGTTAAGATACTTGTAGAAGTATTGAAAGAAATTAAATCTGATCAAAAAGAACAACATAATCTTATGATGGAAAAAATTGAAGATCTTGAAAAGAAAATGAATACAATTGAAAGATGGAGATGGATGATCATAGGTGGTGCTGCTGTTCTTGGATACTTGATAGCCCATATGCAATTGTGGGGTTGATTCCAACTCAAAAGTAATCTATAATATATTTTTTGTTATGGGATTGTTATGTCCGTTTGGATTGATTCAAAATATATTGGTCTTATATCTGCAAGACTAGAAAAGTTTAAACTAAAAGATCACAACCCTTACACCGCTAATTTTAGATGTCCGTTTTGTGGAGATTCAAAAAAGAATAAACACAAAGCTAGAGGATATGTCTTTACTAAAAATGTAAACATATTTTACAAATGTCATAATTGTGGTGTAAGTTGTAGTTGTGGTAATTTAGTTAAGCAAGTTGATCCAGTCTTATATAAACAATATGTCCTAGATTCTTATAAAGAAACAAATAAGAATAATAGAAGAAGAATTCCAACACAACCAAAATTTAAACAACCTGTTTTCAAAAAGAAGAGTTTGTTGGATAATATATGCTCTCCTGTAGAAAATACTTTAGCAGAAAAATATTTACTTAGTAGAAAGATTCCAAAAGAAAAATGGAAACAATTATACTTTGTTGATAACATATCTAAGTTAGAACAACTTTCTGAAAAGTATAAAGATAGACTTATAGGAGAAGAACCAAGATTAGTTATTCCTTTCTATAACAAAGATAATAAACTTATCGGAGTTACTTGTAGAGGATTAGCTAATGAGAGATTACGATATGTTACCATTAGATTATATGATGATGAACCTATGATCTATAATCTTAATAATATCGATTATAATAAAACAATATATGTAACAGAAGGTCCAATTGATAGTATGTTTTTAGATAATTCAGTAGCTGTAGGCAATAGTGATTTGAAGAACATAGAACGACTATTACCTAAAGAGAACACTGTTTTAATATTTGATAATCAGCCTAGAAACAAAGAACTTGTGAACTTAATGAGCAACTCTGTAAAGCAAAATTACACAATGGTTATATGGCCTAATGATATTGAAAAAAAAGATATCAATGACATGATTTTAGATGATTTAGCAGTTAAAAATATTATAAGTAATAACACGTTCTCAGGTCTTGAACTGAATTTACAATTTACTACTTGGAAAAAAATATGAATGCTAAATTAATTTCCTTTTCGCAGCCAGATAATCCGTTTCGAAATACAAGTTATATTGAAATGAATAAACTGATTGCTGACTTAGATGAATCACCAACTGACTTGATTGCGTATTGTGCTAGGGTTTCTAATCCATCTAATCAAAATAATAAAGA
>Ga0070746_10001156_pt1 | contig 15894 bp, 20 predicted proteins | sample VirMetDEL_Mar_21_FD_77016 | JGI IMG/M metagenome (GOLD analysis project Ga0070746, IMG submission 77016) | Aqueous microbial communities from the Delaware River and Bay under freshwater to marine salinity gradient to study organic matter... | ecosystem: Environmental > Aquatic > Marine >... | reverse complement strand
TGGCAGATCCTTCCAACGCCACGTAGGCTGAAGCTTTTTCGGGCGTGCCCTGAGAATCTTGAATTTAACTGTCCAGCCGTTTCTAAGCTTCATCGCCGCTTACTTAGATTGGAGTTCCCGGATTTTCTTCTCCAACTCAGCGATGCGAGTATTGATGTCGGGGGCTTGAGCGGGCATTTGGCTTTTCCGTTTACGCAGATTCGCAATCTGTTCGCGAATTTTTGCAATCTGTTCGCTCTTGTTGCGGTTGCGGTTGCGGTTGCCGCCGCCAAAGGGCAGATCCACCTCGTTGACGGCCAATTCCGCCAGATCTCTAAGCCTGTCGATTTTACTCATGATCTAATATAGAATTTGGACCCGATTCGACGATTTCGTCACGATTCCGTCACGATTCCGTCACGATTCCGCCTAAATCGGCTCAGGGATTGCCAAATTAAGTGCGGGACGGGAAAGCTCAAAAACCGTCGAGAAAGCTTTTTTTCTGACCGAATGAACAATTTTTGTAACGACCGTGGACCCGGAGGTTCCCCCTGCACTACCTCCGCCGGGATTGGGATCGAGGAACGTCATCCGATCGAACAGTTCTGTTTCCCACTGGGGTTGAGTCGTTTCGCAAGTAACTCGCGCCCCTCCGAAATGAGTCAGGAAAGAAAGATTTCTCACGTAAGTTTTCCAATACTCCGGGTCGTGGTTATGGTTGAGAACCCCCGCCCCCATCCAAGATTCAGGTCTGACAACCCCCTCGTAAGCTGTAGCACTTGTCTCAACGCCCCCTGTCGCATCTTCCTCAGTGCGCCAGTAATCGATTGCGGTTCTCAGGTTAGTCTCGTAAAAACCTTGGTGGTCTCCAGCCCAAGCAGAGTTAAACCCACCCCGGTCGTTAATTTTGTAATTCCCCAAGACGGGTATTTGCGCATCCACTGGACCAATCGTTTTGCCGGGGGGACTCGACTCATTCAATGCCCTAATCATAACCCTGCCATTAGTGCCGAAACCTAAAAGGGGAATCTGGCCGGATAACTTAGAGTGTAGCCACGCATGCAAAACGAACCTTTTGTTGGACCAGCCGGGCTGGACCCATAGCTGCGAATCCTCGCTTTTTGCCGGACTCGCGTCCACGCTAAACCCGGCACGTTCCATGACTTCTGTAATCGCTTCAATCCCGGACACGGGACGGCCTGACGAATAGTTGCCCCGGTCACGAAGAAACGTTGCCTGATTGAGCAGACCGGTAACCCGAATACCCATTTCTTCTGTTGCGAGACGAGTGCATTCTATTCCAGTGGGTTTCCACTCCATGTTGTTGATCGTCTCACTGTCGCGACCAACTCCAGCCCGGAGGATGGCACCGGACTCAAGGTCGCGGGCAAATGAATCATCCATAGTTCGAAAAACCATTTCAAACGACGGTAACAGGGCACTGGCACGGACGGTCGATTTCCAACTGTGAAACATCGACTCGCCGATCTCGCGTTCGCCACTGCCCCCGTCAAGGGCGAAGTAAGCTTGATACTGTCCATCGATTCCAATCATTTTAGCGAAGGCGTCCGCGCAAGGTCATTTTTGCTTGCAGATCGAAATAGAGTTGCTCTATGCCAGAAGTGGGTGGGTAACGAATATCGGTGCCTGTTGGAACATCCCACGGATCGATTAAGTCGTTGTAGAACAGGAGTATCCACCAGTACCTCGTTGATCCGTAAATTTCAAAGCTAATCTGATCGATTCGGAGAAGATGGTGCTTCACCGGAAATATACCTTCCGGGGGCAAATCCTTGAGCCTCCACAAAAATTCAGAGTTAGCCGGGTGAAAATATTCCGGCAGCGCATTCGGGTGGAAAGAATTCGGTGGTTCGGTTCCAGATAAACGACCGGATCAGTCGCGGGCTTATCTCGACGAAAATTAGGATCGATCTTGAACATGCCTTGATTTTGTTTACGTAAAATACCCCTTCACGGTATCAGCATCAATTGGGATTGCGGGTTTTAGCATGAAAGTCACGGTAACGAACAACGGTTGACCTGACGAATCGCAATCTTTAGATGCCTGTATTTGAACTTGCTCTGCCACGAAATCCGGCCCCGTTTTAAACCACTTCCCAATGTTGACGGAAAGCGAACCTGTGAAATTACCCTTAACGTAATTTAAAGGTGCCTTGATTCGCTTCGCAAAATCCCCGCGAGAAATTTCGGTGGGGGCTACCGCCGCCATAGCCCCGCCTATTTTGCCCATAGGCATATCTCCCGTTTTCGTTGTAGTAATGAGTATCGGAACTGAAAACGACGGGACGGTTGATCCGGTCCAATCCGGTTCCAGTGACATAAATGTTCGATAAATCGAACTGACGTAGGGATCGCCTCCCAGCAGATTATTGGCCCGCAACGTATTAAGGCCAGTGCCTACACCATTTATTGCATTAGTAACCGTCCCCTCAAGTGCGCCGCTGTTGTCGTGGTTCCAAGTTGCACTCCCCGTCAGGGTTATGTCCTGCGCAAGAACCCCCTCCGCAACCGTCTCTTCCCCGGCAACGACCACTCTCAGGTTCTCATTTTCATAAGCCTGATCGATGTATAGTTTATTCTTAGCCATTTCACGAATTTAGGCTAACGCGCCGTAGTTGAGCATAGCAGTTAAAACGTCATCGTCACTGGTACTCAAAGTCGTTTGAGTACCGCCACCGCCGCCACTACGTCCGGGAGATGTAGATGTGATTGGCGGTTGAATGGGAGAACGTCCCCGGAGGTTAAAATCTGAAGCATTTCCGGTTTGCGGGGAATGAAACATCTGATTCATGAATACTTTCAACTCATTCATCGCCCTGATAGTAGCCTCTTCCCCTACCCCTTTTTCAGCATCCTTGATAGCCCGGAGGGGCGAGAATGCGCCTTGGCTAAGACCCCGTTCCTCCATTCTTGCCCGTTGCGCATCCAACTCTGCAAGTCTGGATTTGATTTCATCCGGGCCTTTCCCCTGACTGCGCAGATACTTAACCGCCCGACTTTCCGCTGCCCCCGCATCCTTCAAATCAACCACAGAATTGTCTCCGTGGTCTTGGCCCCTGCCGCCGAAAATGCGAAAGCGTTTGATCCAGTTGAAAAAATCCCGCCATGCTCCAACCGCCGTCTTGATCCACATCCCGATAGCACCGAGAGGTTTCGACAGGCCGTTTAAAACTTCGCCCACGCCGCTCCAGAACCCTTCAAACTTGCCCAACCAACCCAAGTGCTTCTCCGCCCAATTTGAGACCATGTCACCCATTTTAGTAGCCCCCTCCGCATATTTCTGCCAGTATTGTATCGGTTGGCGAAGGATGTTAACAGCATCGACTATTACCATCAAGGGTGCCAGCAACCGCTTCAACCCAAACTTCAATACAGGAAGTATTCGTTTCAACGAAGCGAAATTTTTGAACAATGGGCCGAGAGATTTGAACCATGTCACAACGCCCCGTCCCATTTTCGCAAAAAACTTTTTGAACTGGGTGGTGAAGAATTGCCGTAACTGAGTAAACAAAATTTTGCGCATATCCTTGAAAAAGTTGGAAGCAAGTTTCATGACGTAAAGCTTTACCATGAGGAGAGCGGCACTGACGACGGTTAGGACTCCAGATAAAAACCCTTTCTTCTTGGGTTCAACATTAGTAATGTTGATATCCGTCTCCTCCGTTTCAGCCCGCCGGTTGGGTTCGCGCTGACGGGCGAGTGCCTCTGCCCGCCTCTCCGCGAGAAAGTCCAGCTTCAACCAATTATCAATGCTCCTCAAAACCCCGTCTGAAGATTTCGCCCAATCTCTTGACTCTTCCCAAATTTTTCTCCCGACGACTCCAAAGTTGCGTTCAATATTCTTTAAGGCTTTAGTCTGCTTCTTCTCCTCTTTTCCGCCCTTCTTTTCGCGCAGCAACCCCAAAACACTTCCATCTCCTTCAGCCCCGCCCATTATCTCCGCAGCATCCTTGCCGATTAATTTTGACTTGAAGATACTATCAACCATATTGCCGCTAAAAGTCACTGCCGATTTGAAAGTGTCTGTAATTTCTTTCCCAAGGTTGAACATTTCATCCAACCCTATAGCTTCGAGAAGTCCTTTATTATCGGTTCTGAAAGTATCAAAAGCACTTTCGATCCCACTGAGACGTGCTTGGTTCACCTCGGATAGCCACTTACTCGGATCTAGGGCTTTGTGCAAAGCCCTTCGATGCACCTCGCCGAGAACGTCTTTGTGGATTTGGGCGAGTTTACGAGTCCGGTCTTCTTCGTTCTCCATCGCCATGTTTTGGACAGTTTCGTAAGCTTCGATCGCCGATTTGACAAACTCATCTGTCAGAAAAGACTGATGCTCGAAACCCATGCCCCTGTTCCCCAGTTCCCGGCGAAAATCCAACTCCCGGTGGGTTGGTATGAACGGTGTGGGGTCCGCCCCGCCCGTATCTGCATTAATTTTTTTAACCTCTTCGAGCAACCGTACGACAGCGGGAATTGGCAGCACGTCGCCCTTGGCTATGATGTTGCTGAGTGCGTCCCTCGTAGCTTTCCGTGATGTATCGTCATACAATGCATCACGTTGTTGTTTTTCAAGTTCCCACTTTTGGAGGTCGAAATCATCGCGACGATCCTGACCTTCCTTGTGGATTCTCTTTAAACTTTCTAGAATTTCATCAGTATTCCTTGCTAGCCTGTCCGCCCGAATTTCTGCTTGGCGTTCTGTTTCATTCTGATTTCCATTCGCTATATCGAGGCGTGGCATTTCAAGTAGTTTTTTAGAGTGTATTCTTAAGCGAGAACTGCTTTTGTTCCTCACTAAGCATTGTACTAAAATAAACTAACTGTGGGTAATCTAGGTCGAGTAGGTGGGTGGGTGAGCCGAATCCAAATCTAGCCAAACTGTAGGCGAGATTTGATATCGTCTCCAGCCCCACCCTTGGGACGAAAAAAGTCGAGGTTGTCGTCACTCAAGGAAACCCGGACACTCGTCACTTCGGGAGGGCTGTCCGGGTCCGGTGGCGGGTCCGTCATGGGAACCTCAATATCTTCAGCCCCATGGTCCAGTGCCTTGTCAACCATGTCCAGCAGCACTCGATCTTCCCCAACCAAGCCGGATATAAGTTCTTCGTTTGCGATAAGTTCCTCTTTACTTGCCGGTCCTTCCGGTCCTTCCGAAATGTATGCAGCAAGAACCAACAGTTCGTCTTCCGTGCGTTGGGGAAACCACTTTAAAATATTGAGATAAGCATGGACTGAGATGGGCCAAAACTTGACATTCTGCCGACCTCCCAGACGATCGGCAGTGATAGGAACCGCCTTTGCCTCGAAGTCGCGGAACTCGATCTCTGAAAAATTAAGAGTCCGTGAAAAAACGCAGGGATCGCCTCCCGGTTGTGTACTGCTCAGACTGATCTCAACTTCCCCCCGACTCCCCAGAGTCAGAACCTTTCGAGTCAATGCTAGGTAGGCGACATCGTTCATCGACAGCAAATCCACCTTGAATCCAGTGTCTTCATGACCCTCCACCGTTACCCCTGCCAAGATAATTTTGAAGGTCTCGGCTGGACTCAAGTGACCTGACAGTTTTCGCGTCTCTCCCAGAGTGTACGGTCGAGCGTATATCGAAATACCTTCCGGGTAAGGAACAAAACCCGATGGCAGGGTTTGGATATGGGTCAGTGGAATGGAATCAATGCCCGTCGTCGTTGATGACGGTACAGATTTTTTTGTTGTTGTTTTCTTCTTGGCAGTCATTTTTCGGCGAGGATAGAGTTACTACCCATCCCCTACAATATTAAACATTGCCGTAAAAATGTTCAATCCCGCGTCTTGCGTCCCGTTAAACATAAGTTCGCCGTTAGGGACAATCAGATAACTTGCTTCAAAGGACGCTCCGCCACAAAGACCAATTTTAAATACAGCAACGCGGGAAAAACCCGAATCTCCAATCCGTGCAACTCCCCTATCGTTCGCCGCCAACTCCCACCATTCTTTTAGGATTCGAGTGTTAGTGCCGCCCACGTCATCGTAAAACCGGAGTTGAACGGTCCTGATCGTGAAACCCTTGGGTATTGAAAAGTTCCCGCCGGGCATGTCGAAATCATGACTGGAAACCCCCCCTAGAGCAATGTCAAGACCCTGCGCGGCAACTCCTATCCCAGTTTTTGTCATTCCTTGGATGTCCACCGTCCAGTCGTACGATTTCATCCAATTGGTCTCGGCCATTATCTGCGATAAACTCATACCTCAATCTAAAATCGGAAGTTTCAAGCCAACCCCTTCATTATTCGCCAATCCCTCTTCAGCCTGTTGAACAATTTCGCGAATCTCTTCGTCCGAAATCCATGGACAAAGGTAACGGAGATAATCCGCTTGCGCAGGACGGCGGGCGAATTTCGCAGGAAACATTTCCGCATATTTACGAACCGCCTCCAGTACCGATGGGTGGGGATTCAGGGAATTCAAGGCAGCCAAGAATCCGGTTGCTTTGCAAAAACCAGTTCCGGTTCCCGGAGCGCCCGGCGATAGACTTTACTAACCCATGCGTCCCCGTGCGCCTTACGCATAACAGCAAGAGGTGGATTCGCTTGAATAATCTGCTCCAGAGTCATTGACTGCGTCTTGCCCCTGCCCACCTCTTTTTGATAATGTCGCATGATGTGGACTGCCGCATTGATTTTGTCACCGCCCATCCCGACTGCCTTGCCCTTGCCTCCAGCCATCTGATAGCTCAAATCACTGTGGGATCGGGCCGCTGCCTTGCGCAGGTAACCGCCGTGCATGGCAGAGTTAGCCCACTCAACCAAAACTCCCACCAACTCAGCACGCAAAACCCGATCGGACAAGAGAGTTTCGATCTCCCGGTAGCGTTGTTTTGTGACGCTACCGCCGGAAGTTCTGATCTTGCTTCGTTTATAAGCACTTCCCGGTTTGTTTTTGTTCGGAGGAGATGACGGGCGTCCAGTCGGGTGGTCGTAACTAGACAGGGAACGGGCAAAAGAAGTCAGCACCGGGGCACGTAAACCAACGACAATTTTATTCTTGTTGGGAGAGTAGCCAAATTGCTGCGGATCGGCCAATAGATTGAATTCAATTTCAACAGGGTTTGCCCGATTAGCCTCTTTCAGCCCCGGACTTTTTAACTCCGTGCTGGAAATCTTGATTGGTTTCAAAATTTTCATGAGACTGTTAATGCCATCCGCGACAAACTGAGTGTCCCTACTGCGACGGCCCACGGCAATAATCTCGCGCAATCTTTTCAAAGGCTTTGCAGCACGGGAAAGAATAAGATCCGCGTCAGCTTTGGTGATTTTGATTAGAGCCTCGTCGAGATCATCCAATGCTACAAGACTTTGAAGCTGTAGCTCTTCCAAATTTTTCTTTTTCTTTTTCTTCCGCCGATCAGGTTGGACCAGACCGATGTTTGGATTGGGTAACGCCCCCAAATCAGATGCATTGCCCCCGCTCGCAGATTCGCCCTCTTCAAACATATTTTCCTCCATTTTATTCAATGTAAGAGAACGGACTTTAGATACTCCAATTCTGCGGGAGGAGTCTCCAACTCAGTCAATGCGTCAAAAATAGTGACCTTGTCGCCCTTTGGAGTTGACAGACCTTCTACCAGAGAATCAAGAGTTAGTAACAATTCCTCGCTCTCCCGCTTCAAACTAAGTCGAGATTTGTTGTTTTCGATGACGACGGGGTCAAACAGATCCACACTTGGGACGCAAGGGACGGGCACTTCTTTAATCTCACCCGATTCCTCGTCCAACTGGTAAAATACAGGAACCCGGCTTAAGTTATACGGTTGGGCCGAATCTCTGGCTAACGCACCGGGCCGGTACACCGTTCCCCCCACCTCCGATATGCTGTCCAAATAAAATGGAGGTTCAGGTTCGTGATCGTGTCCGAAAAAATAAACGGCTGGAGGCAGGCACATCAACATGTCCGCCGTGATCGTCATCGGTGGATCAACCGATTTGTTGAAAAAGTAATGAGCCAGTACAATCTCGTCACCCTGAATGGCCGGGTCCATAGCGGCGGGATCGAACGGACCCCGCTCCATGGGAATAACCCGAAAAGTAGTATCGCCAATTACCTCGAAATTTCGAACTATTTTTACGGCATCTGCTTCTTCCAATATCGACAACTTACTCCTTCGGTACCCGTCCTCCAAATTCATACCGTAGATGTCATGGTTACCAATGATGCTGTAAAACCGATCACTACCGCCTCGTTCCAGAAAAAACTGGAGAATGCGAAGCTCTGCGACGTTCGACAAACTAGGGCGATTAAGTAAATCGCCCAGAAAGACAACTACGTCAGCTAGCTGACTGATTGCGTCAATCTCGTCAAGGCAGGTTCCGAGATAGTCCTCATCGATCCGGGCGCGGGGCGTTTTTTCCTGAAGATGTGGATCTCCTACGATTGCTATTTTCATATCACCTATACCTATATCACTTTACGCGGCTCAACCTTCCCATGTCCATGCGATATTCAGCATCGCAAGCTTCGGCAAAACGCCGGTCGTGTGAAATGATGACGAGCTTAAATTTCTGGGCATGGCACAACCCCTTGATAAACTCAAAAAAATTATCCTCATATTCTTCTGCCACGTAAGCGTAGCCTTCGTCGATAAACAGGATAGGTTCCAACTTTTTTTGGATCAGGTAATAAACATGTATCAAGATCGAAACCACGGTTCGCACTCCCCCGCCCTGCCCATCTTTAAGATCGGTTAGCAGGGGAGCGCCCGTGGTGGAATCTTCCAACAAGAAACGCACTGCCTTGTTACCTCTCGCATCGTCAATTTCCAATTTGATGCGAAACTCCCTGTCATCAAAAACAAACCTAAGCGCCTGATTGATCCTCTCCTCCAGATCGCCAATTTGCGAACGGTAAACAACATCAACGGCCCGCTCCAAGTACAATTTGGACGAATTCGCCAGCTTAAATAACGAAACCGCCTCTTCAATCCGTTTTTCTGACTGTGCCTTCTTTTGCTCGACGTTCGGACGACGGGCATGTGCCGCGTTAATACGAGCGGAAGTAAATTTAACCGTTTCTCTGATATTCATGATCTTTTCCAGTAAAACGGCAACAGTCCGGTAAAAACCATGTAACCCCCTGCGATGCCGAAAAACAACCTACCCTTGTTGGCGAATTCAGGATTCGCGGCAATTGTCAAAAGCAATACCACCCCTCCCAACGTGTAAAAAATTCGTAGCAGCATAACCCCCCTAAGATTTTTCCAATTCGTCGAGCAACGGTGCTATCTCTTCGAGCCACGCCGCCATTCGTTCCGTTTCAGAATCAAGCAATTCCCGCTCTTCTTTTACTTTAGCCTTCAGACTGTCCAGATCCTTGCATCCCAATTCATGCATCTTCTTTTTCGCCTGTTCCCGACAAACCTTTTGACGAGTATTCAACTCAGCGATCCGACTATTCAATTTGTCAACACTGTCCCGGAGTTTGTTGTATTCTTCAATTTTCTCTTTATTCATAAATTTACCGACCCGCAAAGCGGACACTCTGAAAACTTTAACGCTAACTCTTCCAGCAATTCGTCACGTTTTTTTACCAACGATGTTTTTTCTGTCTCCCACTTTTGAAGTTGTCCGTACAAATCGACAACCTGAGCTACAGATTCAAATTGCTGTTTCAGGGGCAAAAATTGCTTGGGCAGTTTGCCCGTTGCCCGGCGAACCAGATCCACAGTGTCGAGCGTTGCCTCAAACTGATCAACGTCTATGCGTTCCCAAAAACTTTCCGGGATCGTTGCCCGGAAAAACACTTCGCTCGAACTCACCTGTTGCGCACCTTTTTCCAAAGCATCAAAATTCTTGCAAAGAGCCTCGTAGGAACTAGCTAGCCCGGAAGCTGACTCCATATCAATTTCATAGTAGAGATCCAACCACTCTCTTGCTTCAGTCATCGGAACGACCGCCGCCGCCTGTTCAACTTTACTCGCCCGAATGTCGTCACGAATCGTTCCCAATGCCGACTTGAAATCGCCGAAATCGAAAATCTCCTCAAACAATGCGTAGGTCTGGCTAGGAGTGCGGGAAAACGGGAAAAGCAAATCCCACTCACCTTGGAAATTTAAACTCTCGCCCTCGCTACCCCTGCCCAGTGAAAAATCCGGGCAATGGTCCCAGATAACAGACCGTCCAATCTTTTCAAAAAACTGTCCGTCCACCTCATATGTCGCGCTCTTTGCGGAACGAGTCCAAGTAACTTTGTGGCGATCGGTGCAGATAGTAACTCTACTCTCGCCGCCGGACCCTTGCCTAATATGAGATTTCGCGGAGGGCGGATTCTCCAGCAGGGAACGCACGGCTCGAAAGAACGCTGACTTACCGGACGAATTCGGGCCAGAGATCAGGGTGATGCCCTCGTTGATCTCCAGAAACACGTCCTCCATGATCTGGAAGTCATTTACCTGAATTTTGATCGGCCCGGTCTCCATTACTCGTTAATGATCTCGCTAAACTTGCTCCGGTTGTCTCGGAATTCTGAGATAATTTTGTCTCCCGTCCCTACCTCTTCGACGAGTGCGCGAAATTTACGGGTCTGAACTGGACCCCCCTGAGATGCACTTTGATGAGTTACGACGACAATTGCCCAACCATCTTTTATTTTTGTTTCTAGTATTTGCTCCATAATCTTTAGTCTTAGTCTTAGTCTTTTACTTTTCCACTTTTCCGTTGCCACTTCCAACCAGTTTCCACAAACCCAAATCTTCAATGTGTTTCCTAATCTCGAACAGGTTGTCTTTCACGGCATTTTCGAGTTCGCCTTCACCGCGAACCTTGATCTCGTTATCCCCATGAAAAATAGTGAAGTAGCCTCCGGCCCCGCCCGTAATAACGCCCGTGTTCTTTGCGAATTCCAAAAGAAACCTAGTATTGGAAATCCCCTTGCCAAACAGGACAGGGAAATCGACTTTAATCATCGGCCTTTCCGAGCGATTTTTCTCCGCCCAAATTCGTGCGCGGTTACCGATAACAGCATCTTCCTGCCATTTCCCAAGAACATAGTCACCATCTTTCAGAACCATGCCCTTCTCAAGACACAGTCGAATGTCCGGGTAATGGTCCTGCGCGAACCCACCGGCACCTGAAACTTCCGCCCGCATGAAGCGACCTGTTCCAGTGATTTTCGTCCGTGCTTGATTAATGAGCCACATCGTTGTACCAACCGCCGGGAGAATGCCCTTGTATTTTGCGAGCAATTTACCGATGGCGCGGGCCTCATTTCCGATAGTTGCGTCTTCAATGCTGTTGTCGCTGGTCGCGACTTTGCTTAAAACCAAGGCACTGATCGAGTCGATAATGACATGGTCGAAATTGGGCAGATCCGATTCATAGAGAACCTCCCACAAAACTTCGTCAACTTCTTTAAATGTCCGTATCGGCAATTTCAAAAAAAGATCGTCGTATGAAGGTTCCCCATTGAGTTCCATGTATTTCCGAAAACCGTATTTCTTTATGTGGTCGCTCGTAACCCCCCGCTCGACATCGATATACAGAACTTTTTGACCCTTTTCGCAAAAACGGGTACTTGCGTCCAGAACGGTTGTTGATTTCCCAAGCCCTGACGGGGAACTGATCTGGATCATGTCCCCGCTCTCAAAACCGCCGCCAAGAACGAGATCTAAAGGAAAGATACCGGTTGACATTTTTCTCCTGTCAGATTTTGCCATACTGGCAATGTCCAACCCCTTCTTGGTTCTAGCTTTTTTTGTTGTTTTCTTCTTAGTCATTTTTACAATATTTCAAACGGGCATACTCAGCCATCAGTGCCGCGTCCACCATCCCGTCATGAGGGGTCGTAGCGAGTTTGGACTTTCTCCAATTTTCTTCAGGCCATAATTCATTGGCGACTTTTAACGCCGCCGCTTTCGTGTCGAATACTGAACCCTTTGCCATTTTCGGCCTTGTCCAAAACTTGGACTGCCATTTACGGGCGGTGAGTGTCTCTCTTCGCGCCTTGCAAAAAATCAAAGTAGTTTCAATTCTCGCAAAGGAATCTGCCATGCTGGAGGCAGATCGGGCATTTTTCGAACCGGCAACCTGTTCCAACAAGACTATTTCTGGAGCGAATTCACAATACCATTTGCGAATTTCAAGCGGATCTACCCGCCGCCCCTTGCCCAGTTTTAACACCGGCATAACCCGGCGATCAACAATGTGTCCCGCTGAATCCAGACAAACCAAACCGCCGTCCAAACCGTTGTCTATCGCGGCGTAAATCAGTTGCGACATGGCAGGGTGGTTAAAAAGGGATTTCTTCGCCGCCGCCCTCTTCACTTTCAAAAAACTCGTCCAAAGCCATGGAATCCCCGCCACTCTCTTCTGTTGAGATTGATTGCGGTTGCGGTTGCGCTTGTGGTTGTTGTCCCGTCGCGATCATTTCGCTCGAAATGATCTCAGCGGGCGGATTAGCGTCAGTCCTTAAAGCAAGAACCTCTTCGCGAGTCTTGCCCATGAGTTCAAGAAATTTGTCTTCGGACAACTCTCGCGCCACGGAAAAAGGAATTAACTTCTGATAAGTTTCGCGCATGCCAGCAACTTGCTTTGCCATAGCGGGATCTTTACGCCATACGCAATCGCCAATTGCCCGGAAATCAAATTTTTGATACTTCGCGATTTCGCAGGTGGCCGTCAAATCGCAGTCAGAAAGTCCGTTCTCAACTCCGCGTTGGCGCTCTATTTTATCCATTCGAAGCAATTCCTCGTAAACTTTCTCACCCGCCGGGTAGTATTCAATAGCCAACGGCGCTCCGTATTTTTCCAACCCTCCAGAATAAACGATTACCGGAATGATGTATCTGAGATTGGGCGGGCCTAGAACATCAATGTCCATCCCGTTGAACGCATAGAAGTAGCCAGTATTTTCGTGAAAATAGATGTATGCTGCTTGGACCAAATCGACCTGCAAGCTCACAATATAGCTACATCCCTCCGACCCCTTGAATTTATTGATAGAAACGCTCTGGACCCTGTCCCCGAAATTTATTGGTTGTAATGGCATAATATAGTGTTGTTTTTCTTTACACTATACCATTACGCAATTTTTGGAAAATCACGTCAAAGAATTTACTCTTTTTTTGGCGCAGGTTTAATCTCGACCGTTTTAGCGGCCCTCGCGCCTTTCTGCTTCGACCAGAATTTTTTCCAATTCGGAGAACCTCTAAGTTTCAACCACGCCCCGTGACTCAGACCCAACTCACTCAACAATTTGAACGCAATCTTAGCTTGCCGAGCAGGACTCATAGCGCCACTTACTTGAGTTTTTAACGATTTCCAATTACCCGCTTTGAAGATTGCCAATAACTGCGCAGGCAAAGTCTCTTCGTCCAAAGTATCTGCCAACAAGTCGTGCAATTCGCGCTCGTCCAACTCAAGCAAATCCAAGACTTCCAAAATACTTTCATCTGTCTCGCACAGCATACTCAACCTATCGATTTTTCTCATATTTTAATTTTGTGGTTGGTTAAATCTAGAAAAGTCATTTTTTTCTGGATACAACGCGCATGGAGAACAAATCGCGTATTCCCAACTCCACTTCATCCTCTCGTTCTAATTCCTCCAAAAAACGGTCACTGGACGAAAACTCCAATCGATCCGGTTGTCTGCTCCTCTTGAAATTTCCAATGCCGATAAGGTTGAGTCCGTCCGCCGTACTTGCAAGCCGAGCGGATTCCAAAAGACAGGACCGGTATAGCTTCCACGCCTTGTCCCGCGAAACAGGTTCCGCGAGCATCTCGGTAAATACTGGAATCAGAGCATCAACAAGTTGATTTTTAGTCGCCCGCTTTCGAGTTTTAATCTTTTTCTTCTGCATAATATTTTCAGCTAGCCTTCCACGTTTTCGATGGATTCCCGTTCTGTCTGGAACTCGAAAATCGAGCGCAGCAAACGACTTTGTTCGTTGGCGCAAAAAGAAACATCCTTCAACGTCTCAATCATTTCTTCTATGTCGCGAATTCTTGCGCGGAGGAGACGTGTTGAAGATGCGGATTCAGGCGCTCCCAAGCACGCACTGCGTAGCTTAGACCTACACAGGACTAAAAAACATTTTAACGCCGTCATCGATGTTTGCGTTTCGTACGCAAGTCGAAGAGCCTCGCCCGCGTCTTCGACAGAGTTCGGTGCCTCGGTACCTTCCATCTCATTGAGACGACGGACAAGTTTCTTAAGCCTCGTCTCTGACGCTTTTATCATTTTATCCGACAACTCAAGATTTGACGAGTCTACGCTCGCTCTCAAGTATTGAGGCGGCAGTCCGCCCGATTCAGTTTCTTCCATTCTTTCCTTTCGTTTAACGCCTATTGCGGAAGAAATTCCCGCAACATATCATCGATAAAATCGTCGTTCGTTTCCTCCGTTTCCTCCGTCACCGCTTCCACCGCTTCCACCGCTTCCACCGCTTCCACCGCTTCCACCGCTTCCACCGCTTCCACCGCTTCCACCGCTTCCACCGCTTCCTCCAATGCAGGTTTTGCGGATTTGGATTTTGCGGATTCTGCTTCCCGCGTTCCAGTGAACAACTCCCCAGTCGGACTCAATTTTTTGGACATTTCCAAAATAGCCTCCGGGTCCGCAGACTCCGCTACAACATTGCGGCGGAACCGATCAAGAATTTTACGGTAACCCGGCGTAATCTTCAAACTTTTTTGTCGCCTATCTTCCATTGACTGTTCTCGTTTCGCCATTGAGAACCCCTCGAAATTATCCGAAATACACGTAGCCGTAGCGGAAGTCATCCAAAGTGACCTACCTAATTTATTGAGAGAATCGTCCGATTCATCACTGCGCAGCAGGAACAACAGTTCCGCTATTGAAAAGCCGAAAAACTCTTTCCGCCCTAAATTATTATGAGTCCGTTTCCACGACGACGTTTCCGCCATTAAAATATACATACTTCTCTGCATGTCTTTAGTTTAATCTAATCTCTCGTTATTGCAAGATAATTGTCTCAACATTACGAGACTTTTTTCCCCGCCGATCAAGAAATACCAAGTTTTCGGTCTAGTCCTTAGATTAAATGGACGATGCACAAACAGAACAGGACTAGACCCAAACGGGTCAAACGGGTCAAACTAAAACGGCCCTTTAAAAAAACAAAAAATCAAAAGAAACGTCGCCCTATGAAGATATTCCAAAATTTTAAAATGAACGGATTCAAAACATTGCTGGTAGCAGTAATTAACTGTGTCGCACTCTTTGTGCCGGGATTGAAAGAATGGATCTCGGCAAATCCCGGAGAATACGCCCAACTGCTATCAATCGTCATGATCGTTATGCGGATTGTGACTAAAACGCCAATTACAGAGTCCACTCCCGTTTTAAACGATCCCGATGCAGATGTCTTTCCCGGACCTCAAGTCGGCGAAGGTTCAAGAAAAAAAAGCCTTTCTGAGAATAGTGTCCTTCACATGTGATTCCTTTTTTTTAAATTCAGCACCCAGCGTAACGCGACTAAAGCGGCCGGAGAAATTGCCGGACTCAAAGTCGAGCGAATCGTCAACGAGCCGACTGCAGCTGCTCTAGCCTATGGTCTCGATAAAAAAGGCGAAATAGGGATTTATCCGTGGGAGTGTCAATCAAGCCCCATTGCTACAATATAGATACGATTCCTAATATTCTTGACCGGCTTGGGTAATTCAGGCGAAAAAAGTTAGCAACTACAAATGACTTCCAGTTCTTAAATTAGTCTAAGGGGCCGTCCGTTGAGTATGTCGAGCCGTTGTTTGTGCCGTCATAGTCATTCCCACTGTGATCATCAACATCGTCCGAATCCAAACACCACCAACCTCTGAGATCGGTTGCGACATGCGTTCCATCAGCAATGTTAGAAATATCTCCGCTTGAAAGGGCGCTGGTATACAGTCTAACGTCCGCGATTCGT
>Ga0070746_10001154_pt1 | contig 15927 bp, 21 predicted proteins | sample VirMetDEL_Mar_21_FD_77016 | JGI IMG/M metagenome (GOLD analysis project Ga0070746, IMG submission 77016) | Aqueous microbial communities from the Delaware River and Bay under freshwater to marine salinity gradient to study organic matter... | ecosystem: Environmental > Aquatic > Marine >... | reverse complement strand
GCAACTCAGCCTCGATAGGGTAGGGTAGTCGCCCGCACAGCTTCGCAGGCGCGACAGCCTGCGCTGCGGACTAGGTACCCTAGGACGCAGACCCAAAAAAGAGACAGCGATTTATCGCACCCTTACCCCCCTAATGTAGGCAACTGTATAGTCTTAGTGTATATATAACGTTCGCCACCCATAATTATATGAAAATTACAAATGACTAACTTGAGCCACTTGTCTGAGGGCGAGATGAAGGAGATCCTAATGTTGCAAGAGCGTTTATCGCTTTTGGAAACGCAGGACAAGTCCAAGGACTCATTCATGGAGTACATCCGGTACATTTGGCCTGGGTTCATTGAGGGTGATCACCACCGCATTATTGCTGATGCGTTGACTCGTGTGGCTAAGGGTGAGTTGAAGCGGTTGATTGTGAACATGCCGCCCCGTCATACGAAGTCTGAGTTCGCTTCTATTTATTTTCCTTCGTGGATTATGGGTTTGAAGCCTGACATGAAGATCATGCAGACCACCCACACGGCTGACTTGTCTATTAACTTTGGCCGTAAGGTCAGAAATTTAATGGATTCTGATGAGTATGCAAAATTATTCTCGAATGTGTCTTTAGCGTCTGACTCAAAAAGTGCGGGAAAGTGGCAAACGAATAAGGGGGGGGAATATTTCGCTGCTGGTGTAGGAGGCGCGATTGCAGGCCGTGGTGCTGACTTGTTGATTATTGACGATCCTCATTCTGAGCAGGACGCGATGTCTATTAATCTGCTTGATTCTTGTTATGAGTGGTATACGTCTGGTCCCCGTCAGCGTTTACAGCCTAATGGTGCGATTGTAATTGTTATGACTAGGTGGAGCACGGCTGATTTGACGGGTCGATTGTTGAGTCGGCAGGTTGAGAGTCGCTCTGACCAGTGGGAGGTGATTGAGTTACCGGCCATTTTTGAGGATTCTGGCAATGTATTGTGGCCTGAGTTCTGGAAGGAGGAGGAGCTTCTTTCTGTTAAGGCATCTATTCCTGTATCTAAGTGGAACGCTCAGTACCAGCAGAACCCTACGTCTGAGGAGGGTGCGATCATTAAGCGTGACTGGTGGCAGTTGTGGGATAAGGATGACCCGCCGCCATGTTCGTACATTATTCAGTCTTATGACACCGCCTTCAGCAAGAAAGAAACTGCCGACTATTCAGCCATTACTACTTGGGGCGTGTTTAAGCCGAAGGAGGGCATGGGTGATGCTTTGATCCTGTTGGACGCGATTAAGGGTAGGTGGGACTTCCCTGAGTTAAAAGCGGTTGCACAGGAGCAGTATGCTGAGTATGAGCCTGATATGGTTTTGATTGAGGCGCAGGCGAGTGGTACGCCGCTGACGCATGAGCTTCGTGCTATGGGGATACCTGTGGTGAACTATCGGCCATCTAGGGGTAACGATAAGATGACACGGGTTCACTCTGTGAGTCCTGTGTTTGAAGCGGGAATGGTGTATGCACCTGACCAAGGATTTGCTGATGAGGTGATTGAGGAGTGCGCTGCATTTCCGTTTGCACAGAACGATGACTATGTGGATACTACGACACAGGCCATATTAAGATTTAGGCAGGGTAACTTTATTAATCTTTATTCTGACGAGGAAGAAGAGGAAGTTTACCGACAACAGATATCATATTATTAATCAACGCCGTTCACTGATCAGTCTGGCGTAAAGGAGATCTCCCCCATGCCAACTAGAAGCGAAATTGACAGTGCTAGAGCCAGAGCCAGAGCAAAAGAGGCTAATAAGCGAAACGAAGAATTTGACAGAAAGGCGCGCAGACAGGGCGTTCAAGAGAGAACGATAAGGTCGCTTCAGGATAAGGGCAAGCTTGCCACGTTGTTTGACAGAGCCTCCACCAGCCCTTCTGAGCGAGAGGCTAGAGAGGATAAGCGGGTTTCTGATCTTAAGACGGGTCGTACTCGTGCTGGCGAAAGGATCTTAGCTGAACGCGGTAAGAAGCGTGATGCTGAGACTAAGGCGCGTGTAGCTAGGGCGGCTCAAGCTGATATTGATAGAAGATCTGCTGCATCTGGCGCAAAGCTTGAAGCTAAGATGAACAAAGACGCAGAGAATGCGCGTAAATTAAAGGGCGCAAAGAAGACCCAAAAGGCAGTTGCTGACTTTACTGGCGAGTCAGGAAAGAGAGCAAGACTTTCTGATGCGAAAAGAAGGGCTGATGCCAACAAGACAATTACCATGTCTCCAGAGGATTTCGCTAAGGTTCCTTCTGTTCCTCCCGCAAAGAAAAAGCCGGTCACCAAGAGAATGACTGAGGCTGAAGTTAGGGCTATGAAGAGCAGTCCTTTGAACGCTAAGACGAAAACTAAGTCTAAGGGCGGCACTGCTCCAGGGATCATGACCAAAAACGCTGGTGTTACAGCAAAGCCCAAGGCCAAATCTGCAGCCAAGCCTGCAGCTAAACCCGCCACTAAAACCACCACTAAGCCCACCACTAAGACTTGGAAGGACGTTAAGTCTGTAGCTGCTGCTAAAGCTGCTGGCCTTAAGAATTACACTGGCAGAGATGGCAAGAAGAAAGCTGCCATTGATGCATCTGAGATTAAGAAGGGCGAGTCTATGACTCAGGCTTTTAACCGCATTCAGGGTAAAACTGCTCGTAAGCCTTCCTCCACCACCAAGCCCACTACCAACACCACCACCAAGACACCCAAAAAGGTCGGCGGTCTACGCAGGTTCTTGCTAGGCCCAGATGGTGAGTTTGGCGGCGCTCGTGGCGCGATTGACTTTTTCCCTGGAAAGTCTCGCCCCAAGAAAGAGGATAAGCCTGTCAAGAAGATGGGAGGCGGTATGATGAAATCCAAGATGTCATCCAAGGGCGGCGCACGCGGTGGGCGTAATCCTATGGGCATGAAGAATGGTGGTTTCCCTGACCTAAACAAAGATGGCAAGGTCACACAGGCTGATGTTCTGCAGGGCCGAGGAGTCGTTAAGAAGAAAGCTGGCGGTATGGCCAAGAAGGGCTACGCTAAGGGCGGCATGACCAAAAAGGGATATGCAAATGGTGGTGCTGTCAACAAGACTGCATCACGCAAACCCACTAAGCCTCGTGGTGTAGGTGTAGCGAAGCGCGGCTTCGGCAAGGCGATGCGCTAATGCCTGCTCCTCTTGCGCTTTTCCCTATAATCACGTTTATCGCCAAGAAAGGTGTTGAGGCTGCGGTCAAGAAGTACGGCAAGACTGCGGTTAAGAAGGCGCAAGATGCGTCTAAGAACCAGCCTACGCCCAAGTACATGAAGGATCAGAAGGGTCCGTCTATTGCTGAAAAAGAGAAGGCTGCTACTGTTGCACGCAAAACTCGCAACCGTGTTGGCGCTGGCACAGTGGCTGTTGGTACTGGTCTTTACGGCATTGACAAGCTGGCACGGGCTGCTGGTAACTATGAGCGTGAAAGGCAGAAGGCTAATAAGGCTAATAGTGAAAAACCTGTCAAGAAATCTAACGGCGGTATGCTAGACTCCCCCGCTGCGGTAAAACGCAGATCGGGTGCTGCAGTAAAGGGTTTTAAAAACGGTGGCATGGCCACAAAATGGGAATCTAAGTGGGGATAGAATAGAATGCCTTACCTTCAAAGCAACATCCCGCACTTCAAGTGTTGGATAAGAAGGGAATACACAACCAATCACGAGCGATACCATGGAGAGTTTTTACACGCCATGGTCATTGCTGTTACTACAATGCCTACCAGGTGTCTGAGTTTTCAGGTTATCTTCACTGGGTGTGAATCGGATGACGATGAGAACGAACCAAATATCCACGGCGGTGCGATGTGGGCGAGAATGCCTATCACCGCTCTTGTTGGCGACACGCCGTTTGAAGAATGGCCAGAACCTATGGCGGTACATGATGCCCAGCCTTGGGATTGTTCTTCTCGCACTCACTCAGTTTATGTTCTAGATCGCGCAACGCCTTGCCCGTGGCTGGCGAAGATTGACGGTAACTTCTATCCTGCAAAGTATATGTTCACGGTAGATTATACTGACAATGAGATAGCAGATGATCCTGCACAGCACAAGCAGTCGCATGTAATGGAGTTACTTGATGCTGGCGAGTGGACTGGAAATATAGTAGCGTTGCCAAATAACAGGGTAAGGGTTACACATCCAGCTTGGTTTGAGACAGGAGAAGGCGCACCTGACTTTAAGCCATCTCAGCATGTTCATTACAGCAAGTCTGATTTAGATTACACTTTGGATGTTAATCGCATATTTAATAATCTGTACGCAGAAGAGTAAGTTATGGCAATTGAACGTGGCGTAGATGACATAGACATCGATGAGTTGGATATTGAAGACAGCTCAAAAGAAATTTTTATATCAGATGAGTCTGAAGATGATTTAATCCCATCATTATTTGACGGCATAGAAGATGGCGATGAGTCAATTCTAGAAGATGGCACGATGGTCTTTGGTGAGGATGATCTTAACGCTGACGCGCCGATTCCTTTTACAGCAAACCTTGCTGAAGAATTAGATAAGACTGACTTGGGTCGTATTTACTCTGACTTGATGAGTAGCATTAACGATGACAAGTCTTCTCGCAAAGAGTGGATGGATCAATATACTGAGGGATTGAAGTTTCTTGGTATGAAGTTTGAGAATCGTACAGAACCATTTGAAGGTGCTTCTGGCGTTATTCACCCCCTTCTTGCTGAATCAGTAACCCAGTTTCAAGCCCAAGCTTACAAAGAGATGTTGCCTCCTGGTGGCCCTGTAAAGACCAATGTTATTGGTATGGGTACGCCTCAGACTGATCTGCAGGCTGCTCGTGTGCAAGAGTACATGAACTATATGATCACTCAGGAAATGAAAGAGTACGATCCTGAGACTGACCAACTGCTTTTCTATTTACCCTTGTCTGGCAGCGCGTTCCGCAAGGTTCACTTTGACCAGTCATTGGGCCGACCTGTATCTCGTTTTATTCCATCTGAGAAGTTGATTGTGCCTTATGGTACGACAAGCTTAGATGATGCTGTTCGTATCACGCATGTAATTGACATGTCGATGAACGAGGTTCGCAAACTTCAACAGTCTGGCTTTTACAAGAAAACCAGTATGTCTGACTCTAATTCTCAGTATGCTGAAAATGATGAAGTTGATGATGAGATTGATGAGTTGCAGGGCGTTAAGCCTTCTGGCAGTTCAAGCGACTATGAGTGTGAGTTGTTTGAAGTACATGCTGAAATAGACATCCCAGGCTTTGAAGATCTTGATCAAATGGGCGAAGAGACAGGTATTAAGCTGCCTTACATTGTTACCATTTCACCCAAACATTCTACAATTCTTTCTATTCGCAGGAATTATTTACAAGCCGATATCATGCGTAAGCGCATCGATTACTTTGTGCATTACAAGTTCTTGCCTGGTGTAGGATTCTACGGCTTTGGTTTAACTCACATGATTGGTGGGTTATCTCAGGCATCTACTTCTATACTGCGTCAGTTAATCGATGCAGGCACGCTGGCTAACTTGCCTGCAGGATTTAAGGCTAGGGGCATAAGAATTCGTGATAGCGATGTGCCACTTCAGCCTGGTGAGTTTAGAGATATGGATGCGCCTGGTGGATCATTGCGTGATGCACTTATGCCGCTTCCGTTCAAAGAGCCAAGCGGCACGCTACTTCAGTTACTGGGTATGCTGGTTGAGGCTGGTCGTAGGTTTGCTTCTGTTGGTGATATGCAGGTTGGTGATGGTAATCAACAAGCACCTGTAGGCACAACGATTGCTCTTCTAGAGAAGGGTGGCCGTGTTATGAGCGCGATTCATAAGCGCATGCACTACAGTCAGCGCGTTGAGTTTAACTTGTTGGCGCGAGTCATCAAAGACTCTCCTGTAAAGGCTTATCCATACCAGATTGCCAGTGGACAACAACAATTGATGGCACAGGACTTTGATGATCGCATAGACATCATCCCTGTATCTGATCCCAATATATTCTCTATGAGTCAGCGCGTTATGCTTGCTCAAGAGATGATGCAGATGGTTCAGACAAACCCTCAGATACACGGCCCACAAGGTATGTATGAGGCGTATCGCCGTATGTATGAGGCTATGGGTGTTCAGCAAATAGAACAGTTACTGCCTCCGCCACCACAGCCACAGCCTGTATCTGCAGCTATGGAGAACTCTGGGTTCTTGCAAGGACAGCCTGCACAAGCGTTTGCTGATCAAGATCATGACGCACACATTAAGTCGCACTTGTTATTGCTTAAGTCGCCCATTGTTGCCATGGCTCCTCCTGGTCAGCAGCAAGCTTTAGCTATGATTCAAGCCCACATCTACCAGCACATTGACTTCAAGGCGCGTGAGATGGCACAGCAAGATCCTGAAGTGATGCAGATGCAGCAACAGATTCAGCAGGTTCAGCAACAGGCCCAGATGGACCCAATGATGCAGCAGCAAGTTCAAATGCAGGTACAGCAGATGCAGCAGCAGATGCAAGTTATTATGGAAGATAAGGTCGCTCAGAAGACTGTTGAGTTGCTTAATGAGCTTGAAGAAGAGTTGCAGATTGGTCAGGAAGAAGATCCATTGGTCGAACTTCGCAGGGAAGAACTTGATCTTAAGGACAAGGACATTGACCGAAAGGCTCAAGAGGCCCAGCAGCGCATCAAGTTAGAAGGCGATAGAATTGATAATAATGTTGATTTGGGTCAAGATCGCCTAAATCTTCAAGAACAAACCGCTAACATGAAGGATGATGTTGCCAGAGAGCGTATTGATTTACAGCGTTCTGCTCAGATGGCAAAAACGGCAGAGAACATGGCCAAAAACTTCTTTGGCAATTAGGAGAAACACTTATGAGTTCAGTAAGACAAAAGATGGCTGCGACACATAAAGCGCAGAACAAGCAGTTTGAAGCAGACAAGCGTGGGTTTTTGCCACTTCAAGAACCTACAGCAACGCTTAAGCCTTTGGTTGAAGAGGTTGAAGAGGTTACGCAAGAGGTTGAAGAAACTACCCCAGCCCCTGAAAAGCCAAAAACTGCAAAAACTGCAAAAACTGCAAAAACTAAAAAACCAGCATCTAAAGGTAAGAAATCATGATCAAGCGACAAACAAGTTTTCCACAGCCCAAGGTTACGGATAGCCAAGTATCTTATAAAGATCAAGGCACTGTTAAGTACGCCAAAGCTGAAACTATAGCTACTCCTACTAAGTCTGCTCCTTATGGTGCTGGTGAGATGCGTGGTGGTGGAGCGGCATTGCGCGGCAAGAAGTTCTCAGGAATCTTCTAGTGTTTACAGGCGGTCAATTCGGACAGATGGGAGGTAGCTCTGGGCCTACGCCTTCGTCTTTGAAAGAAGTGTTATCTCAGCGCGGCTTTGATGCGCCAGCAATGCCGACAGGTATGCAAAATGCAATGCAATCGATGTTCAAAGACCCGATCACTGGTGAATATCGAACTGGTGGCTCACATGCTGCAAACCACGCTAACGCCATGAGTAAATTTTACGGCCAAAACCCCGAGGCTCTGGAGATCGCAAAGCAGTACAACACCGATCCCACACAATTTGGTAACGAACCGCCTCAAATACGAACGCGAGGGCCGGAAAGCCTTGCAACTCAAGGAAGGTCAATGCAGCAACCACAACAACGTGGTGGTATGTTTAACCAGCAGAATCAATTTAGCGGCCAACAAGGGCAGCAGGGTATGCAACAAATGATGCAGTTTATGCAGCAGATGATGCAGATGTTTTCAATGATGGGTGGGCAGAATAGAAGTGGTGGCTTTGGCGGTGGATTCGGTGGGCAGCAACAGTATCAGCAGCCTCAAAGGTATCAACCACAGCAGTATCAGCCACCACCCAGACAACAGTTTCAACCAGTTCAACAACAGTACGGACAAATGGGGCCACAACAGCCAAGCCCGTTTGCCCAGTCGATTAGACCAAGGTATTAGTCATGGAAATTAATTTAGGTGACCTAGGCATATCCCCAGCAATGCTGCGTAAGTTTCAAGAGAATTACGCTACAGGTATAGCTGCGCCAAAAAAAGTAAAGAAGGCTGTCGGTAAAAAGAAGGCTGTTGTTAAAAAAACAAAACCTACTGGCAGAAAACGCGGTCAGCCTGTTGGCGGTAGAGGTATTGATGTTAAAGCGCCTAAGCCTGTAGCTGCTATAAAACCTCCCAAGCCCAAGCCTAGTCGCAGAAGAACTAGGGCAGAGATAGAAGCGCCTGAAGCTGTGCGTTTTGGTCGCAAGGGAACAAAAAGCGCCCGTCCTGTAGGCAAAGCGCCTGTAGTTGCTAAAAAACCTGTAGCACCCAAGGCACCTAAGCCTCCTACGTCTGGCTTATACATAGACCCAAGCGTAAGGCAGCGGCTTAAAGATCTGGTTGATGGCCCAGATGCCATAAAAACCTCCTTTCCTCAATACCAAACTGGTGAGCCAGGTATGGCTGACAACCTGCAACAGGCTTTATCTGGTGTTGGCAGTGGTGGCGGATCTTTCGAGTCGGCTTATATCGACTGGATGGAGTCTGAGCCTAAAGCCCCACCAGTACGAAGAGGAATGTCATCAGCCTCTAAAGCATATAAAGAACAGAAAAAACAATACGCAACAGATCTTGAAGCATGGAAAGCAAGTAAGCCAGCAAGGGCAACGTACAGCGCACCTGCACCTGCGCCTACGACTGCACCTGCGCCAACTACTGCTCCAATAGCGCCTCCGCAACCTCCTATGCCAGACAAGTTTGAAGGAAGGTATGTTCCACAGGGATCAATCCTTGGCACGCCAGACATGTCGATATCAAGCAACATAGTTGGTCAATCGTATGACCCAAGCTTTGCTGAAAGCTTCAAACAACCACCTCAACCACCTGGTAGTACATTTGGTGGGTATGGGGGGCAAGCGCCTATGCAGGCATTGAACCCATACGCAGGCATGGCTCAAAACAATCCGCAGCCAACGGACTTTTTCCCAACTTATATTCCAAGACCTGCGCCTGTTTATGAGCCGCTTCCAGAGCAAACTACTACTGACGCTCAACCTGTAATGAATCAACAAAGCCAAAGACCTTTGCTTAGTCAGAACCCAGGTAGCAGCCGGTACGGTGCTGATGGAATTAGGACGTATAGAAGATAAATGGATTCAATATCTTTAGCAGCATACATATACAAAAAGCTTAATCAGTTTGAGGAATCTCATATTGATTACATAACATCTGGTCATGTTAAAGACATGGAGGATTACAAGTTTGCGATGGGTGAGTTATCAATGCTTCGCACCCTGCGCGATGAACTAAAAGAAGCGTTGCAGATTGAAGGAGATGCTATCGATGAGTGATCTATTATTAGATTCCATCGCAAAACCGTCCGTATTGGGCGCATATGTGAGTGAAGAAGAGAAGGTGTTAGACCCTTCTGTGTTAGACAAGTCCTTGGTTGAAAGAATGCCAAACCCTTCTGGGTATCGTTTATTAGTCCTCCCTTACAAAGGTAAAGGTATGACTGATGGTGGTATTCAATTAATCCAATCCACGTTAGATAAAGAAAATCTAGCTACATCTGTTTGTTATGTAATGAAAATGGGGCCGTTGGCTTACAAAGATTACGACAAGTTTGGTGATGAACCTTGGTGCAAACAAGGTGATTGGGTTCTTATTGGTCGTTATGCAGGTTCACGATTCTCTTTAGAAGATGATCATGAAGTCCGCATCATTAACGACGATGAGGTTATTGGAACTATTCTTAATCCAGATGACATTAAGTCTGCATAGGTGAAACATGAGCGAAGAAACATTAACAGAGGCATTGTCTAAACTAGACGATGATAGCTCTGTAAGTAAGGCTGCAGTGCCTTCAGGCCGTAGAGTTGAGGAAGAGCTTCAAGAAGGAGACGCAATAATTGAGTTTTCTGAAGAGGAAGCTGAGGAGATTGCTCCTGTAACAGAAGATTCTGTGAAAGAAGAGTTTGATGCCCCGTATGAAAATCCTGAAGAAGAACTTTCAGAAGCTGAAGTAAAGGCAAAAACTGCACAAAGCAGAATTAACCAAGCGGTTAAGCAAGCTAAAGAATATCAACGCAGGGAACTACAAGCCCTGCAGTTTGCGAAAGAGTTGCGGGATCAGAACCAACAACTGTCTGATCAATTGCAAAACACTCAAGCGTCTGGTGCTGAACAAAACCTTAAGATTCAAGAAAGCTACGGAAATGAGTTTGCTACCCGCGTAGACACTCAGGCTGAAGCTGCTAAAAGAAACCTTAAGTCTGCGTATGAATCAGGTGACCCTGAAGCTATGGCTGATGCACAACAACTTCTCGCAAGAGCAGAAGCTGACAGAAGTGCATTGACCAAGTATCAACAGGAGCTTGAAGATTACAAAGTCCAGTATTCAAATTGGCAAGAACAACAGCGTTACGCTCAAGAGCAAGCGCAGCAGCAAGTTGAACCTGAATATCAACAACAGTATCAAGAACCGCAATATCAAGAACCTTCAGACAAGTCTCAAGACTGGGCTATGAAGAATGAATGGTTTGGTAAAGATAAAGTAATGACCAATGTAGCGTTTGCTATTCATCAAGATCTTGTTGATCAAGGTGTTGACTTAGAGTCGGATGAATACTACGCTCAAATTGATTCTCGTATGAGATCTGAGTTACCTCAGAAATTTAACGAGCAAAATTTCGCGGGAGGCAATCAACAATCCGTCCAAACGGTTGTCTCTGGATCGCGCACGACTGGAAGTGGACGCAATCAAAACTCTCGTAGAGTTGCACTGAACCCAAGTGAACAAGCATTAGCAAGGAAGCTTGGAGTTCCGTACAAAGAATACGCAAAACAGAAAATGAGGTTACAACGATCATGAGTGACGAGCAAAAGGCAGGCTCTAATAGAGCACCCAGAGGTAGCAGCGGAAGAACAGCTACTGAAGCTAGAAAGCCATGGCGTAGACCTCAAGCATTGGAAACACCAGAACCGCCTCCAGGCATGAAGTATCGTTGGGTGAGAACCCACATGCGCGGTGAAGCAGATAAGACCAATGTCCACATGAGACTTCGTGAGGGGTACGAACCTGTACATCCTAGCGAAATCGAAGGCTACGATCTCCCTGTCTTAGACGAAGGAAGTCATGCTGGTACTGTGGGTGTAGGTGGTCTGATGCTTACCAAGATACCTGAAGAAACGGTGAACGAAAGAAATGCTCACTTTGAGCAGCAAACTAATCAACAGATGAACGCTGTTGATAATGATTTGATGCGCGATGAGCACCCTGCAATGCCAATCTCTAACGAGAGAAAGACGCAGGTTTCATTTGGTCGAGGCAGAAAGTAGCCTCGTTTTGATTGTGTTTATTAATTAGGAGATTCCAAAATGGCAAATCAAGATGCCGCATTTGGCATGCGTCCAGCACGAATGATAGGGGGAGCTCCCTACACTGGTGGACAAAGCCGATATAGAATCGCCGCTAACTATGGCACTGCTATATTCCAAGGGGATATGGTTACCCAAGTTACTGGTGGTACAGTAGAAGTTCACGCTGACGCAGGCACTGTGCCTATCGTTGGTGTATTTAACGGTTGCACCTATACCGATCCAACAACCAAGAAGACTGTTTTCAGTAACTTCTATCCAGCAAGCACTAATGCTTCTGACTTAATTGCTTTCATCATTGATGATCCAATGGTTGTATTTGAAATCCAAGCTACTATTGCGTTCCCGATTGCAGACTTGTTCGGCAACTTCGATATCGTTTATACGACAGCAGGAAGCACGGTAACTGGTATTTCTGGTGCTGAGTTACAGGTAACAGATGGTGGTACTGCCACTTCACTTGCTCTCAAGGCAATTGACATATCTGAAGATCCTGAAAACTCAGATGTAAGCGCAGCACATACCAATGTGTTGGTAACTATTCAAAACCACTTGTTCGGCGTTAAAGGCGCTGGTCTAGCTTAAGGGAGTTAATTCATGGCTATTTCAAGAGCACAATTAGCCAAAGAGCTAGAGCCTGGACTCAACGCTTTATTTGGCATGGAATACGCACGTTATGAAAACGAGCACGCTGAGATCTTTGAAACTGAATCTTCTGACCGAGCGTTTGAAGAAGAGGTTTTGATCGTAGGCTTTGGCAATGCGCGGGACAAGTCTGAAGGTCAAGGTGTCGGTTACGACTCTGCGTCTGAAGGTTTCACCGCTCGTTACACACACGAAACTGTTGCACTGGCTTTCGCTTTGACGGAAGAAGCAGTAGAAGATAATTTGTATGACCGCCTTGGCGCACGTTATACAAAGGCTCTTGCACGCAGCATGGCACACACCAAGCAAGTTAAAGCTGCTAACGTCTTGAACAATGCGTTCAATTCTAGCTTTGCTGGCGGTGACGGTGTTGAGTTGATTGATGATGCACACCCCTTAGCTGGTGGTGGTACATTCTCAAATCGTCCTTCAGCGTACTCAGATTTGAACGAAACATCTCTAGAAGATGCTTTGATCAACATCTCTACGTTTGTTGATGATCGAAACATGATCTTGGCTCTGCAAGGAACCAAGCTTATTGTTCCACCTCAACTTCAGTTTGTTGCTGATCGTCTATTAGAAACACCAGGGCGTGTAGCTACAGCGGACAACGACATCAATGCTATTAGGAACATGGGACTGTTGCCACAAGGCTACGCAGTAAACCATTTCTTAACAGACACTGATGCTTGGTTTGTCTTGACTGACTGCCCAGATGGTCTAAAGCACTTTGAACGTAGCCCGATTTCAACTTCTATGGAAGGTGACTTCGACACAGGCAACGTGCGATACAAGGCTCGTGAACGCTACAGCTTCGGCTTTAGTAACCCACGCGCAGTGTTCGGATCGCAAGGTGCGTAATTGTTTCATGTGAAACAATAAAGAAAGGGGCATTTGTTGCCCCTTTTCTTTATGTGTGATATAAAAAGTTATTCCTGACAGGCGCATACCGTGCCTGACACTAGCCACGACAGGAGATCCTCATGGCGAATACAACCTTCAATGGTGCAGTCCGTTCCGAGAACGGTTTTAAAGTTATTTCTAAAAGCTCAACAACTGGTGCAGTTACCGATGTAGTCGATATTGCTTCTACTGGTATCGTAACCGCTAAGTATCTTAAGCACGTTGGGTACGCGACTGGCGTTACTGTAAACAGTACTGCTGGTGATAGCCCGACTATAGGTGAGTTTACTCAGCCTGCTAACACAATTATTACTGACATTAAGATCTTTTGTGATGTTGCTCCAGTTATTGGAACGGGTGATATTGGCTATGAAGTTGGCACTTCTAGTTCTGGCGCACAAATTGTAGCGGCGGTAACTGATGAAATTCTTGATGGCGGTACGACTGTTGTTGCACACAATGTGACTTTGACTACTTTGGTTGTTCAGACTCAAAGCGGTACTACGGCTCCTGCTTCTGTTCAATACACAGACACTGCAAGAACTATCTTCTGCAACATCACTAATACAGTTGATGCTACAACAGCGGGATCGTTTACGTTCATTATTGAATACGTTCAGATAGCGTAATAGGGGATTGTTATGGCTGACGCAGTTACCTCTCAAACCATCCAAGATGGTGAACGAAAAGCTGTTTTAAAGTTTACAAATATCAGTGATGGCAGTGGCGAAGCCGCTGTTAAGAAGATTGATGTAAGCGCCCTTTCAGCTAACAGTGCTGGCGCAGCTTGCACTGAAGTCGCCGTAGCTAAAATTTGGTGGCAGTGTGTCGGCATGGGTGTTGAGCTTTTAAATGACGCAACAGCAGACACGCTGATCATTGGTTTGTCGCCTGACTCAAACGGCTTTCATGATTACTCAGACTTCTCAGGCATTCCAAACGATGCTGGAGATGGAAAAACTGGCGATGTGATGTTTACCACTATTGGTGCAAGTAACACTGATACTTATACTGTCATTATTGAAGTTCTAAAGAGTTATTAATGGCTACTTCAGGAAGTAGGGACTTTGAGCCAGATGTCGCGGAATACATTGAGGAAGCATTTGAAAGATGTGGACTTGAGTTCCGCACAGGCTACGATGGTGTAACAGCTAGGCGTTCGCTCAACCTGCTTTTTGCTGATTGGGCAAACAGAGGGCTAAACCAATGGACGGTAACCAATACAGCAACAACCCTTACCCAGGGTGCTGAGTTTATTGAGTTATCTGGCAGCACCATTGATGTTCTTGATGTTGTCATTAGGCGAACTGATGGCACAACAACCACTGACATAAGCATGGATCAAATTGGTAGGTCTGAGTATTGGAACCTTCCAAATAAATCTACCCAGTCTAGGCCAACTCAATGGTTTCTTGATAAGCAAATAACACCCAAGCTTTACATTTGGCCTGCATCTGAAAATGCTACTGACCAATTGATTATTAATCGACTTGTTCGCATAGAAGATGCTGACGCAAGCGTTAATACGGTAGGCGTGCCATTTAGGTTCTACCCATGTCTAGCTGCTGGATTGGCGTATTACATTGCGCTTAAGAAAGCCCCAGACCGCGTACAGATGCTTAAGGGCTTGTATGACGAAGAGTTTGCCAGGGCTGCAGACCAAGATCAAAGTAGGGCTTCATTAACAATTTCACCTGGTCTTAGGTCTAGGATAGCGTAATGTCTTTTGCGTCTGGCAAATACGCTCTTGCCATCTGCGACAGGTGTGGCTTTGAGTACAAATACACTAGCTTAAAGAAAGAGTGGACTGGCTTTAGAGTTTGCAACGAGTGCTTTGAAGTAAAACATCCACAGCTTGAGCCTGTTAATCATATTGCTGATGCTGAAGCTTTGCAGCACCCAAGACCGGCAGTAAATGCGGCAGATGTTGCTGGTGCCGGTGTGGTTAGGACCATAGATGCAAACAAAGTCATGTCGGTAACTGATGACGTTATTGGTACAGAGTTTAGTCAGGATGCTTCTACAGGCGAAATTGGTACGGTAACGGTGGTTATAACATGAGTTTTACATTAGCGACATTGAAGTCAGCGGTACAAGATTACTGCGAAACTGCAGAAACTACCTTTGTATCTGACCTAGATATATTTATAAAAGAAGCTGAAGAGCGGATCTTAAAGAATGTAGAACTGCCCGTGTTTAGAAAAAACGTCACGGGTACTGCAACCACAAGCAACCCATACGTTTCTACGCCATCTGACTTCTTGGCTCCTTATAGCTTTGCTGTAATTTCAAGCAGCATATATTCGTACCCACTTCTTAAGCACGTTTCTTTTATAAGAGACTACACGCCAAACGCATCTACTACAGGCTTGCCAAAGTATTATGCATTGTTTGATGACACCACATTCTTGGTAGCGCCTACCCCTGACGCTGATTACACCATAGAATTACACTACAAGTTTAGGCCAGCATCACTAACCACAACTTCAGGGTCCGAAACCACTTGGCTTTCTGACAATGCACCAGATGCGCTTTTGTACGGTACACTTGTAGAAGCGGCAACCTTTCTAAAGGTTCCAGAAGAGATTGGCCAGTACGAGCAAAGGTTTATTGCCGCTACCGCTGCGCTTAAGAAGCTTGGCGAAGGTTATGGCGCTCGTGATGAATTTAGATACGATATTTCTAGGGGATAACATTGGCATTTTTTGAAGCTCCAAAACTTGAGATTGGTAATGTATTAGTAACGACTACAACTAATAAAGGGCATGACCCTGAGTTTTGGGCGCAAACAATAGCTGACAGAGTTGTAAGCGTTGGCGGTAATTGTCATCCTGCTATTGCTCAACAAGCAGAAGAGTTTAAAGAGGCGGTTAGGGATACTGCGCTGCATTACATAAAAGAAGCAATTAAGAGCGATAGGACTACCCTTACCGCTGAATTTGAACGTCAAGGCCATAAAGATATGGCTGATATAATTAGGAGGCTATAATGGCTATTAGCACTGCAATGTGTACTTCGT
>Ga0070746_10001150_pt1 | contig 15949 bp, 18 predicted proteins | sample VirMetDEL_Mar_21_FD_77016 | JGI IMG/M metagenome (GOLD analysis project Ga0070746, IMG submission 77016) | Aqueous microbial communities from the Delaware River and Bay under freshwater to marine salinity gradient to study organic matter... | ecosystem: Environmental > Aquatic > Marine >... | reverse complement strand
TTACTAGCACCCGTGTTGCTTTAGCGACAGGTCAAACCTCTCGTACCTCTGCACGACGTGGAGGCAAAACTTTAGCGCAACGTGCCGCTGAGATTCAATTGAAAGCCCGCCGTGAAGGTAAGAAAATGACGCTGAAAGCCGCTACAGAGCAAGCACGCCGAGAGCGTAAAGACCACGATGATACTCCCATCCGCCTACAATCATACTTAGTAGTCCGAGCAGTTACCAATTAAAGTGCAGTTACTCGACAAGTACAACGCTTTACTTCGCGCAAACGAAGAATCTGTAATAACCCGCCTCAACTCTGTACTAGACCGCTCCTTCAATCGTCTCATTCGGCGGACTCGCATCCACATGCGAGCAGGCTACACCCAGCCCGTACAGCGCAATCTCGCAGTTCTCCAAGACTTTAGGCAACTAATACCAGCCTTCAACCCCAACAGAAAAGACGCCTACGACCTCCTGTTTGAGGGCTTACTTATCAACGCCTCCAATTCCGGTCTGAACGTAGCGGAACAGACTGTCCGTCAGATGGAACCCACCCGTCCGTTGGTCAACGTAGATCTGCCCTTAGAAGCTACGACCTTCGCCCTTAAAAACACAAAAGAACGCTTCAAAAACCATGGTGACGTCTTTGCGCAAGAAGCCTCCGACATCATTGCGCAGGGCGTCCTCGAAGGTCGCCCCACTTCCTCAATGGTTGAGGATTCCCGAGATCGACTAAACATCGTCAAATCTCGTGCTGCAACTATCGTCCGTACAGAGTCTCTCCAGGCTTATAACAAGGCCTCGAACGAGTACTACACTCGCAACGGCGTAGATCAAGTCATGTATTATGCGACGGCCGACGACAGAACTTGCTCTGTCTGCGGTCCTCGTGCTGGTAACATCTACAAAAGAGGGGAAATCTCAGTTCCCTTACACCCTAATTGCCGTTGTTACTTAGCTCCTTGGGATCCCGACACTGAGAAAATAGACGAAAACTATAGAAAAAGCCGGCTTACTCACAAAAAAGAAGTAAAAAAAGCTCTACAAGAAGCTGGAGTTGTACCTGAAGATCCCTCTACACCCGCTACTTTTGAGCAATTTGCTCCTGAAACTGTTTCGCTATAATCTACTCAAAATATCCGCCTGGTTTAAGGCTTAGCTGCTGTGGCTCAATCAACTTTGCTGCCTCCCACAGAACTGCGAGAAGGTAAAAGCGATCAAATGGGCAAGCCCCATAGCCGCAAACGCTCCGCAAAGAACGCCCATAACACGAAAGCTCCTATGGACGGCGAAGAGTGCGATTGTGGTAACAAAAAGAAAGGAAGATACGACGGCGGCAAATGTGACTGCAGTGGCTACAGCAAAAAAGACATGATGGCTCCCCCCAAGCGCACCGACTCCCTCTCCGCTCAGGAATATCTCACAGCCTGGGACATGGGCATCCAAGACCGAACTACCCCTTACATCCGAGCTCGTCTAGACGAAGCTGAGCGCCTAGATCTCAAATGTGGTAAGGGCGCCATCTCCGAGGGCGAAAAATGCACCAAAGGCCCGGCGACGCGAGTACAACAAGCCAAACGTATGACTGCCTATTCTAATTATGGCAAACCTTTAACAAATAGACAAATTCGTAAAATTGAGAGTAACCTAATTACTCAAGCACGGACTACAGGAAAACCTGTTAAACCGAGCAGGGAGCAAACAGCTCTGTTAGCACAAACACGCGGCACACAGACTAGGAAGCTTGCTAAACAATCTCTGATCGGAAAAGAAAGTAGCGATTTGAAGAAAGCCCTTAAAACCGCTAACCCTAATGACCCGCTCGACAAAGCTTTGACTCCTTTATACCGTCGTGAGCTGTTTAATCGCCGAGCGCGAGTAGCAGGTTACGCTCTTGGGGGCGCGCTAGCTGTTAGCACTGCGCAAAATGTTGCAGGTGCGCTACTTATGCAGAGAGTTGCGCGAAACTATAAACGCGATTCCGTCTACGCCTCCGGTTTCAACGTAGATGCTTCACGCCTCACTCCTTGAACCATGGCACTCGCACGCAACGATGTTTTCATAGGCAACAAAAAGCTGAATTGTGGCCCTACCTCCAAGCCTTGCGGCAACGCTTGCATCCCTAAAAGCCACACCTGCCGCGCCTCTTGGAACAAACCAGTAAAGGTGGCGGCAGGCGCTGCAGCCCTCACTGGCGCCGCAATTGTCGCCACTGCGTTCCTCCACCCGAGGTCTTCGATGCGCAGCGCCGCCCGCCGAACTATCGAACCCGCTTTGCAGACCGGTTTCGGCATAGGCAACATCGCTCGTGGAAACTGGGTAGGCGCAGCCAAGAACGCAGCTAACGTCGCGAGCTCCAGCCGAGGCCTAGGGCTCGACCTAAACACCTTGCGCAAGGGTTACGGCGCTGACATAAAAAGCGCAATCAACCGAGGACGAAATACCGCCTTCAGGATGCGCTATCACCGTCGCGCTAAGCGGCGTGACTCCGTCTACGCCTCCGGTTTCAACGTAGACGCCTCCCTCCTCACTCTTTGAACCATGGAAGGCACCATCAACAGCCGAGCTCGTCTAGACGAAACCGAACGCCTAGACCTCAAATGTGGTAAAGGGGCTATCTCCGAGGGCGAAAAATGCACCAAAGGCCCAGCTACGAGAGTACAGCCTAAACAGCCTACAAACAGGGGCTCGGCAGGCAAAGCCATTGCAATCGGGTTGACTGCCGGCGTTGTGGGCGCGGCTCTTCTACACAAGAGCAGTCGCAAAGCGATTTTCACCAGTCCCAGAACGATGCAACGGGTGGCGCAGCGCGGCGTGACAGAGGCCGTACACCGGGCTACAGCTCGGAAACCCTCGATGCGGCTGACCCCGAAGGCTTTTGAACAGCTCAGACCTCCTTCCAAGACTGAGCGCCTTAGTCTGACCGCGCGCTCTGCCAATGTGAAAGCTGTGAAGGCCTTGCGCAGAGCATCTCAAGCCAAGAGCAAACGTGGCGTGGCTGTTGGTAGGGCCTTGTACGCCGTGAGCAACGCCGGACGTGCCTCCCTCCGCAGTGGCACGCGTTCCCACCGGCTCACCGTGGAGAAATTCCGTCGCCGCTATGAACCCGGCTACCGCAAGCCGCGCCGTGACAGTCTCGTTCAGCATTACGCGCCGGCCCTGCTGCAACCCCCCACGCGCCGCGACACCGAGGACGGCAAAAAGTACAGCAAAAAAGTTACAGATCCTAAGACCGGCCGAACTCGCACTGTTCGCTACGGCGCTAAGGGCTATACCATCGCCCCCGGCACCAGTAAGGGAGACCGCTACTGCGCCCGCTCTTTCGGCGACATGAAATCGCACAACAAAAACTGCGCCGGCAAGGACCGCAACACTCCGCTGTGCTTGTCCCGCGCTAAGTGGAAGTGCTCAGGTAAAACGTCTCGCCGTGCTTAAATACGGCTTCGAGATATTTAAAGTTGCGACGGTGCTTTTAATACTCGGAACGGTTTTGTTTTTGGCGTCGCCAGTAGCGGACCCAACTTCGACTAGTCTGACTCCGTTGGCTTCCAAGAAGTAACGGCCGCCCCTCCGTCGCGAGAGGAAGGGCATTTAACTCGGGAGAAACAGCAAAAATCCCGAGACCGCAACATCCCCCTGCCGCTGTTCTTCTTCGGGAGATGCGCGCTCACTGTAGCCACTACACATTCGTTACCAGAGTCTGTAATGAGATCCCATAAAATTCACTAAGTGCAATTAATTTAGAAATAGAAATTTCTACCTCACCTTTCTCTAATCTACTGTACGCCGCTTGACTAATATGTAGCGCTTTTGCCACTTCTTGCTGCGTTTTATAGTGAAATCTTCGTAGAGCTCGCATGCGCGTGCAGAGGGTAAGCTGTCTATTGATAGCCACTCGTATCTATACGGTTATCGTTTAAGACTACCAATTAAAGAAAATTTTGGTAATGTGGTTTTATGGAAACATCTGTTTCTCGTTACGACTTTGCGCCGATTACCGGTAGCGAAACCACGCCCGAGGGTTACCTCCGAGTGTGGTGTCGTGCGGCGCGCTCGGGCACTCAGCTCTATAAGCGCGCAGATGGCTCCCAAGTAAGGGAATACCGGCCTCCAGAAGAGGTCAGTAACCCTGAATCACTTACCACGTTTGGGATGAAACCCGCAACGTGGGGGCATCCTCCCGTCCTTCTCGACTCTTCAAACACTCAAAAATTTCAAGTTGGTTACTCCGGTAGCCAAGTGAAATACAACGATGGTTTCGTAGAAGTCGCCCTAGTCGTAACAGACCAGGACGCCATCGAGAAAATCAAACGAAAGGAGGCTACGGAAGTTTCTGCCGGCTACAAAGTCGATTTCGACCCCACCCCAGGACAAACTCCTGAAGGTGAAGAGTACTCCGGAATTCAAAGAAACATCCGAGTGAACCACATCGCCATCGTGCCTCGGGGTCGGGCTGGCCCCGAAGTACGCCTACTGATGGATCGAATGGACTCAGCTGATGCTGTGGCCTGTGATCCAGAGGCGCTCCAGCCCTGTAAACCTGCATCTCCCGTTATGGCATCCGTCAAACTTGACGGCCTGGAGATCGATCTGCCCGCAGAAACTGCAAGCGCGGTCCAGTCCTTCGCACGGGACGTGGAGCGCCGCTTGGATTCTGTAACCACCGAGCGCGACAATCTGAACACTCAGATTGCTGCGCTTCAAGAGCAGCTCGACTCCGCGTCGTATGAGAAAGAAGCTGCCGAAGGCCGTGCTGACGCTCTCGAAGAGCGCGTCACCGAGCTTGAGGAAGCTTCTTCTTATTCTCGCCTCGACACGGCTGAAATCGATCAACTTGTCTCAGCACGTATCGCCACGCTCCAACAGATTGCTCCCGCATTTGCCGAAGACTTCAAGTTTGACGGCATTGATGAGGTCGATCTTTACCTCCAGGCCTACGAGAATCTGACCGGAACCGCTCCTCGCGAGGACGCCGAACCCCTCTACGTCAAAGGCGTAGTAGATGGCATCCTTTCTCGCGCCGACTCTTCTTTTGAGGAAGAAGACTCCGACGAGGAAAGTGAAGAGCATCTCGACTCGGATGACCGTGCCGACAGCTCCGCCCCACTCCGCGAAGCCCTAAAAGGTGCTAAGCGTGCAGATTCGGACCCCATGAGCGCTTATCGCACTCACTTGGCGGAAGCCTGGAAGCGTCCTCTCACGGCCCAAAAGTAAGGAGTTCCTTCCATGGCAATCACTTTCACCCCTACCTCTGTCAGCAGCCCCTCTGGAGTTCAAGGCAGCTATCCCCTCGAACTGGTCGCTGGCCACGAGGGTATGGTCGCCGACCTCCAGTACTGCGTGACCCGCAGCTTTCGTAATCAATCGGGTGCTGCCCTCCCCTTCGGTTCTTTCGTAGCAACCGATAACACCCCCGTCACCAACGACGTTTTCGCCGTTGAACTGGCAGGTGGTGTCACCAACATCCAAGGCCTGGCCATCAGCACCCTCACTTTTGAAGGTGTCAGCGGATCCAGCACCTACACCCCCTCCCCGAGCCCGCTCTATACCGCGGACGGGTCGAATCGGATGGGCTATCCCGACACTCAAACTGTCAACGTCCTTTCCAAAGGCGTTGTCTGGGTGTATAGCGCAGAAGCCGTCGTCCTCGGTGACGATGTTCGCTTCTTCATCCAAGACTACAGCGGCAGTCTTACCGGCGCCTACCAAGGTCGATTTGGCGTCAGTGCTGTAGCTGCCAACACTGTCCTCGTAACTGGAGCGCGCTGGGTTTCTGAAACCACAGCCGCCGGTTTGGTCATGTTGGAAGTAGACATCCCGGCGCAGACCTACTCCGCCGACTAATCAAGGAGCCCCCTAATGACTTCTGAAATTCGTAACGACGAAGTCGGCGTTTTTCTCGCCCGTGAACTAGAGACAATCCTGTCTCGCACGTTTGAGGTCGAATACGCCGACATCAAATACAGCGCAGTCCTCCCCATCTCCACCGAGGTCGGGAACGGCGCTGACTCCTTCACCTACCGAGTCTTCGATAAGCAAGGCTCTATGAAGGTGATCGGTGACAAAGCACAGGATCTGCCTCGTGCTGATGTCCTCCGCAAGGAAGTGACCCACCCGGTTCGCTCTCTTGGCGCCTCCTTCGCTTACACCATCCAGGAAACTCGTGCCGCCGCCATGGTGCCCGGTATGAACCTGGAGCAACGTCGGGCTAACGCCGTCCGTCGTGCCTACGAAGAGAAGGTCGAGGAGATCGCCTACTTCGGAGAACCTGGCTCCGGCATGAAAGGCTTCTTCAACAACGATCAAGTCGATAAAACCGTTCCCAACAAATGGTTTGACGACGCCGCGATCACAACTGACGAGATGCTGGAGCTCCTCAACGAGCTTCCCACGCGTCTGGTGCAGGACTCCAACATGAAGGAGATGCCGAACACCATGCTCGTCCCGTACGACGTGTTCCGCGTAATCTCCACCACCCCGAGATCGACCACCTCGGATACCACGGTGATGGAGTTCTTCCTGCGCACCAACCCCATGATCTCGGCCATCGAGCCAATCAATGAGTTGGAAGCTTCCAAGTCGGCCGGTTTCTTGTCTAAGGACCGCGTCATTGCTTATGACCGCAGTCCCGACAAGCTCCAGTTGCACATCCCGCAGCCTCTGGAATTCCTTCCTCCGCTGCGCAACGCTCTTGAATTCTCCGTAGCAGCTCATGCTCGGATCGGAGGTCTCGCCCTCTACTACCCCAAGAGCGTCAAAGTCCTAGAGAAAGCTTAATCTTTAAGCCGATTCTCGCTTAGTCTGACTAGGCCTACCCCTTTTTCATCCGCCATGATCCTTGTTTACCGCCCTGAACTAGAAAACCCTCCGATGGACAAAGAGTGTTCAATCGGATTCTCGTTCATCGGCGAAAAAGGAGCTAAAGCCTACATCAATCTTCAGTCAGGCGTCACTCGTGACTTCCCTGAAGAGGCTTGGACCAAAATCCAAAACTACGAAGTAGTCCGCAACCTTCTCAATCTCGGCGCCCTACGCGTCGATACAGACGCTCCAGCTGAAACAGCAACAGCGGTTGAAGTAGACGTTGACACCATCGCTGGCTACCCCCTCAACAAAGCCATGAGCTTTGTAGAGGACAGCTTTGATGTCGATCAACTTCGCCGTTGGGACGCCAAGGAAGCACGCATCCGGGTGAAAAACTCTATCTCCCGCCGTATCCGCGCGATCACTGAAGGTAACGGTTAATGGCAGTTCCTTCAACCAACGATTTTCTGACCCGCTTTCCCGAATTCGGGGAGCAATCCACAGCTGTGGTAGATGAAGCGTTGGCTGAATCCGGCCGCGTCACCCCCGAATCTGTTTGGGGTGACGTTCACACCGAGGCGGTAAGTTACTACGCCGCCCACCTTCTCGCCATGCGCATCATGCAAATTGGCCTACAAGTCGGCACCGAGGCCGGTTCCCCTCAAGGAACCCAACTCACCGCCTCCCTGTACGGTCAAAAGTATGACTGGTTGTTTAACGGTCTCCCACTTAGTGGGTTCGCTCTTTAAACCATGGCCATCCCAGCTACCACCATCGCTAATTACGCACCCTGGGGTAACGCCCAACTTGCGTTTGAGCTAGGTACTGGGGTTACAACGATCGATTCCTGTACAGGGAATACCATTGAGACAACTGAAATCGTTGAGTATTTAGCCTCACTCAACATTCAGAAACCTTCATGGCAAGGTAAATCGGGAGTAGACGAAACAACGTACACCTGTCAAGGTCGCCTGCTCACTCCTGCCACTTTTGACACCCGTATAACAAACGGCACTCAAGCCGATTGTCTTCTCAACGGGCTCAAAGGTCGCTTGGAGCTGAGCTTCGAGCTTGCAATGGACGCGTATCACTACGGTGACCTACGCCAATCCATTGAAGGTGTGTTTCGCGTCGTAGGAGGGATAGCTTAATGGCCGCTCGTTCCCCCGAGTTCGACAAAGCGCTCAAAAGCGCCACTGATCGAGCCACTAAACGCCTAGGTCTCTGGTTAGACAGACGTTTCACTGAAGAAATATCTGCAGTGAAATGGGACTATCCGACTCCACCTAAAGTCCGCGACATTGTGGACACTGGGCGTCTCCGTGCAAGTCAAACTCGTACGGAAAACCCTGACGGTTCAGTAACCTTCACCTGGCCGGTCGAGTACGCCGCTCAAGTGCATGAAGGTGGAGTCTCCCCTCGTGGGCTGCGTTTTCCTGGGCGCCCTTGGACTACAGCTCCTCTTAAAGAAGCTGAAACCCAAATGAAGCTCCTATTAGATGATGAGCTGACGAGGAACCTTAAATGACTTGCGAAAGTTGTCCTCCAGTAACCGACTTACGTACCTGCATTGAGAAGTACATTCTCAACATCTACGAAAGTGACGGTGTAACCTTAAAAACTTACACCGAATGGCCCGGTTACTACACCCTTCCCGACACCAGCAGAATTCCTGCTGTGTACGTTGTAGGCGCGCGCATGGTCCCTTCCAATTGGAATATCACAGGGATCGAGTGCGTGATTGAGGACGTCCCGCAAATCACTACTCCCGGTTCTGTGGGCAGCATTCTTTCTTTTGAAGAATGGTCTGTCCGTTTCACAAACTACGGGACAGTAGAAGGTACTGTAATGCCCATCAATATGCTGGGTATTAGCCGCCGTATGGCCCGAACCTTCCCCACGGACCAAGTCTCGTACATGGCCCGGACCGAAGCCACTTTTGAGGCTTTGACAGCTCGCATTCGCGGTGCTGTGTTGAACCCCCCGATCCCTTAAGGAGTCATCATGGCCGATTTTGCCATCGGGCTATCGTTTCACAAAGCGCACCGGACCATCGTCCGTGCCGTGGATCTGACGGCCCCCTGCCGCTACTTCGCTACTCGCGACGAAGCCGGCTTCATCACCCTTCCCACTCTGGATCCAGGCGACTCTTACGTCGAACTCCAGGGCATCACCCAGACCAGCTTCCAGATCAACGACAACAACCAGGAGTTCCGTCTCTTGGGTGATGACGGTTGGATGGACAGCGTCATCACGGGCTCATCCGTTCAAGCCTCCGTAACCGCTTACTTCCTCAAGGACGCGGAAGTTGTCGGCGGTGATGAGTGCCCCACCTTCCGTGGTAACTACGACGAAGGATTCGAGCTCATCCAGCGAGCCCGCTACAACAAGGACTACGAGATTTACGTCGAGTTCTTGAAAGAGCTGGGTCAAGCTGATGGCTCCACCGGGAATTACATCTACGACTTCACCGGTTTCAATGCTGTCATCCAGAACTACTCGGAGCAGTACAACGCCGAAGGCCTGACCGAAATCACCTTCGACCTAATGTCCCGAGCTCGGCCCGTCTTCGGTCGGTACGACGCAGGCAGCACTCTCATCGACTTTGGTGGGGTTCAATCCTCCCTGCTCTTCCTTGCGACCGGGGTACGTGAGTTCACCCCAACTCCTGCCGATAACGCTGACAGCGTCGTTGTTAGTAGCAACATCACTGTCCTTTACGACGACGGCACCACCCCCCTCACCGAACTCGTTCTCCCGAACAATGGTGACGGATTCGTGCTTGAGGAAGCTTCCACCGGAACCCGCGTTGCTTCCACCATCTCCGAGGCCGGCGGCACTGTCACCATCAACCCCGATGCTGACCTCACCGCGGCCACCATCTACCGTTTGGTTGCCCGAGATGGTGCAATCGAGCAAACTGTCGATGCTGACGGCAACGCAGACGCGAACGGCACCAACCGCCCTATCGAAGGCTTCACCATCACCTTCAAAACGGCGTAACATACTCACGCCTCGTTTCACCTTCTGGCTCCCTCACGGGAGCTTTTTTTTTCGTTATGCGATCTGACCTCCTCATCGACCCCATCAACACAGTCTTTGCTGTCAATTGCAAAGTGGAAGGCGACGCCCTTCACTGCGGCGCCCTCTACTTGGACCCCCTCGTCCAACGTCACTATATACGCTTATCGGATAAAAGCGCTAGTGTAGTAGTTGAAATTCCAATAGAGATGGTGAATCAACCAGCGCCCTTCCGAGCCTGGGACGTCACCCTACCCTTACACAATGACAAGTAAGTACGCTAGCCTCCTTTTTCCGCCAGATCGGTATCACCACATCGGCCCTTTTCGCTTTCCTGTGTACCACGACCTCGTACCAGGCGAAGCGCGTGGAATGGAAGAGATAGCTCGTATGCAATCAAAAGCCATGCTAAACTCGCTTAAACTAGCGAAACGCATTGCTAAAGACAAAAAGATCACAACAAAAGAAGCGGTAGAACTTCTCGACAATGCTGACACCGACACCGATCAATCGAGCATTGTCTTTGACTACCCAGAGGAGCTCGCCGCGTGCCAAGAATCCACCGTCAGTCCCATCACCGAGCGCGTCGAGTACGTCACGCTGTTTTTGCGTTACAGAGGCGAGGCCAAACTCAACTCCAAAGAGTGGGAGAGCCTCTCGGACTGGTCTAAAGAGGACACTGAAGCCATGCCCTCAGAAACAGTCTCCGAGATTTTCACCTTAATTTCCTGGGAGCGTAATGGTTGGCCTGTAGAGGGAAAGTCCGATCCGAAAACAGAGGAGACGACGGAGTAAGCCTTGAGACTCTGATCGATAGGTGCACATCCCACCTCAGATCTGCACCTGTCGATTGGGATCTGGTCTACTTCCGCATCCGCACGTCCGCTATGGGGGCCGATTTTCCCCCAGACAGATTCGTGCGCACTCCTATAAGAGTCATTCGATGGACCCTCTCGCAGCTTGATAACAAAGACAAAGCGCAAGCGAACGTCAACTCTATTAGCACTGCGCGCTTAACCGGCACTTTAATTCAAGTCGCGCATGCGTTCTCAGGCTCTAAACGTGCGGCTCCCAAACAAAAACTCCAAGAATTTTTACCCTATCCCGACTGGAAACCTACCTCAGCTCAAGCCTCCGAGCCCGACGCGGGTACTAAATTTGTCCTAGCCGAGTTGATCAAACAACGCAAAATACCTATTCACGTTTTCATGGGCCTTATGACTCCGGCGGCTTAGTCCTATTATGAGCCTATCGAGTAGCGCGCTTAGTAGTGGCTGATTTTACCGTCAAAGTAACCGCCCAAGTTCAACAAGCTTTAGAACAACTTAAACGTGTAAACAAAGAAGCAAACAAGACAACAGAAGAGCGCAAAATAAAGTTTGATTTTAGTGAAGTCAAGACTCAAGTACAGGACGCTGCCAATAACATTAAATCATTCTACAAAGTAGCTAGACAAGCGCCTGGTATAGGTGACACAATTAAAGATTACGAAGAATTAGCAAGTAATACTGTTAGCGTAGCTAAAGCCGGTCTTAAAAGTGCATCTGTAATACGACAAAACGCCGACGCTCTTACTCTTTTAGGTAATACAGCAAAAGCAACTTCAAGCGCTTTTGGGAGCTTAGTTACCAACTTAGCCAAAATTGGTTTTGCTACATTTGCAGTAAAAGAAACGGTAGGCGTTCTTCAAGCTGCTTGGAACGGTTTCTTTCAAAATACAATAGGCAGAGAGATCCAACTACGAGAAACCATACTCAAAACACAAACTACACTAGCCTCCACAAGCAAAGTATTCAAAAATGGCAGAGAAATAACTGAACCCTACGAAAAGATCGTCACATTAACAGGCGCGGTACAAGAGCGCATTGACTCAATCCGAGAACGCTCCATCGCTCTCGCTGGGGTCACATCCAACGAAGTAATCGAAGTATTTGGCATAGTTTCAGCTCAAGTCGGTGCTATCGGTGCCGGTCTAAAAGAAGCAGAAGATCTTGCGATTAACTTCTCTGCCGCTTTAGGCACTTTCGGCATTCCGTTATATCAGGCCCGTCAAGAAATCGGCTCCATCCTACGGGGCGACATCACCCAAGACTCTTACCTAGCTAAGTCTCTCGGTATTACAAACGAAGACATAGACAAAGCTAAGTCCGAAGCTGGTGGTGTTGTCGCATTTTTGGAAGAACGTCTAGAAGCTGCCGTTGCAGGACAACGTATAGCAGCCCAAGGCTTTGCTGGCGTTGTATCTAACATTGCAGACTTAGGCGAACTCATTTCTCAGAACTTTGGTAGAGGCCTACTTGACCCTCTGCTTACAGGCTTAACTGCTGTATTTGAATCCCTGTTTGCTATTCGCAAAGAAATTTTTGAAATAGCCAGTAAAGCCGGTGAAACCGTCGGACGTGTTGGCACTCTTGTCGTAGGTATTACCCAGCGTCGTACAGGTATTGGACAGAACGCTGATGCAGCGGCTGCCGCAGAAAACGCGTCAACACTGGCAACAAATGCTTTCACCGAGGTTGAAAAGATTGCGCAACGCTTCGCTGGAGCGCTTAGTAGAGCTTTACTAGCTTTAGAACCTGTTATAAAAACTTTAGTAGGAGGTTTTGCCAACTTAGCTGAAGTTATTATTAAAATAAAAGTCGCACAGTTTGAAAATTTAGTCGGAATACTCTCTAACATGGCTGTAGTGCTAGGACAAGCAGCACAGCCTCTTGCTGCCATCTTTTATCAGTATTCTCAGTTACTAAAACTACCGCTAGTTCAGTATTTTGCCGAACTAAGCTCTACGCTTTCTGTGCTAAAACGCCTAGGCTTAGACACAGCAATACAAATCGTACTAGGAATTAGACTAGTAATTACAACACTAGGACCGTTAGGTGCTACTATAACAGCTTTACTTGCTTCTATTGTTGGAGGCATAGCTGTAGTAATAGCTGCTTTAGCTAAACTAACCCTAGTCTTAGCTGGTATTACACTGGCTATGGCTAAACCTGTCATAGTAGGAAAAGCCGCTGTAGCAGCTTTTACTCAATTAGCTGCTGCTTTACAAGCTACTGGAACAAGTGCGGGAAAAGCAGCTGCAGGTCTTACTGCAGTAAAAGCCGGCCTTTTAGGCGCTACAAGTTCTGCCAAGAAGTTTGGAGTAACTTTGTTAATCGGCTTAGGAAAGCTGGCTTTACTTCAAATAGCTATTGCTGCTCTAGTCAATCTATTCTTAAAATTCCAACAGCAGCAAGAAAACGACAGAGCTTCTAAGCGCGCCGCCGTAGCTTTAGAACGATTACAAACAACTTACAAAGACGTCGGCGACGAAGCCGACTACGCTACTAAAGCAGCGCGTGATTTTGAACGACAGGTCGTTCAGACTAGATTTAATTCTGTCATACAAGAAGTAGATAAATTAAAGCAAAAAATAAAAGACCTAAGAGAAGAGCAAGAAAAATTCGCTAAATTTGAATCTAATCAGGGAGCTGTTCGCGGCCTTAGAAAACTTTTAACAGGAACCGAAAAAAGTTTAGGGCAGTCTCTAATAGAGGGCACTATTTCTGATGCTACAAAAGAGCTAGCCGATCTGCAGGCAGAAGCGCAGAAAATAGGCGCCGTACTGGACGCGGAAAAAGCCGAGGACGACATCAAAACCGCAGCGCGCGATAGGAAAGAGAACGAAGAACAAATCGCCAGATTCCGTCGCGATCTTGAACGCTCTCTTGCCAGTGAACGTCTCTCAGTTCAGTCCAAAGAGATCGAGGTGTTCCGTGCCGCAGGCCAAGAACGCATTGCTCAAATGGACCGAGCCAATCAAAAACTGATCGAAGGCGAGCGCGGCCGCGCCCGTACAGCTTTAGAGAACTTAGTAAAATGGGTCTCCAACAAGAAAAAAGGCGAGCTTGACATTCAAGCCGCCGAACGTCAGTTCGCCCTAGAGCAAGCCCGCTTAGAGCAGACCGTCGCCGATTACCGCTACGACCTCGAAGAAAAAATCAAGAAACTCCGCGTTGACGGCGCCAATGCCGAGACCGCTGCCGCCGAAGCGCGCCTCCGTCTGGAGAAAGCTCGTCAAACAGCCGGGCTCGCTGTCGGACCCTCCGCCCCTTCGGGTGTCGTCGGACGCGTAGGCAGTACAGGCGACAGCACCGGACCCCACCTGGACATTCGCTGGGCCGATGGCCGCCCCATCTCCCGCGCAGACGCCGACAAATACTTCCGTCTAGACGGTAAAAAGCCCACCGATTTCCCCGTCACAAGCGAATACGGCCCCCGTAAGCTCTTCGGACGCAGCTTCCATGCCGGCATCGATTTCGGCGCTCCTTCAGGGACTCCTATCAGCCTCACTGGCGGTGCCACCTTCTCCCGCAACCTAGGCGACACAGGTGCCGGAGGCTACGCCTTCGAGGTAATGACTCCCGAAGGAGCCATGAAAGCCCTCCACGCCCTCAAGGGATCCGTAATTCCCACTCCTACCTCCGGCCCTGCCGCCCCCGCGGCTACGCCCACCCCCGCGGCTACGCCCACCCCCGCGGACACCTCCGCTCCTGCGGCAGGAGTACCGAGTGCGTCCGCAGCCGCAGCGGAAAAACGCAGAATCGGTCAGACCCTCATTGATCTTGACCGCAGCCTCGAAGATCTTCGTAGAAAAGCAGCAGAAGCAACAAGTGCAGAAGAACTTGTGGCTGCTGTTAAGTCCGGCCTCATAGACGTTAAAGGCCTAGTTGAAACAGCCCGAACAGATTTAAGCTCTTCCATCTCCACCCTTGAAGAATTCAGTAAAATAGATGGGCCTTTCGATATAGAAGACGTCCGCATAACCTCAGAGCTCAGCAGTATAACAAAAGAACTAGAGCGCACGCAAACAATACTTATAAGTAAACTAAGCGAAATGGAGGACATAGATGATTCTGACCGGATCACCGCTATAAAAGAAGTCAGAAAACAAACCCAAGGTGAAATTAAAGACCTCAAAAACCTAGAAGTACAGCGTAGGCTCAGCGCTACCGCAGCCGGTCTAGTAAGTGCTTTACCTGAAGCACGGCGAAGCGAGCAAAGATTACAACAGCAACAAACAGATATTCAAACTTCCACAAACCTTCGCGACCAAGGCTACAAGCCTGAGGAGATCGCTCTCGAACTTCAGATAGTAAGCATAAGAAGAGATCAAGCCGCTGCGTTAGAACCTTTAAACACTAACCTAGCAAAAGCCAAAGAACTCCTAGCTGCAAGCAATGGCGAAAACAGAGAAGCAGCCGCGACCGTTACAACTTTAGAAGAAAGAATACAAGATTTAAACCTCTCCTACGCAAATCAAATTGAACTACTACGTGCAATAGCCGAAGCGCAAAGCGCGACCTCGGAAAACACCCTAACGCTACGCTCCGCCTACCTAGGCACCCTAGAAGGTTTCCGAGCTTGGGAAACCTCTGTAGGCACCCTACGCAGTCGCATCACCGACTTCACGCAAAACGCCATCGGTGGCTTGTCCAACTCCCTAAGCGAGCTGCTAACTACAGGCACTACCAATTTCCGAGAGTTCACAGCTTCTCTGTTAGCTGATATGTCGAAGCTAGTTCTCGAAACTATGGTGTTACTCCCCCTTATGAACAGGCTAACTAGTGCCATGAGCTCTGGACTCCGCTCCCCGGCTCCAAGCGCTGGAGGCGGTGGAGGAGGAGTTTTCGACCTCTTAGGTCAAGGTCTAGGTTTCATTACTCCCGCTTTGTTCGCCAAAGGCGGCGTTATGACCAAGAACGGACCTCTCCCGTTGAATTTCTATTCTGGTGGGGGAGTAGCCTCCTCACCTCAGCTCGCTGTATTTGGTGAAGGCTCCAATCCCGAAGCCTTTGTTCCCCTACCTAACGGACGTAGTATCCCGGTCGAATTCAACGATCCCAATCGCGCCGGTACAGGTAGCAATGGCAATGTCGTAGTTAATGTGCAGGTAGATGCAAACGATTCTGAAGTCAGTGGCAGCTCAGACAAAGGCAAAAAATTGGGACGCGCAGTCGCCACCGCAGTTCAAGACGAGATCCTCAAACAAAAACGTCCCGGTGGACTCCTAAACGAATAACTCATGGCTACTCCTTTCCCGGCTTACACCGCGATCTATCCAGTAACCAAGAAAGTTCGGCCAAAACTTTTCCGT
>Ga0070746_10001147_pt1 | contig 15963 bp, 35 predicted proteins | sample VirMetDEL_Mar_21_FD_77016 | JGI IMG/M metagenome (GOLD analysis project Ga0070746, IMG submission 77016) | Aqueous microbial communities from the Delaware River and Bay under freshwater to marine salinity gradient to study organic matter... | ecosystem: Environmental > Aquatic > Marine >... | reverse complement strand
GTGTTCTAGATGTTGGACTAGAGTGTTGCACCCCCCCCCCTCCCCGCCCCCACCCAAATTAAAAACGAAAATATTTACCCCACCCCCGCCATACCATACCCCATATACATATACTATTTTGCATTTTCATATACTCACAAAGTAATTACGAATATATAAAGATAATATATATGTAAATAAATACTAATAATAATTAAAAATATAATACTATGAAATTAAAAAGATTTGTAATAAGAAAGTCATTAATTGGTAAAAATGTAATAATTGAATTTGTAAATAAGAAAAATGAATTAGTGAAATATAATCATGATGAAGTGTATAATACTCACAAAGAAAGATTCGATGCGATGAATTGTTTCGCTAAGTATAAGTCGTACACTAATACTAATTGTATGCCCGCTTTTTGTAGAAGTATGAAAATTACTGAGTAGTACTTCTACTAATTAGTGTGACAATTGGTAGTTACTATATATAACTTAACAACTAAATGTCACACTATAATTCGTCGACAATAATTGTAAGTGAAGAGAAGTGGCGGAGTAACTGTCAACTAAAAATAATAAGTAAACAAATAATATACTTTTACAAACTAAATACGAATAAGTAAAGATAATATAATTGATATGAAAATAGATAAATATGCAAAAGAAATGTTCGGCAAAAGTAACTTTAACAAGTGTACTGAAAAAGAACAAGAGTGTGTAATAAAAGTAATACTTAACGAAGTTACAGTAAATTACATGAGTAAAATATACGGTAAAGCAAATATAATATGATAGATTTAAAAACTTTAAGTGAAGAGCAATTAAAAATAGTACTTAATAATATGAGAATATATAAAGTAAGTAAAGAAAAGCGTCAAAGTGTTATTGACGAGTTAAATAAAAGACACACAAAATAAATACGAATAAGTGTAGATAATATAAATGTAAAACAAATTAAATTAATAGTTATGGAAAATGTAATTAAGTCAAAAAGATTTGTAGTGAGGCAGTCACTAGTAGGTCAAAACAAGACTATAAAAGTAGAGTTTAAAAATGGTAAAACTGCCACTTACAATCACGATAAAGTGTTTGCTATTATGAAAGACAAGTTAGAAGCAATGCCATGCTTTATTAAATACAAGTCTTACACAGCGAGTAATAACATACCAATGATGGTAAGAGACAAAGATATTGCCTAATGAAGCGCAAGTTTAGTCACGAAGAGTTAGTCGCGCTAGCGGTTTTAGCGCCACTCTTCACCATGTGTGTTTACGCTTTTGGATTTTTAGTATTCAAAGCAATCACTGGAGTATAAATATAATTTAATCGCTACATACCTATAGTGAAGTGCTGATTAGCTATAGGTGATTAGAGTCGTAGTTCTAGCGCGTTTAGCGACTTATAAAAAATGCGAACGAGCGCAGTCAATATGCTGTAAAGGTGATAAAGGTTAAAGTGAGTTCGATTCTCACCATCACCACTTAAAATTAAATAATATGAGTAGATTTAGTATAACGAGCCATAAAGGTTTTCACTTAACTTTCAACAATAGTTGGCAAGTAAGTGTACAATTTGGCCCAGGTAACTACTGTGAGCAAAGAAATGCTGACCATTATTCACCTGAAAGTAATGATATTTGGCGATCTAGTAACGCAGAAATTGCCGTTTGGAGTACTCGAAATGGTAAAATGGTGACGTTAGAGTATGATGTAGTTCGTGGTTACACTACTGCAGATGAAGTAGCTAAAGTAATTCACAAAGTTAGTACTGCTAAATCTACTCTTACTAGTAAACAAATGACTAAAAGATTAAGTACAATATGGAAATAAATATGGATAATTTAATGAGAAACTCGTTCGGAGTACTCACTAATAGGTGTAGTATTGATAATATTCTAGAAAATTATAGCGGAACAGATGCTATGTTTTATGGTAATCCACTCGATCTTCGCACTGAAGAACTACAAGAAATGTTAGAATACTTTGAAAATACTGAAGAGTATGAGTACTGTAGCGAGTTAAAAGAGTTAATAGATGCTAAAAACTACGCTGATATGGACATGTTTTTAGATAATCTAACAAGTAAAAATGGTATAACACTTCAATAGTATGATAGAATTAATGCTTTTAATTATTAGTAAAAACATAGTATTATTTATATTTAAGCTAACTATCATGCTATTAGAGTGTTTGCAAAATAAATACGAACGTAGTAAGATAATATAATTATGAGATATGAATGTAAATACTGTAAAACTAATTACACTAGTCTAATTATTAAGCAAATAGAAGGCAAGATAACTAGACAAGATGTGTTAGATTATAAGTGTTGTGATAAGAAAACACAAAAGAAATGAAGAGAATAGTAATCAAAATAGAAGATAAAGACGTCAGAAAAGGTAATCCTTACTGGCAGTTCTCTCGTTTTAAGCGTGTTCATAAAAGTAAAAAGACTTATAGTAGAAAGAAAAAACATAAGAATAATGAATAAAGTAAAAACAATGGAAGAAGCATATCAAGTATTTGACTTACTTGGTATCAAAAATGTCACTAAAAAGTGGCAAAAAGCTAATGGCTCTGAAGTATGGGAGTTGCCATTTAAAACTATGTACGCTAACGGCTACTCAGAAGTAAACAGATTTACTATTTACAAAAGCGGTTATGTACGTAAAATGGTAGTTAACAGCAATGGTGCAAGTTATAGTTGTTATCAACTAAATAAAACTCGTAAAACTGAAGAATTTAACAAATATTATGAGTGGAACGACGACTATACTGAGCAAAAGTGGACAGGTAAATACGTGAAAAGTAAAAGTAAAGCGCGAATAATGATACCTAATCATGCCGATCGAGTAGTATATTTATGCAATTACATACTTAAAAACTACTACAGAAATCAACAAGGTGCTAGTTTTTATAGAATTAATGACTATCAAGTAAGTTTAATGCAAAATGTAAAACCAGAACCACAAGATTTACCGTTTGAAGAAACAGTAGAGCGTGATAGCTTTATAGATAATAATGAAATTAAAGTAATAATCAACGGTCACCGTTATAATTTAAGTTAAAATGATAGAAATAATATTAGTATTTGCCACTGGTTTTGCCGCTGGCATGTACATAACAACACAAATAAGTAAATAATGTTAGAAAAATTAAAAGAAATAGAACAAGAAATAATGGACGAGTTAAGTCCAGAAGTATACGTAGCGAAGCGATTGTCATTAGATTTAGATCGCTTGTCAGATGATGAGCGAGGGTTTTACCTAACTGGTTACCTAGAAGGCTTACAAAGAGCTATACTATTATTTCATGAAAATAGTAGTGATAATAGCTATACTATTAACATAGATGATATATTTTGATGAGAAAAGTAATATTTATAACAGCAATTACGTTTGCTAGCTGTGAGCGTAGTTTAGAAGTAGAACAGTGTTGTTGCGACTGGGATGCAGTGAACTTTGAAATAGAATATAATGGTTACAATGTAAACCAATTGTACTTCACTAATAGCGATATTTGTAATAATAATTTATGTATATATTACTAAACACAAATTAAATACGAACGCTATAAGATAATATAATTGTATGAAATGTTTAAAATGTGATAATATAATACCAGAAGGCCGCCTGCGTCTTGGCTACAAAGTATGCGTAAACTGCTCAACTGTATCAAGATATGGCTGTGCACCCGTCATAAACCACAAGACAGGTAATACTATTCAGATTATGTCAAGTGAAGACGCTGACAAAGTTGCTAAGTTATTTCGCAGGCGTGGCTATGGTACAATGCTAAGATAATATAATATGAGAAAATTTAAAATACTAAAAAATAAAGATATGCTTATGTCCGAGTTTAGCCCTGAAGGCGTAACAGAAACTCTATACAGGCCATATGAACTAGGTGAGTTACCTAAAGAGTTTGGCTGTATCAAGTATGAACACAACGGCAAGGTTAAAGTCGGCATGAGCAATTGGCTAAAAATTAATGGTTTAACTTATGTAAAAATAGACAATGAATAAAGAAGAATTAAATAAAGAAATAGATAAATTAAAAGTATCTTTGTCAGCTCACGAAGAACAAGTAAAAGATTTACAACGTCTCTTAGAAGTTGCTGAGAAAAAATTAATAGATGCTGACAAACCAAAGCTTACAGAAAAGCAAATGGAAGCAGTGCAAGATGCTATACATAAAGGTATTACAAACTATACTTTTGATGATGAAGGTAATTATGAGTATGAAATGAGTATGGAATATGACAATAAAGTATACTTAAGTCATATAACCTTTGAAGCTGTAGAAGATTTAGCTGACGAAATATATAAAAGAGTTGAAGATCTATTTGGCATAGCTGATGAAGATGAAGAATAAATTGCGGGCGAAGGGCGTGTTTGTAGTGAATTGGGCCGACTAGTGATGTCAACGAAACTACACTCTAACCTTCTTGCCGCACGAGTAGCGCAACAGTACTTTAGTACTAGCTACTCAATAGCACGAACAGGAGTAGCACTTAAATAGACGAAGGGCGCTTGAAAAATAGCTGCAATCTATGTAAGTGTGAAGGTTGCCTGACGAGGTAGTGGGTTCGAGTCCCACTTGTGCACAAATTAAATACGAATAAAGTAAGATAATAATTATATGAAAAATTTATATGAAAAACTACAACCTGAAATACGTAAGAATATACAGGTTGACCTAAAAAAATATCCTCATACAACTATGAAGTTAATAGATACATTAAAGTCTATTAACTTCTGGTCTGACTTAAAGGTGGAAGAAATGAGGTCAGTTATCAACCATTCACACTGTAATTTAATAAGCATTAGTCATATGGACTTGCTATGGGGTGACAAATTCTTAGTAAAAGATGATGAAGATTACGTAGTATCAATAACAGGATAATGGAAATAATAACAGACATAGGACTTAGTCCATACGGATTAGTAATAGCTTATGCTTTACTATTCATAATAGCAATAATAGAAGTAAAATAATATGGCAACAAGAGCAACAATACATATCGCTAAACGTGAAGAAGGAGTATCGTTTAGTGAAAAACCAGATAAAAAACTAGTAAGTATATATCACCATTGGGATGGTTACCCTGAATATTTAGGTGTGACACTAGCATCTTATCTTGAAGATAAAAAGATAACTAATGGATTAAGTGGAGATTATAATTACTGCTTCAACGGATTAGGCTGTATGGCTGCTGCTATAGTTTGTCATCTAAAACTAGCAAACGCTGGCTGTGATGAAAATGGTAGAATAAATATTCCACCTGGTAATGTGTATATAGAAGACCCACAAAGACCTCATGGTTGGATAGATTATGAGTATTATATTTGGGGAACTGAGCATAAAGATATATGGATTAGTATATTTGATGGTGATGAATGTATATTTGTAGGCAAACCTCAAGCGTTACTAGATAAGTACGCAGATTAAATACGAATTACTATGGATAATATACGTGATGAAAATTTAAAACGATTAGGTAGATTTATAGCAGAAGAGCTAATGAATCTAGCTAAAGAAACCAAAAGTGAAGACTGGGTAGAAGCTAATATGCGCGACCATATGATAGGTGAGTTAGCACGCTGTGTCACACTTCAAAATCTATATTTAGACAGAGAAGAATATGAAAAGTGTGCAATAATGAAAGTTAGAATTATGGAATTAAGCGACAAATTAAATCTACCCATCGACACTGATTTAACAAACTTTGAAGATGAAGATGAAATATAAACCAATGTTAGCTTACCCAGTAAGTGACAAACCAATAGACTATAAAAGCGTAGTGTACATGCAACCAAAGCTTGACGGTGTTAGATGTTTAATACAAGCTAACCCTTATGCTAGTAAAGGTACTGTAGTACCAATAGTAACCGCATATTCACGTAACGCTAAAGAGTGGAAAAATATCGACCATATATTGGAAGAGTTAGTTCCTTTCTTTACAAAATACCCAGATGTTGTACTCGACGGCGAGTTGTATAATCATAATTTTAAAGACGATTTTGAGTCTATAATATCTATGGTCAGAAAAACAAAACCGACTGACGAGGACAGATATATATCAGCGCAGAACGTACAGTTTCATTGTTATGATATAATAGATACTAGCAAAACCTATACGCAACGTAGAAGTTTTATTGTACAAAATCTACCAATACGTGATTCAATCGTTAGTGTGTTTACACAATTAGTTAGTAGTGAAAGAGAAGCTAAACAAGTTCATAAAACTAATTTAGCTAATGGTTATGAAGGTTCTATTGTAAGAATTAATGATGTGTACAAGTGTGGTCGATCGTGGTCACTGCGTAAGTTCAAAGATTTTCACGATGCTGAAGCTAATATAGTTGGTTATGAGGAAGGTAAAGGCAAGAGAGCCGGCACGTTAGGTAAGTTTTTAATGCAAGATGATGAAGGCATCCAGTTCGGTTGCCCACCCGGTAAGGGCCATAACTATAAAGATCTTGCAATAATGCTAGAAAACATACATCAGTATATGGGCCAACGTGCCACCTTCACTTTTTTTGAAAGAACTAAGGCGGGATCGTATCGCCACCCACTATTTAAATGTATAAGAAATTATGAATAAAGAAATATTAAAATATGTAGAAGATGAAGATCTTGACTTAAAACATAATGTCGATGCTTTATCTTACGCTGCTATAAAGACAGCTAACCTATTCTCAGATATAGAACCAATGCAAGTTATTAAGTTCATGTTGTGTAACGAGCCAATTGGTAGCTTTACACATAGCTACGGTTTTCACACTAGAGAAGGTAGAGCTATGCGAGAATTTTTTGGCAATAAATATTATGAGCATGAATAAAGATAAACCAGATTGTGATCACTGTGGAGTAGAATTGACTTTAGGTGATCACCCTAGCTGTTGTAGTAATTGCTGGGAAGAAAATGCAGAATACTATGAATAAAAGATTAAAAATAACAATAGAAAAGTTTAATAAAATAAACTATAAGAAAAATAATTCTAAAAGAATTATTGTAGGAACATTGAAACCAAACTGTGACAAAAGCCTTAAATAATATCCTAGTAATAGGCTAATGTCACACAAAGCAATATGGAAAGACAGTTTAAGTATTTAATTAATCGCAGAGTTGTATGGCGACAAGAGCCCACGACTGATATACCTGATGAAGAAACAAATGAATACATGTTTTATAAAAAGGGTACATACCAGTATTATAACTTGTTTAGAAGTAAGGCGAAGATTACAACTTACAGATCTTTCAAATGGCACATGCTAGTTCTATGGTATTTAAATCCTAATTGGGAAAAGAAAGATGCGCTAGACATAGCTATGTATTTATCTTACAAGCCAAATGGTTTTACTACATTTACAATTAATAAATGGAACGTAGAGCGATTAGTTGAAGATGTATATAACATGGAACTAGATGAGCCACCAAGAAATAAACTTAGGAAAATTGTATTTAAGCAGTTTACTGGGTTAGATAAAACAGATAAGCTACGTATAGTTGGTAAGCTTATAGGTAGATTACGAGGTGTAGACAGTGCTGATATATATGAAGCAATGTTACAAATCAATTACGAAGGCGAAAAGATAATAATATCAAAGCTTGCAAAAATGTTAAATGTAACACCAAGAACAATATACAGGCGTATGAATAAATACCCTGCTTTAAAACAAGAAAAAGAAATATTAAATGAAGAAACTTAGAATATATGTAGACATGGACGGAGTCATTGCTGACTTTGAGAAAGCTGCTGATAAATTACCAGATGAACAGCAAGGTAGACCAGACTTATATGTCGACTACTTACACTTAGATATAGTACCTGGTGCAGAAGAAGCGATAAGCTATTTGAACAAGCATCATGAAGTATTTATAGCTTCGACTCCTCCATGGTCTAGAATACAGTGCTGGGCTGACAAGCGTGCGTGGCTTGAGCAATGGTTCCCAGACTTAAAACGTAAACTAATTCTCACGCACAGAAAAGATTTATTAATAGGTGATGTACTAATTGATGATAGTCAGTATAGAGGTCAACCAGACTTTCAAGGCGAATGGTTTTGGTTTAACAAGAACTGGACTAACAGAGACTGGAAAGCATGCTTAAAATTTATTAAAAAATTAGAAAATGAAAAAGTATAACGTACAAAATTATGTAAGGTGGAAACATGATATGGCTAGTTGCTTAAAGCGGTTACCGCATGCACCTTACGAAGAGCTTAGCAGAGATGATTTAATCATTAAGTTCTTACCATTAGTAGAAAATCTAGCTAGAAAGTTTTCAACAGCTCAAACAGCTTGTGGTATACTAACTATAAACGATTTAATACAAGAAGGTAACAGAGGTTTGTGTGCAGGTGTAGACAGAATAGAGTGGGACACGATACTAGACGCGGATGAGCCAGCTAAAAGATTAAAATCATTTTTATCTAAACGTATTAAAGGTGCTATACGTAGAGGTATTAATAGTAATAGAGGTACTATGCGTATACCAGAGCACAAGCTAAACGAAATACGTAAAGATTTTGGTGAAGATCGTAAAGCCGTTGAGTTATTTTTTAACTCAGTATTTACAAGTCTTGACGATGGCACGCCAGAGCAACAGGCCGCTGCTTATAATATACCAGATGTTAAGCAGTATAATAAAGAGTTACTATCAGCTTACTTAAAAGCTTTAATGGTACAGTATCTAAATCCAAAAGAATATCAAGTACTTAGATTATCTTATGGCTTAGACTGTGACAAGCGATCAGCCAAAGAAATAGCTGACATATTAGGTATAAAAGGTAGTAGCTCTTATGTACGTATATCACAGTTAAAAAAGGTAGCAATTGACAAGCTTATCGAGAAAGTTCCTTACTCGCAAGTGGTTGACTATCTGTAAGTTACTCGTGTAAATAACTAAATTAATGTGTAATTATATATATAGACCAAAACCTATAAACCATGAAAGAATTAAACAAAAAACTATCAGTTATACAAACTGAATTAAAAGCAAAAAAGTCTTCTTATAATTCCTTCGGTAAGTATTATTTCCGTAAGGCAGAAGATATTCTCGAGGCAGTTAAGCCTTTCTTATTGAGAGAAGGTGTGTCAGTGAGACTCGATGAAGAGTTAATACACGATACACCTCCAACTCTCAAGTCAACAGCTATCATATCTGATGGCGAAAATTCAATACAAGCGACAGCAATAGTAGGTGTAGACCTTAATCAAAAAGGTATGCAAACAGCACAGCAATTTGGCGCAGCATCATCTTATGGAAAGAAGTATGCGCTAGGCAATTTATTTCTAATTGATGATACAGCCGATGCTGACTCTACTAATGGACACGGTAAAGTTGCAAACCTAGTAAACAAGGCAAAGCCTGTTATGACTAGCCAGCAGCTTGATAAAGCTATTGATTTTGTACAGAAAGGAGGGGCTATAACTGCTATCGAGTCTAAATATAATGTAACTAGTAAACAACTGGAAGCATTAAAAGTTGTAGCAGATGAATAAAAAAGAAATATTAAAAAAACTAGAACAGGACGAGCATTACTATGGAGACTATGGTAAGCAGTTCTTGAGTAACTCAGATATATCTACGTTACTTAAAAATCCTTTGTTGTATGGTGAACAAAAACCAAAAACTACTGCGATGGTTATAGGTGGCTATTTTCACACAGCAATATTAGAACCTGATAAACTTAAAAGCTTTAAAATTATAAAGTCAAGTACTAGAAATACTAAAGTTTACAAAGAGATGTCAGGCGGTGAGATATGTTTATTGCAACATGAGGTTGATAAAATAGAGTTAATGCAGGAAGCGATTATGGATAACAAGATCTGTAGAGAATTAATTAACGGTAACAATGTTAATTATGAAGTGCCAGGTGTTACAGAAATATTCAGTAACAACTGGAAAGGTAAAGCAGATATTGTTAATCATGATGAACAACTTGTTATAGACCTTAAAACAACTAGCGATATAGACAAGTTTAAATGGTCATCTTCTAAATTTAACTATGACAGTCAAGCATATATCTATAGATTACTATTTGATTATGATATGGTGTTTATGGTAATAGACAAAGAAACATTACAAATAGGTTTGTTCGACTGTTCTAGTGATTTTTATATGTCCGGTAGAGACAAAGTACGTAAAGCTACTGACGCGTACGAACTGTTTTATAAGACAGATGATTTTGACAGTAAGCAATATTTAATAACTAAAACCCTTTAATACCATGAAGTATAAAATGAAGACCTGTGCAATATCAGGTAAAAAATTCAGAGCAAATAACAAAAACTTTTATGTAAACAAAAACTCAAGCGATGGTTTACATCCATACTCTAAGTCTATGGACAACATGAGAAGAACGTTAAATGTTTCTGTAAATAAAGTAAAATCATTAGTTAACTTAATAAATTCGTAATATGGCAAGTATAATAAAAACTTCTATAAATCTTTCTGAAATACCGAAAGATAAAATATATGTAGGTAAAAAAGGTAAATACCTACCTATAACAATAACACTGAACGATGAGGTTGATCAGTTTGGTAACCAAGGCCCAGTAGTTGTTGAGCAGACAAAAGAAGAGCGTGAGTCTAAAGCAGCAAGAACTTACTTAGGTAATGCTAAAGTTGTGTGGACAAACGGTCAGAACGTTGAGCCTGCGCCAAGAGATAATCAACCTGAAGCTGCGCCTGCAGCTGCGGCAGTTAAACCAGAAGATTTACCATTTTAATATATGCAAGTAGAAAACACAGAGATCAATGGATTTTTGATTGACAAGTTCAATCAATACGACCTAGAAGTAGGTAAGACACAGGGTGTATGCCCTTGGTCTGCCAAATGTAGGAAGCCCGAAAATAGGAAGAAGAAGTGTGCTTCCTATGACTGGGAACGTGGTCTCGGTACTTGTCATAACTGTAGTAATAGCTTTCAATTACATACGTATCAACGTAAAGGCAATGCTAACAAAGAATATGTTAAGCCAATACCAGTTGAAGTGTTTGAGCCAGTTGTTGACAAGGTTGCTGAATGGTTTAAAACCAGAGGCATATCACTAGCTTCCCTTCGTGACTTAAATGTTACCACAGGTGAAGAGTATATGCCTCAAACTGGCAAGAAAGAAAATACTATACAATTTAATTATATGATGGGTGATGAGCTTATTAATGTAAAGTATAGAGATGCTAGAAAAAACTTTAAGCTATATAAGGGTGCTGAAAAGATATTTTATAATATCAATAGTATTGTTGGGTACGACTGGTGCGTTATTGTTGAAGGCGAAATGGATGCGTTAGCATTACACGAAGCTGGAATTAAAAACGTCGTGTCAGTACCCAATGGTGCTACACTTAACAGCAACAACTTAGACTACTTAGATAACTGCATAGATTATTTTGAAGACAAAGAAAAAATAATACTAGCAGTTGATGCTGACGAAGCTGGTCAAGCTTTAAGGTACGAGTTTATTAGACGTCTTGGTGCTGAAGTCTGTTATTTAGTAGACTTCAATGGCAACAAAGATGCTAATGACTTTTTAATTGAACACGGAGCAGAAGAACTTAGAAAAGTTATAACGTCTGCTACTCAAGTACCACTTGAAGGCGTGTCAACGTTGCGCGATCTTGAAGCTGATTTATTAGACTTTGTACATAACGGTTTTAAACCTGGTTATCAAGTTGGTTTAGAAAACTTCGATAGAATATTCTCTACATACACGTCACAGTTTATTACTGTAACTGGTATACCATCATCTGGTAAATCAGATTTTGTAGACCAAATGTGTATAGGTTATAATAGAAACTACGGCTGGAAAACAGCATATGCGTCACCAGAAAACAAACCTAATTTTCTACATGCTCACAAGCTGATACGTAAAACATGGGAAGGTTTACCTACCAAAGATGATATTGGTACGGCTAAATGGAAACAAGTTACTGATCATGTTAATGATAGTTATTTCTTCATTGATATGGACAGATATACTCTTGAAGATGTATTACGTAAAGGTGCTGAGCTTGTTAAACGTAAAGGTATTAAATGTTTAGTCATTGATCCTTTTAATAAAATTAGAGATGTTGATTGTAAGTCTGAAGATGTTAATCGTTACACTATGGAATATCTTACAAAGATAGAAACGTTTGCAAAGAAGTATGATGTACTAGTAATTGTTGTAGCACATCCTACTAAAATGTATCGTGATAAAGAAGGTAAGATTGAAGAGCCAACGATGTACAGTATCAAAGGCGGTGGTGAGTGGTATGATGCTAGTTATCACGGCTTATTAGTTCACAGGGATTATGATGCTCAAACGGTCAAAGCTAAAGTATTGAAAGTTAAGTTTCAAAACTTAGGTGAAAACCAAGCTGAAGCTCATTTTAACTGGGAGCCAAAGTCTGGTAGCTACATACCACTTATAACAGACAATGAAGTTAATAATGTAGGTGCATTACCATGGGAAAACTAACAGAAGAACATGGTAAATACCCTCCACATACTAGGACAACTGTTGAAGAACTAGAAACTTATATATGGTGTTTTGCTAATAGAATAACTATAGCACCTATGCCTTTATGGGGCGATGAGTTTGGTAAGTGGACAGTTAGAATAAAAATTATAGACAAAGAACATCAAGATCCAGGTAGATATACTAAATGGGAGGCTATGGAAAAAGTCTATGAGTATTGCGATTATTATTATAATAAATATAGGAAAGATGATAAATAAATTTAAAACAGCAAACGAAGCATTTCATTATTTTATGCCTTATATTGTAGAACATGGTGTTGACTTTGATAACACTAGAGCCTTGTTTAACGTAGGCTTCTTGATAGAAGATCCACACTGGTGTCACAGTATAACAAATAGAAATAGTGTTAAGCGTGACTTTAATTTAAAGTATGCTAAAGCGGAGTGGCAATGGTATTTGTCTGGTGATAGAAACATTAATAAACTAGGTGAGTTATATGGTAAAGTACCTAAAATATGGCAACGTATGGCTAACGAGTATAATGAGGTAAACTCTAATTATGGTTGGCAATGGAGAAGATCACATCAGTTAGATAAAGTAATTACCACGCTTCGTAGTAATCCTAATACTAGGCAAGCTACAATATCAATATATGATGGTAAAGAAATTAATGACTATGAATACGATACTCCATGCACGTATGCTATACAGTTTACAATACTAAATAATAAGCTTAACATGTGTGTTACGATGCGTTCTAATGACCTCTGGTACGGTTTCTGTAACGATCAATACTGTTTCAGTATGTTACAAAAATTAGTTGCTGATAAACTAGCTATACCAGTTGGTACTTATTATCACTTTGCACACAACTTACACTTATATGACAATATAATAGAAAAAGTATATGGATAAAGAATATATATTATACCACATACCTGGTAAAAAGATTGGCGTGACTACTGATTTATATAATAGAGTTACAGAACAACAAGGTTACGAGGAAGGTGAGTATGAAGTTTTAGAAAAGTCTAATGATATAGATTATATATCATTGCTTGAGCGAAAGCTTCAAAAAAAGTATGGTTATAAAGTTGATTTAAAATCATACAAGGAATTAATTAATAATAAATTTAAATTAAATAATATGAAGATAAATGTTACGGAACAGACCACAACATTTCCATGTCCTGTTGGTAAGCTTAAAGGCCAGCTAATGGACAACTTAGAGATGCGGTGGACAACTGAGCACGGTGATGTTTGTTTAGATAAAGATTTAGTTAAGTGGATAACTGCAAACGCTAAAACATCTATGTTTAACAAAGACAGGTGTTACGTTTACAATAAAGCTATGGCTAGATATTTATCTAACAAAGAGCTACCATTTCCAAATGATTTGCACGCGCCCACTGTATTCGACTTAATTAGAAGTTGGGCTGAGGACAGAGGTATATATGATAAAGGTGATCAGAAGACTCAATACGTTAAGCTGATGGAAGAAGCTGGCGAAGTTGGTAGAGCTATATTAAAAGATGATACATTAGAAATACAAGATGGTATCGGCGATATGGTTGTTGTGCTAACTAACTTAGCTGAACTAAGCGGCTTAACAATTGAAGAGTGTATTGAATCAGCTTACGATACTATAGCTAAGCGCAAAGGCAAAATGATTAATGGAACATTTGTAAAAAATAATTAATATGAGTAGCAGAGAAATAATGAATGCTAAGGGTTTCGGCTCTAATGGAGTTGAGTTTAGAGATCCTGTTGTAAAACGTGTTGTAGATAAATTTAAATTAAGGTCTGATGAAGGCTTTAGAAAATATGGCACGACTCTTGATGAAGAGAGAACAACGAAAATGAAAGGCCTAATGAAATACCTAGTTGATATTCAAGAAGAGCTTATGGATGCAATACTGTATATACAGACTGCACAAGAAGAACTTAAAGATGTATTAAATGAAACGTCGAAAGAATAAACAGCGAGGTCCTGTTAGAGCTAAGAAGGTTATATGTGATGGTATAACCTTCGCCTCTGGCTTAGAAAAGTATATGTACAAAGCTCTTAAAAAAGCTAAGATAAAAGCTGAATACGAAGGCTGTACATATGTAATACAAGAAGGCTTTGAGTTTAACGTTGACAGTTATGAAAGACAGTCTAATGGTAAAGGCGAGTTTAAAAACAGAGGAAATAAAAAGATATTACCAATTAAGTACACACCAGATTTTATAGGTAATGGGTTTATAATAGAGTGTAAGGGTAGAGCAAACGAAAGTTTTCCAATACGTTGGAAATTATTTAAATCATTTGTTAATAGATGTTATCCGCATGTAACTTTATATAAGCCTCAAAACCAGAAAGAGTGTGATCAGGTAATAGAGTTAATAATTAAAAATAAATAATATGAGTTGGGAATTTAGTATAGGATTTTATCCTGGTGTTCTTTTTGGTTTAAGAACATATAGAGAACGAAATAAAAATAACCATGTTGCATATCTACCATTTGTAGATTTTTGCTTAACAACATATAAAAGAAAAAGAAAATAATGAAAGACACTAATAGAAACATACTTTCTGATATAACTGTTCACATGAAGTATGCTAGGTACATGCCTGAGTTAAAGCGTAGAGAAACTTGGGATGAGCTAGTAAGCAGAAATTTGGAGATGCATATCAAGAATTACCCTAAATTAAAGAGCGATATATTAAACGCGTATACTTATGTGTTTGATAAAAAGATTTTACCGTCAATGCGTAGTTTACAATTTGCTGGTAAACCAATACAAGTAAGTCCTAATAGGTTATATAACTGTTCGTACTTACCTGTAGATGATATCGAAGCCTTTAATGAGATAATGTTTCTATTACTTTCTGGATGTGGAGTCGGTTACTCCGTTCAACAGCACCACATCAAAGACTTACCTGTAATAACTAAACCTTATATGAAAAGGTCTAAACGTTTTGTTATAGGTGATTCAATTGAAGGTTGGTCTGATGCCGTTAAAGTATTAATTAAGTCTTATCTTGGTGGTAAGAAAGCTTCTAAGATAAACTTTGATTATACTTGTATCAGACCAAAAGGTGCTAGGCTAGTGACATCAGGTGGTAAAGCACCTGGTCCACAGCCATTAAAGGAATGTTTAATCAAGGTTGAAGGTATACTTCAATCAAAGGAAGATGGCGATAAGCTAACCTCGCTTGAGATACACGATATTGTTTGTCATATAGCCGATGCTGTATTAGCTGGTGGTATTAGACGAGCCGCGTTAATCAGTTTGTTTACTGCCACAGACAGTGAGATGATATCATGTAAGTCAGGTCAATGGTGGGAAACAGACCCACAAAGAGGTAGAGCTAATAACTCAGCTGTTTTAATGAGACATAAAGTAACTAAAGAGTTTTTTATGGACTTATGGAAACGTGTTGAGCTATCAGGAGCTGGTGAGCCTGGTATATATCTTAATAACGACAAAGACTGGGGAACTAATCCTTGCTGCGAGATAG
>Ga0070746_10001141_pt1 | contig 16008 bp, 15 predicted proteins | sample VirMetDEL_Mar_21_FD_77016 | JGI IMG/M metagenome (GOLD analysis project Ga0070746, IMG submission 77016) | Aqueous microbial communities from the Delaware River and Bay under freshwater to marine salinity gradient to study organic matter... | ecosystem: Environmental > Aquatic > Marine >... | reverse complement strand
GATGAGGTCGGTGGCGGCGAGAGCCCCGATGAAACCAAGTCCGATCCAGAACCCACGGCAGGTCCAGCGTCCCCACATCGGTCGCCACTCTCCTGCGGCTGGGTTGCCGATAACCTCCTGACGGATTGTTTCGTTTACGGACTCGATGGCAGAGGACTCCGCTTCCAGTTCCGCGATCTGGATGTCGCGCTTGAACTCCTCCAGCTTGGTGTGTGCGGCGAGTTGCTCAGGGGTCATTGAATCAATGGCTTCGATGATAGAGTCCTCGTCAGGGTCAACGCCAAGGGCTCGCCCAAGTCCGTCGAGGATTCCGATCGAGTCGAGAACACTTCCGACAGGGTGGGACTTGATCACCTTACCAGCGGTGCGGATGACGGCTTTACCGATTTCCGGCTGGCCTTTCTTGAACAGTTTCTTTCCGATTTCTTTGATCTTGTTCATTACGTTGCGATGAAAAATGTTACAGGTGGACGAAGGTTGGTAGGCTGGAATATCGACTACAGGACTACCAATCCTCTAGCATGTGCTCGACGCCCGTAGGTCTTTGGTCGTTCTCATTGGTAGCGTATGATATAATTACAAACGATTACTGGTTGCAGGTTGTTGTGCGGTTCAACCGCGTCAATGTCGCCGGAGCCGCTTGTGGTTTTGTTGGCGTTGACAACATCATTATTTCGGGCCTTTCCGCCCGTGCCATCTGCGTCAGTGCCCTGATCGTAGCGGTCAACGTAGGGGTGGGTATGGTTTTGAACCCCCGACTCTTGGCCGGTCAGTAGGTGCGTGGCCTCACCAAACTTCTCGCCAAGCACATGGCTGTCAAAACCGCTAATCAAATTGGCCGGATTTGTGGGGTCCATAGCCTCTCTTCCAAGAAACACACGTTCGCTCCCGTGGGGTAGCTTCATTTGCCTGTAAAAGCTAAGCCCAGAGGCTGATGTTGTAGCCGTAAGGTCTGAACCGCCGTCAGGGTTATTGGTAATACGCAAGCGTGTCGTTGTAGGGACTTCAGTTACCCAAAAAGGCCGCGTCTTTAACGACCTACCATTCCCACTGCCGCCGTCGATGTAACCACCACTAAAATCATCGCCATTTTGCAGAAAAATAATATCACCAACGGACCTGCCGTGTGCGGAAGAGGTTTCAATTAAACTGCTGGCCGCATATGTTTGGTAAGTATAAGCCTCGGCGGTTCCGAATCCATATACAGCACCTATTACACGGGCCAGCAAGGGGCAGTTGTCTGCGGTCTTGTCGCTGCCATCACAAAAAAAGTAATTGTCCGGAAGTTCGCCGCCAAAGTAAGGCAGCCCAACACCAATCGGAGGCCAAGGATCAACCGCGTAAGGAACGCCATCGCGCAATACCAGAGTTTTATCCATTACTCAATTACAATGGGATGCGTATCCGGAACGAAAAGCAGCTCAGTAGCACTCAGGGCCACACCAATAAACTGCACCACATTCCCACTCGCGCTCGGAGCAGTTGCAGTAATCGCACCGGCAGTGGTGGAGAGAAAGTAATCCGCACCCTCGGTGAGTCCTGAAAGGCCCGTGATGGTTCCTTCAAAGGATACGGTTCCCGTGGCCGCCGCCGTGATACCACTTTGCACAAACCCGACGCCTTTCTTCCCCGTCGCGGTTGCGTCTGCCTTCCTCACTTTCACAGTTCCTGAGTCATCCCAAGCATTGACAATATCGGCGGCGGCGAGCGTTTCACTAGCCGTCATCGTGCGGTCATTGGAAATGTTCGACGGGAGCATCGTCGCGTCGACTTGCCCCGACGCGTTAAGCGCGATTGCCTTGCCGCTATCTAATGCGCCTGCGGACGTAGTGATAAACTCTCGGAGTTTTCGCACTCCTGCTGCGATAGTTACAAATTTATCAGCCATGTTATTCGATGATTACGGGTTCACTGGGTTCAAACAAAAGGGTGTCCGGTGCGGTTGCAACACCCAGATACTGGATGGTAACTGATCCTACTGTATTCGAGATAAGGCCGTTCGCACCTAGAAAATAAAAATCACCTTCCACCAACCCCGAGAATCCGTTGACCTCTCCAGAGAGGTAAGTGACCACAGGGTCTCCAGCGGACACCGCGGACCGGATCATGCACGTGCACCGCTGCCCCGAGGCTTCGTCTGCGTAGTTCACTTCACCGTTAGAGTCGATGAGGCAAGCGCGACCTCCTCCTAACGTAACCGCCGCCGTCTTCGTCGAGGTGTTCCCCGCCTCCCCAGTTTCTCCTTTGGCCCCGACGCTACCCCCAAGGGTGATAGTCATTGGTTCGATGGAAACGTCAACCTCTTGGCTGTCCCCCACCTGAACTTCGACGAACCCGTCGGTGCGGAGATCAACCGTGACTCCAGTGGATAGGTCGACGTCGAAGGTCACGGGGCCTAAAGCCACATCGACGCCGGTCACGGGAGCGACGTCAACAGTGATGGGGCCGACCAGAACTTCCGCGATCATTTAGCTTTCGTTGAACATCCCCCGTTTAGATGGCCATTGGATGTTGCCTTGGAAACGGGCGACTAGCGTTCCACTGGATTCGCGAACATCAAACCCGTATTCACACTCGCTGGTCTCCAATGAAGAAAGAGCCACGTTCTCCGCATCCGTCGTCGCCGAGGGCACCGCAATGGCGATCTGCTCCGAGGCAACGGTGATCTGGGCGTTGGGCCCAGACAACTCAAACAACTTCTCAGACTTCTTGTTACGGATTGAGAAGTCCATGGTCCGGCCAGTGTGGTCGGTGCCGGTGGGGAAATTCAGGTTCATGTAAAACCCCTCCCCTTTGGGCATAAAGGTCAGCCCTGTCGAAGCAATGCGGTTTGCGTTCATCCGTGATTACATGATGTTGGAGGCCAGCGGGCCCCCATTCCCTGTGGGGTTGAGGTTGGCTTTGATCCGGATGCCGCCCCGATATTGGTGCATCTCACTCTCAAGCAACTCGCGGCATTTCTGCCAGTGGTATTGCGCCGCTTCCAGATCGGAATTGTCCTCGGCAACTTGGCCTAAAATCCCGTGCTTGAGCACCGCCATATCTGATAGGTAGACAATATCCGAGGGGCTCTTCAAATCAAACCACCGGCGTTTCATCAGTAAGGTGACCGTCTTGTTCAGATCGCTGGGGTTGCTTAACCTGTAACGTCGGTAACGTATCACCTCGTTAAGGCGGCCTTTAGCCAAGTCAAATTCGGAGCCGGTCCCCACGGGTTCAGCAATCACCTTGATGTCGAACGCGATATCCCGAAAAATGATGTGCTTGATAATACGCGCACCGTTGCCCGCGGTTTCCGTGGTGGCCACCGAAGCCGCCGCCGCAGGCATTTCCAAAACAGAAACATTGGTGTCTCCGTCGGGGTCGACCCACTGGATTGTGACTGCTCCGGATGTGGGGAGGTTAGTCTCGCTGGGGTCGTCGGACTCGATCCGGAAATTATAGTCACCATCCCCGTCCGCGTCCCCGTCAACCAAGTCGATCATGGTTGGGTGGTATCCGTCGTCTACCAGCCCGTAAAGTGTGGGCGGCCCATAAGCGGCTCCCGCCATGCCGACGGTCTTGTAATCCTGCCACCGAGAACTCCCGATCATCGGAACGTCATCGACACAAGCGGCCAAGACACTGTCGAACTCGCGAGGCAGCGCGACGTAGGGATGGTCCGTAGTCAACGATTGCTCTTCGACGAGGTCTTTCCAGTTCCCAAGGGCGTAAAGCGTGGGGCACACGATGTTTAAGTAATCCGCAAAAGAGTCGTCGCTCGGGACAAAGCGACCTAACACGGATTCGAGATGCCCAAGAGTGGTGGCCATATCCTAATAATACATTATCGGGATACGGAATCAAGCACTCAAGTGAGCCCCAGAGGGGTTACAGGTGAGTCATTTTAAGCCAGCGCACATCGCGGTAGCTTTCAGGTCGGCCAGTGATGTCACGGATATGGAGGTCTCGCTTTGCGGCTTCCGCGGTCAGCCAGAGTAAACTGTGGCGAACGTAACCTGACTCGTCCGAGGTGTGCGACTTGCCCACCCAGTCATCCCCGCGGTAAATTTCGGCTTCCTGCGTAGCTTTAAAATACGAGCCCAACCACACGCTACTGGGGCGGCTCGTCGCCACAAACTGATCCATCATCCGCAAAATTTGCGAACGGCCTGCGTGTGTCCAAATTGAACACGCCATGAAATAATCAAAGGTTGTCCCGAATTGCTCAAGGTCGAACGTCTCGTCAATCTCAAACCAAGCCGCGGACTGCTTGAATCTGTCCTCTTCCCACAAAATACGTTTTGCGGTTTCCAGCCGACCAGCGTGAGACTCCGACCCGAAATAATTTCCGGCATCTAAAAAAGGGATCGTCCAAAACCCACCCCGAAGGCACCCGCACCCAACGTCCATCAACGTGTGGCTTCGCTCCATTCCGTGGTGGAGGAGGCGCACTAATTGGTCGCGTCCTTGTTTCGTGAACGCCGTTGGGATGCCGCCTAGGAAAAGCTCCTCCTTTTGGAGTAAAAGTCGATAGTCGTCAGAAGTCATGCGAACACATTGCGTTTTAGTTTTTATATTGTAGACTCTTCACACTATGCCAAAAAGAATTATTTTCAACCTGCCCTTATCTCCAGGAGACACCATTGCGTTAACGCCTGCTTTGAGGGATCTCCACCTCGCTTATCCTGACGAGTTCGTCACAGACTTTCGGGGAACGGCAGAAGATCTTCTCATCCACAACCCTAACATAACCCGAATGGGTGACGGCGAAGGGATGCACGTGCGGTTGCACTACCCCTTGATAAGCCAAGCCAACTCCATCCCGATCCACTTCACCCAAGCCTATCACGAGTATCTGGCGCGGGGGTTGGGTATGCCCATTCCTTACACAAGCCCGTGGCCCGAGATCTTTGTTGCTCCCCACGTGCAAAACCCCTTGGCGGGGGAAGGCGACTACTGGGTTGTGGTGTCGGGAGGCAAAACAGATTTCACCAACAAATGGCCTTACACTCCAAACCTGAAACACGCCGTCCGAACTTTACAGAGGAAGGGTTTCTGTTTCGTGCAGGTAGGTGACACTACCTCGACAGACCATTACCACCCATCGCTTGGCTGCCAATATGACCTGAGGGGGAAGACCACCCTTAGCCGACTGGCTCGTCTGGTAGAGGGGGCCGCTGGGGTGCTGTGCCCGAACACAATGTTGATGCACATGGCCGCGGCGTTCAAAAAGCCCTGCGTAGTCATGGCCGGAGGACGCGAGCCCATAGCTTGGTTCCAATACCCTAACCACCAAGTCCTCCACACGATGGGCCAACTCCCGTGCTGTGCTGCGAAAGGGTGTTGGAAATCACGATACCAGAAATTGGGTGACGGCTCCGAACAAGACACCTCCTTGTGTGACAACCCCACGAAGGACGAGAGCGGCGAAGATATAAAAAGGGCGTTGTGCCAGAAGCTGATAACCTCCGACCAAATCGTGCGCGCCGTTGAGGGCTACTCAATCTATGAGGAGATTACCGTTACCCCATGAAACTGACACGCTTCCCCCTCACCCACTCCAACGAAATCCGTATCGTCCATTTACGTCGGTCCGGCGGGCACGCGATAACCAACTGGATCATTTCCAACTTACCGGAAGGGCCGGTCTGTTATCTGAATGACGTAAATAATAATTACGACAACCCAGAGAACCACAAGGGTTACCCCCGTGACGCGTGCTCCTCCACGCCCGCGCTCAACCACGCATCCATTAACCGAAAATCCCGCCTCGACTGTGCTGAGCATTTAGTTTTGTCGTTTGAAGAAGCCACAGCCATGCGGTGGGCCACTCTCGACCTCGACACGGGGGGCCCTCCACCTACAATCGTTTGGATATTCCGTGATCTTGTTGAGTGCTTTGCCTCGCGACTGGCCCGTGCGGATAACCCATCGCACGCAAACTTGAAGTGGGTTCAAGATTTGGTCGCAGACCGTTCACCGGAGGGGTGCCCCCTCTTGCTCCACCACTTCATCGAAACGGTGGCTTTGGCCCCCGAGGGTCACGTGTTCATAGACTACCAGCTATGGAACACATCGCGAAGTTACCGAGACGGGGTGGCTAGAAAGCTGGGTCTTGGCACGGCTGATAAAGGGAAAAACGAAATCCCCGCTTGGGGGATGGGTTCCTCGTTTGGTGAACCCCCCAAAGCGGGGCAGCTTCGTGCGCCACAATACGAGGATGACCCGCGCATGATACATTTCAAAAACGCCCTGCTTCGTGTGCTGCCTTCCTACCTCGACTGGTATGGGCTCAAAACCTCGGCAAGCTTGGGCTTGGCTCGCCCCAACACGCCGCGCCGTGAAAAAGGTTAAGGCCCGCCGCCGCCGGAAGACGAAGGCCCGCCGCCGCCGGAAGACGAAGGCCCGCCGCCGCCGCCGCCGCCGCCGCCGGAAGAAGACGAGGACGATGACGAAGACGAAGACGAAGAAGACGAGGAAGACGAGGAAGACGAGGAAGTCGGAGCCGTGGCATACAGCCCTTCAGGCTGGCGGGGGGTGGACGTCGTGTTGCCGAACTCAAAAGGGTTACTCTCCGCCACGGGAGCAAAGGGCACGGGCTCCGAAGGAATCTTAGGCATTGGGCGCGCATCGTTGGGGATGTCGACAGAAACGTCAGCCAACGTTCCGTAGGTCGCAGGGGCGGGCAACGTTAAAGAGACATAGCCTTCGGAAGCGGGTTCTGGTTCTGGTGCGGCACGGTCCATGTTCCTGTTTTTAGTAGACGCCGTCCAAGATCAGGCTGGTGGCGGTCACGATGAACATATCCAAAGCTGTTTTTTGGACATCAACATCAATCAGGTAAGTCCCGCTCAAATCTCCTGTGAACCCTGCGGGGTGCGCAGGGAGGGTGCTGGGGGTGATGGAACGGTTCCGTGTGAGCGGGGTGTAGTCCGACCCGCCGTCGTATCCATTCACAGTAACGACAACAGCCTCATGCAGAGAAGGAGGAACCCTGTATTGCCGCGCCACGGCTCGGGCAACCGCGGGAACGGTGGACCATGCCGAGTAAGCCACCGACACATCTTCCTGTTTGACCTTGGGCAACAGAGTGGCCCCAGCCAAGATAGTGTCGATAATGGTGTCAGGGTCTTGTGTAGTCCATCTCTCAATCTGTGTTTTGAAAGGTCCGGATGAAGCGGCGGTCGTGTCAAAGTCGATGTAGAAATCCTCGCTGAACTGCGCAGACACCCCAGCATCTGTGGTTCGTGTCACCCACGCTGACCGGTAAACCATATCCGCCGTCTCCAGTCGAGGGGGCAACTCAAATTTCTGGGCCCCGTAAAGGGTCGTCAACTGGCGGTCCAGCTTATCGGCTGCGGATAACTCGCGTGTGATCAGAACATCGTGGTAATTGTTCCCGTGGCGGACCTCGTAAACAACCCCCGCCGAGTTCACCAACGCGTCATCCGAGAGAGTGTAACCCGTGTCCTTGACCTCTTTGGTGACGTCCACTGTGGTCTCCAACGAGGGATCATAGATTTGTTCCGAGACCACAGCCACGATAAACCGACGTTGGACTCCGATGTAAAGGCTGGACAAGGGCTCACCCAAAGAAACAATGGAGTCCCCAGCAAACGCGTAATCTGTGAACATGGCGTCCAGCGTCCCTCCGGCAGGGATGGTGAAATCCTCCGTGTCATACTCGTCTCTTTTGATGACGTATGTCCGAACCACCTCCTGCCCGTCGCGGAGGTCGTAGTTGTAGTCATCCTGATTTTCTCGCTGGGCGGCGTAGTAGTAGCGGAAGGTGTGGCCGTCGTTTCCGACCGGCTGGATGAAGACCAACTCATGGTGGGGCCAAAGTCGGACGTTGGGGTGCTTGGTCCCGTAGGCCGGAGGCTTGCGGCCAAAGTAGCCCTTCTCTCCGCCTGCATCGACAGTCTCATAAAACAAGAGATCCTGAACCTTCGGGGAAGCGAAGGTCAGGACTACTTGTCTTTCAGGTGCGGGCTGCGCCCCTCGGTTTACGGGCATGATCAATCAGGGAGTTAATCGAACTCGCCTCGATAGATCTTCAACGCGAGTTGAGTGGGGGTGGCATCCGGATACTTGGCGCGGGCCTCAACGAGTTGGCCCATCTTGGCTGCGTCCATCCGAGATTTGGGGTCGAACGGGCCCCCGTGGGTGACTTGGAAATCGGCAAGGAGCTGACTGTCGGGGGCACCGACAACCTCTTCCTCAATTACTTTACGTGCCGGACTTGATCCAGTCCTTGAGTAAGTGCCCTGTGGTTCTCCCCCGCCCGCTGTCAGTGCCGGTGCCGGTGCCGAGATCGAAACTACCTCTTCCTCGATATCTGCTGGCTCGCTAGAGGCACGGGCAGCATCAAGAGACGCTTTCCTCGCAGTAGAGATCTCGGTGGCCTTGTCGCGGGCTTCGAGGGCTGCGCCTACTCGCTCCGGAGAGATGCCCCCCTCTAGGCTTTGGATTTGAGCAATATCCGACGGCGGCTGATTTACCTCGGAGGCGATCCGCTCGTCCATAATTTCCGACGTCGACAGGCCCTCTTCGGCAGGGTCATCCCGCACTTCAAAAGGCCCTTGGACCGGCATCTCGGTGCGGCGCGCCTCCGCCCCCGCTTTACTACGCGCAGCTTTTTCCCCCGCCACGAGTTCGGCCAGAAGCCCCAGCCGACCGGTGAACATTCTTTTGTCCTCCTCGTATTTGGCGCGACCCCCTTTTGTGCCCATCATGTAAGCTGCACCACCACGTTTGGCGATTGCAACATCAGGGTTCCAGTAAATGTTGGCTTCCGCCTCCGGAACCGCATTGTCGAGTTCCGCCTCGCTGTAGCCCGAGAGCCGCCGTTTGATTTCGGCCAGTTGGTCGTCCGAGAAAAAGGAAGGAGCAAGCTCGGCACCTAACGCCTCTTCTACCGCTCGGCTAAAATTGGGTTTTTGGTTTCTCGCTGTAGCCATATCTCAATGTTGTTTGCTGTGGGTAAGAAGTCAAGTAGGGGGTGGGGCAGACGCACAACAGGGGCCACGGATAAAGTGATCCGCGACCCCTGCGCTATGCCACACTGAGCAGAAGGTATGCCGTCCCCCTACTCAACGAATTTTCACAAATAGCAAAGGTCTTGGTTAAGTTGAGTAAGGGTTTACACACCGGCAGCGGCTGCGCCTCGCTGGAAGAGGATCACGTAGCCGAACTTCGGTTTGATCGGCTTGGTGGCCATCGCCATGATGGCGCGGAAGTAACCGATCAACCCGTCAGGGTTCTTCTGCTCGTCCTTGATGTTCGTCCAGCGGAAATCTCCGCGGAAGGAAACAGGATCGAACTGGACGCCCTTGGACCCACGGGTGGGGTTGGGGACTTGGTTCTCAAGAACCTGAGGGTGCATGACGTAGGCCGCCTCATGGGTAGCCGTCTCGTAGGCGGCGTTGTCAGACATGATGCCCGAGGTGACCGTGTAAGGCAGGATACGGGTGAGAATGCCCGCAGCAATCGTGAAACGCGGAGCAAGGTCGTCCACCAAGTGGTAGAAACCGCGGAAGGACTTCTCGACTCCGAGAGGAGCGATAAGGTCCGAGACACGGCTGTTGTTGTATCGGACGTCGTCGCGATACTCAGCTTCGGTCAGCAAGTCGTAAGACGCCTCGCTCGAAAGCACCAATGCGTAGACCGGACGCCCGTTTTCCCGCCCGTAGGCTTCGAGACCGGCACCTTGGCGGTTCATCCGGTTGTAGATCTTGTCCAACACAGCGTTGGAAATGTTCTTGTCCGGAGTGACATCGGTGTTGCCGGAGCCAGAAGTGAGAAGGGTGACCGTGCCCGCATTGCCGTTAGAGTCTCCGAGGGTAAGGCCCTCAAACTCGTCGTCGGCAGTGCCCGCACCCGCAACCGCATCCACTGTGGTGAGGATCGGAGTGGCCGTCAAACACGGAACGAGGTTACCGGCGACACGCATGAACTCGTCACGGTTGCGGTTCTCAAGCGAGTAACGGGTCGACTCCGTCATAATGTCGGTGACTGCATTGAGCTGCTGCTCACGGTGGACAGCAAACATCAGGTCTTCAAGCCCGATCTTCGGCGACTCAATCGTTGCACGCTGGAGCGTGTAAGGTTTGAGCTGCTTGGTGAACCGGACGTAGGACCGGAGGTCCGCAGCATCCAGATCAGCTCCGCCGCCGAGGGGGCCAGCGGTCTGGTCGGTCGCACCATCAAGAGGCTGCTCGCCTTCTTTCTGGACTGTGTTGAACGTATTGCCCGACTGAAGAGTCGCGAGGTCGTGCCACTGGAGACCAGCGTTGGAACCTGCGGCGTCTTTCGTGGGGATGCTCCGCTCATACACCAGAGTGGTGAGCTGGTAGGACATCCCTTCCGGAAACTGCGATTGTGGGCACAGATCCAGCCACGGAGAAACGTGGAGGGTGTTGGTGTAAACCTGCTGCCCGATCACGTTCGCCTGTTGGGCGAGAACGGTGTCGAGAGCGGTGAGGCCGGTATCGGTTGAGAGATTGAAACTCATGGTCGTCTAAGGGTAGGAATAAAAAGAAGGATTGGTAAGTGGGTTACAACGGTGGGGTGCGGGGGCACAACGGTCCCCGAGTTGAACTAAAGTAAGCAACAGGGCGCACTGCGCTCCTGTCTGCTGAGCCTTCGGGTAAAGAACAGAACTGATTTCGCCGAAGCAGGGTCAGAGCAACCCACCGAAGGGTGGAAGGAAAATTGGGTGCTGGTGTGAACCGGTCTCGCGGTAGAACTGAGTTGGTAGTGGGACAGAGCGGCCCGATCGAAATTGGTTACACAGAAGAATACGCACCCCGCAAAAAGATGTCAACCCCTTAAATGAAAAAACCTCCGGTGAGTTTAGGGGCTCACCGGAGGCTTTTGATAAGAAACACCAATACCAGATAGTGCTTACAAAAACGACCCTACCTTAGCCGCCAATACCCATCTCGGCAAGGGCCCGATTCACCGAGGCCGTAAAGTCAGGAGATGCCCCCGAATCGGCGGAGTGAGGAACCCCTCCACGATTCACAGTGCGCGGCGCGGACTGGCCTTGCCCCTGCCCACCGGCGTTAGGCTCCGCTTCATCGAACTCGGCCAGCTTTGCAGTGAGCTGCTCGATCTCCGCTTGGGCGGACACCAGATCATTAACGACAGCGGGGAAGAGCTTGGCGGTGGCCGCGTAATACTGCGCATCAACCGGATGAAGTGCTTTGACATCCACAGCGGCCACATCGGTTTTGACCTTAGCTAGATCGAGCCCTTCCATCTCGGAGATGAACGGGACACGGTTAACAATCTGATCCAACACGGCGTTACTGATGTTCACCCGTTGCTTGGCCGCGTCGGCTGCCGCTTTTTCGGCGCGTGTTTGCTCCAAAAGCTGTGCCTCCTGAAAGGCTTGGTCGGCGTGCTGATACATCTCGTTCCGAGTAGCCATCAACTCTTCAACCTCCGTCATAATATGAAACACGGCAGCTTGATCCCGCGGTCCGGCTTTGGCAAGAAGCTCTTGGATTCGCTGGTCCCGCGACACGTAGGGTCTCCCGTCGCTGTCGTATTCCGGAAGATTGTTGGGGTCTTCGACCTCGGTCACCAGATCAATCAGCGCATCAGGGTCGGCTTCAGCCCGCTCGGCGATCTGGTCCAGCGTCATCAGCCGTTGCGTGAGGGGCTGGGTGATTGCTTCCTGATACGCCGTAGTGGCTTCCAGATTGGTGAACATCTGCTGCTGCTCAAACTCTTGGATGCGTGTTTGCAGCTCGGCGATGTCCTCGGCTTTCATGGCCCCTTTCAATTCCTGCATCTGCTGGTCCCGCTGAGCAATCTGAGCTTTCAGCTCCTCATTCTCAGTGATGACTTGCTTTCGTTGGCTTTTGATCCGCTCAAAAGCTTTAGCCGCTTTGGGGGTCCACCCTTCCGTAGGGGTCTGGTCAAATTCGTCCAGTCCCTTGGTGGGGTCGCCGTCATCAAGGTCGGGTTTGTCCTCGGACGCAGCTTCCGGCTTGGCCTCGGCTCCATTTGCCCCCTCTGTTCCCTCGGCGGGCTTCGCTTCCGATCTGTTGTTAGGATCAGTCGCGGCTCCGGAGTCTTCCAACGCACGGAGAGCCTCTTCGACGGAGGTTGTGAAGTCGACGTTTTTGCTGGTAGTCGATGGTTCCACAGGTGCAACGTCGTTCAGGGACGGAGCGGGCGTAGCGTCGGGGGAAACTTCGGGAGCGGGCGCGGCTTCTGGAGATGCCTCAGGCTGGCCACCTCCGGACAATCCGGCGGTCGCCGCCCGAGTCGTGGGGTGAGGTTGAGCAATCCCGCCTTCGGTAGGGAAGCCCCCACTGGACTGAGGAGACTGGACAGAATTTGGAGATTCTGGGGGGAGTTCAATAACAGGGAGGTCGGCCATATCGGTGTGGGTAGGTGTGGGTGTGGTTAGAAAGGGCCCGTGTGGGCTTACTCAGAAAGGATGGAAGGGGAAGGGATGTCGGGAAGGTTGGACATATCGTAGGGACTTCGGATGTGGCCCCAAGGGATCTCGTCGCCAAAAGGGTCGGCGTCGTGGCCCCCTCCAGTTTGGCTGTGCTTCATCGCTTTCCGCTTCAACTCGGCGGCCTGCTTCGGGTCTGTTAGTTTGGTCATCACATCCGCGATGGCATCGCAATAACCGGCATACCACCCGAGGGCAGCCGAAGCATCAACATTGGGGGCCATAGCACCGGCCTGAGATGGGCGGGCCCGCTCCAACAAGATGGCCAGCCCTTGCCGAAACACGGGGTCTTTGGTGATCTCACGGAAGCGTTCCGCATTGCCCGCCCCCTCATACCATGCCAACAGGCTGCTGGGGAGTTTGGGGAGTGGAAGCCAGAGAGGCATGGGCGAAGGAGAGGGTTGGGCAACGGCTTTTCTTTTCCGGAAAAAACGGAACATGGCATGTGTGTGGTTGAGGTGTGGCTATCTGTGTGAGGTATGGGAAAGTTAGCAGGGGTCACCGTCCGATGGCCCCGACTCCGGTGCCTCCTTTGGCTTCCCGAAGAGCGGTCTCGTTGCGGACCTTGGCGGCAACCTTGGCATCTTCCAACGCGACCTTCTGCTCGTGTTGCTCTTGGCGGATCTTCATATCCAGCGCAGCCTTGCGGCGCGTGATCTCCATATCCAGTTCGGCGTTGCGGACTTTGATGTCACTCATGCGCGCCGCGTCGGAAACCTTCGGGTCCGCTGCGGCGTCGACAGGCTGGCCAGCGGTGCCGATTTCCAGCTCGGGTTGCATCTGGGCCTCCCTCTGAGCCTCCCTCTGAGCCTCTTCGGCTGCTGCTGCTTCGGCTTCCATCTGGTCGCGCATCATCTTGGCCTCGGCTTTCTGAGCGTTATTGATCTGCTCTTCCAACAACTGGAGAATCTGGTTGGTTTCCATCACCGCGGCCTCCAAGTTCGGATTCGCACTGGCCATCGCTGCGGTATCAGACAAATGAAAGTAAACCACCGACAAGACTGGCAGCACCGCCACAGGGTCGACTTGGCCTTCTTCGATTCCGGTAAGTAGGTTTTGGGCCAGCGGAATGTGTTGGCGGAGGTGTTTGCCGTGCATCTCCGAAGAAAGGGGTGGGATCTCTTGACCCTGCTCCAGTTTGGAGTTCTCCAAGATCGCGATCTTGGTATCCACGGAGTCCCTCTCGGTGCCGTTAGTTTTGGAGGGGGCGGGGGCATACCGGTTAGCCATCTTGTGGCCCACCAAGTTAGCGACCATATCGTGGGTCAGGTTTTTCTGTCCGATCTCGTCGAACTGACCGGACATCGCGGCAAGCTCTTTTTGGACCATCATGCGGTTGGCCGCGGAACCATCACCCACGGAACGGGTGGCTTCCGTCCGATCGAGGTCCAAAGTGGCGATAAACTCCTTGGTAACGCCTCGGTCAGCGCAGGCAGAGAAAAACTTTTTGATCAAGGGGTCTTTGCGCTCGTCACCGGTGACGATGCGGCGGGTGACCTCGCGCATAAGCTTGTCCCACGCTTGGTAGAACAGGTTGATCGAAGATCCGGATATCCGGCTGGTGACTTCCAAGTCAGAAGCGACCTGCATTTGGTTCCGGTAAGGTGAACCCCGATCCGGACCATAAGTAGTGACGGTATCCGTGTTCTGCAAAAGCTGGTCTGTGATGTCGTCCATCACCGGCTTGAGAACCTTGTCCATGTTCGGCAAAGCCTTGTCCACGATCTGGGCGTCCGGACTCAAGACAGCGTAGGCTCCGTAATAGGAAAACTCCAACTCGTCGATGCCCCGCTGGTTGAGCGGCTGGATCATCAGAGCGGAGCCCATCATGGCCCCGTCGATTCCATGACAGCGCATCTTGTTGAGGATCTGCACGTGGGCCTGAATCCTCTGCCCTAAGCCCCGCACCGAGTGGAAGGTGCCATTGGACCCGACCCCGTTGGTGAAGAACACGTAGGCTTGAGTCGGTGAATCAAATCGCTTCGGCTTCTTGTAAAGGAAGTCCTGAGGGGAGTGCTCGGCGCACATCATGTGGGACACGGACCCGTCCGTTTCGCGGACCCAGAAGTGGAGCACAGACACCGAGGGGTTTTCGATCCCGAGATAGATGTCATTGTTTTTCAGGGTTGCCTGCCAGTCCTCAAACCCGTAGCCGGATGTGGAAGACCGGTTTCCCGATACCCCGACCGTGGTAACGTTCTGATTCAACACTCGGATAACCTCTTCCGGATTCCATCCGGACTTCTTGGCCACCTCGGGGTTCTTGATGAACGCAAAAAGCTCATGCACCTGATAACGGGTCGGTGCAACAGCCACCGAAATCATTTCTTCGGATGCCGGAGTCTGCCTCGGGATGAGGATGTCATCGAACCCGCCGACTCGAAAACGGAACGTGGAGGGGTTGTCAAAATACGCGATGCCCACGCCGTGCTTGGTGAACGTCGAGCAAAGGCGCAGATAGTGAGAGTGGAACTCCGGCCACTCGCGCAGCACTTCCGAAAGCTCTTCCGCCACAATCGTTTGCTTTGCGAAAGTCTCGTCGTCCATCTCCGGAAACTTGGAATGGACTTCGACGTAGGTCTCAAGGCTGGAATACAGATCCACGTAGGCCGAGAGAGCAATGTCCAAGATTCGGGCTCCCTGCCCGAAGTTCACATTGGTTTTGTCCTGCTGACCCGAGGCAAACAGCTTGGCTGCGTCGTAGGGCGGAGCCCCGTCAAACATGGCGTCAACCAAAGCCCGTTGGCGTGCGGATTTTTCGTCGGCCTTGCGGAGCTGAACGTAGACCCCGATGGCGGCAGAGACGTCGACCAAACGGGTTCCCGCCGGTGCGGGGGATTCCCCATCATCATCGAAGGTCCGAAGGTGCAGGTCGCCTAATCCGGACGGGGTGCTTGCCCCATTCCCTGCGCCCACGCCCCGCCCCATGCGAGAGGCTGGGTTGTGCTTGAACGTCGATGCGTTTGGCTTAGATCCGTTTTTCCCCATATCAGGATGACAGATTATCCTGATATGGGGCGGATGTCCACTGAGAAGTTAGGGGCTAGTCTTCCCAGAGGTTGAGAGTTTTGAGGAATGCTTCGGCCCGTTGAGAGGCGGTGGCGTGGGCTACCGCGAATGCCTCTTGATGAAACCACTGCAAGTAGGAATCTGAATCTCCGTCATCATTACCCATGATTGCAGACAACTCGTTTATGAAGTCTTCTTGCTGATCGAAGTCCAATCCCTTCTCCACCTCCTGCAGGGCGTTGAGGTCGAGGAGATAGTCGGGGAGGAAGTGAGTGGCCCTGCCGGTTCGGTCTTCGTCGTGCTTCCACCAAAAGGCGCAGCCCCCTCCGTCATCGCACTCGTGGCATTTTATCCACCCACACGCTTCGGCGATGACGGTCCTTTGTTTTTCAGGACTCATTTTTTGGCCCCTCCTTTTTTCTGGGACGAAGACTCAGGCGGGCACAGGAGAATCCCGATGTAAGTCCCGAGAACGGGGGTGGAGTCTGTCGCGTGGTGTTGGACATTGGCCAGCTCTTCGTCGACCAACGTCTGAGGGGTCG
>Ga0070746_10001140_pt1 | contig 16014 bp, 14 predicted proteins | sample VirMetDEL_Mar_21_FD_77016 | JGI IMG/M metagenome (GOLD analysis project Ga0070746, IMG submission 77016) | Aqueous microbial communities from the Delaware River and Bay under freshwater to marine salinity gradient to study organic matter... | ecosystem: Environmental > Aquatic > Marine >... | reverse complement strand
TACAAAAAAGAGATAGCAACGGGACTGTAATGGGTACTGTTAGCGCAGCTTCTGGGGGAAGATATTTCAGTCCAGCTGAAATATCTTCATTGGAAGCAGCAGCACAAAATGAAAAATTTAATATGGGTTATGAAGAAGGTGTTGCTTCGACCAAAGAAAATTACCGTGGTTATGGAAGATCAACTGTACCAACAAAAGCAACCGGTACATTAGTGCCGTAGTAGCCATAAGTAAAAATAAATAATATTTAACCTCATTTACAAACCCCTAACACCCCATTTTTCCGCACTACTCTTCACCTTAATCTCAGGGAAGAATTCCACCGTATATTTACCATCTACTTTATTACGAGATTCATGAATATAAGTAATACTTATCTTCACAAAAGAATGCATAATTTTCCACACATCGCTTTGGCGTTCTTGGTCGAAAATTTCTACTTCTTCTCCCTCGTAATCATAAGTAGCACTCAATAAATTCTTAAAAGTAGCCACATGATCGCCGGACAAGGAATTAATTAATTGGTTACCACCGCTAAATTCTTCTTCTCCTTTGAAAGCATCTGTTCCCTTATCCTCCATCATAGAAAAAAGCTGCAATCCCATATCTTTGAAATAATCACTATCCTTATCATAGATTTTATCCCAATGTTCGTGGGTGCGCTTGATGAAACGTTTGAGCATATATTCGCTTGGCGTTTTCTTAATAAATAATTTCAATAAGCCCAAAATGTTAAACTTAGTTTCAATAATGCCATTCTCTTGACCCTCTTCATACATATCATTGACGATATCAAAAAGGGTCAAAAGATTGGCCTTAAAACGTTCACTAGCGGCAGGTAATTTATCGGACATATTTTTTTATATGCTAAGCCCTTAAACCATAATATAAATTGATAGCTAAAATAGAAGAGCCGCTATTAAAAATGGATGAACATTTATTACAATTCAATAAATGCGATGTTTTTACTCCCCCTAAGATAGCTCAGTTAATGAGTGAAAAATTAAAGAAGGGAGGTAATTTATTAGAGCCAGCCGTAGGAACAGGAGATTTATTAAAATTTATTAAGAATCATGATTACGAAGAAATAGATGTTTATGATATCAAAGAAAAATATTTAACGGAAATAAAAACGGAGAACGTTAACAAATATTTAGCTGATTTTGTGCAAACAGAAATAGTTAAATGTTATGATAATATTATTCTAAATCCGCCTTATATTAGAATCCAAGATTTATCTCCTAAATATAGAGAATATATCAAAACTAATTTTAGTCAATTAGAACATGGTTTGGTAGATTTATATTATGTTTTTCTCATCAAATGTCTATCTTTATTAAAAGAAGATGGAATTATGGTAGCCATTACTCCTAATAGTTATCTCTATAATAAATCAGCTTTTGCTCTAAGAAAATATTTATTAACTAATAAATATATTGAAGAAATTATTGATTATCAATCAGAAAAAGTATTTGATAATATTTCTGTTTATTGTTGTATTACTATCTTTACTAAAAAAAATAAAAATAGTTTAATATATAATAATAAAGTTATCAATTATGAAGATTTAGATAATAAAGATTATTCTCTTTTTTCTCGAAGAATAGGTGAGCAAACATTACGAGATATTTGTAAAATTCGTAATGGTATCGCTACTTTACGAGACAAAATATTCATTCATCCTAAACCTCTTTTCGAAGAAGCATGTTGGCAAAAAATTAGTAATAGTAAAGAAATAAAGTATATTATCTATCCTTACCAAGAAGGCACTATTATAGCGGAAGCAGAATTCAAAGAGCATAATCCCCAAACTTATCAATATTTACTTGCCCATAAAGAAGAGCTAGCACAACGAGATAAAGGTAATAAAAAATATCCTAGCTGGTATGCTTTTGGTCGTTCGCAATCACTACTTAAAAGTAAAGCTAAACAAATTATTTTATTGCCTACTTTTATGGATCCGGAAAATATCATCTTAGTAAAAAGTGAGCCGATTTTATTCTATGGATGTCTCTGTATTGAAGCTTACGAACAAAAAAATTTATCTTTAATTGAAAATAGTATAATTAATAATTTTGATCAAATTGTACAAAAATCTTCCAAACGTGGCGGGGGTTGGATTAATGTGAGTAGTCGGATTCTTTATGATTTACCACCTTAATATAAATAAAGTATTAGGGTGGTATTAAAAAAATACCGGGGAGGGGGTGTGGCTTTTTAAATCATATCAATGACGAAAGGAATGGACCTGGGTCTTCACTTACTTCGTCTAGGGTACCTTTTAAGCGGTACCATAATACCAAGATTTTTTTTTCCGAGCGCAAGTTTTGTAAGGGTATCCATTTGTTTGGCATATGTACCATAGACGTAAAGTCTATGATGGTAAAATCCTGTTGCTTCCCAGGTAGGAACCTTTTCCAGGTCTTCCAGAGAGTGATTGTTTAATCTGCTGTTTATATACATCTTGAAAAAATATTTGGTAATATCTAAAAACAAATAATTTTTTTTAATTTTACACTTTTTCATTTTCATCACGACCTTCCCCTATAATTGGTAATAGTCGGTTTTTCATGCTTTTGAAAGGAGTAAGGTGACTGAATTTTATTAGTTCTGGACAACTACGGTACTCGCCTTCAATTGGGTCTTCTATTTTTACTTCAATGATATAATTTATCATATCATAAGCAATACCTAATTCCCTTAATTTTTCGTATATTTCGAAACTTTTTTGGTAATTTATCTTCTCAAAATGCTTGATTTTTCCGTTTTTTTTCAAGTAGGGTACCTCATCAAAAATAATATTTATGGGCAAAATATACACAGTTGGATTTTTCCATTTAATTTGCATCATTTCACCCGTTAAGTTCTCCCATGAATTGTTGCGATTTTGTTTATAATTGCTCATAATGAACTTAACTGGAAAAATGATGTGCGGAATTTTGTTTTTTAGCACTACGATATCGCATTTCTTCCTACCACTCATATTAAAAGAAGGCACATTATATTCTAAATGACATTCATAATTTTTATCTTTTTTAATAATTTCATCTATTTCAGATTTAAAATAAGTATGTAAACAATCTACCTTTTTACTACTTCTACTACCATGTTTAACATATAATTCAAAGATCTCTTTGATCTTGATGAGTAATTTTTTAGACTCTAAAAAACGCTCCATCTTTTATATATTTTTCACTATTTATAATTCAATTTAATGTTAAAATTGAATAACTTTTAATTGTTACCTTCAATAAAAAGCATGGCTAAGCTCTTTACATCACGATTACGTTTCGACCTGACTGAGACGGTTGAGAACGATAATCAAGATGTTGAAATAGAAGCTCGTTTACGTAAATTAAGCAATAAACAAATTGCTCTTTTAATCCAACAGTTAGAAAAAAGTAATGCAGAAAAATCCACTTCCTTCACCATTGATTATTATTTAGACGGCAATAAAAGAGTAACTCAAGAAGGAGATAATTATTATGTTATTAATAAGAAAACTATTTTTTCCAAAATTTTATTTGTTGAAGGCAAAGATATTAAAGTATCTATTGCCTACGAAAGTCAAGCCAAACCAAGCAGAGAACCAAAAAATTATAAATTAAAACGAGTCAAAGATCGCACTAGTTATGTAGAAGATAATTACCGTATTGATATTACTAAAATAGAGGAAAATGGTGAAAAACGCACCGAAGTAGAATTAGAAGTAGTAGATAGTAAAGAGTTTGACGTGGATGCTTTTGAAGCTAAAATTAATTATCTCTACGCTCTTATGTCTGACAATAGTGAAGAAGTTATTGTTTTTATGAACAGTATATTATTGGGGCGTAAAAGTAAGGATTTGTCTTCTATTTATTCAATTCTTTCACGGCCGCGTGATTTACTAATTCGTGATTTGACCAAGAATGGTTTATTGCAAAATTACACTATTTCTGTCAAGGCCGATGGTTTACAAAAGATGTTGATTTTTTATCAACAGCATGTTTATCTATTTTCTCTTATCGATAATGATATAGATAAATCTCTTGTTTTTCTTACTAATTACGAAAACAAAGAATGGGATAATACTATTCTAATTGGTGAATGGGTAGCTAAACAAAACCATTATTATGAACATGAATATTTATTTCTGCCTTTTGATTGTTTAGTTTATCAAGATAAAGATGTACGCAAAGAAAGCTATTTACAACGTTTAAATTATGCTGATAGTTTCTATGAAAATAAATTTAATACTACTTGGGTTATGAAGAAAAAAGTCTTTACTTATGAATCCAACGAGGTGTCTTTTTATGAAACTACTAATGCTGCTTTAGATGCAGAAAAGGAAGTAAAATATGAAACCGATGGTCTTATTTTTACTCCCATTGATAGCCCTTATGTTGCCGCCGGTCAAAGATTACCTACTGGGGCGCAAAATAACAGAATATTAAGTAATTATCCAGATGTATGTAAGTTTAAACCTCCAGAAAAATTAACTATTGATTTTCTAGTTAAGAAAGATGGTTTATATGCCAAAGAAGGAAAATTCGATGGTAGTAAAAACTATCCCTTTACTGATAAAAATTATACTTTTGATAAAAAATACATTGACAAAATAGTAGAATTTTCTCCCAGTGATATAGAAGGAGATATTGTTTATCGTCCTCTGCGAGTTCGTTTGGATAAAAATTTTCCCAATAAGACTAAACAAATTATGGACAATTGGCAACTCATACATGACCCTATTACTATCTCTACTATGAGAGGCACTAATGTACAATTATTACGTAAATATCATAACCAAATTAAGGCAGATTTATTGAATCAAATCAGTGGCAATGTCATCGATATCGGAGCTGGTGCCGGTGGAGTATTTAAAAAATATACCGCTAATAATAAAATCAAGCAAGTATTGAGTATTGAACCTAATAAGGAATTTGGTCAAGAATTTGAAAGACGTCGTCAAACATTAAAAAAACCAGAACAATTTAAATTAATAGAAGCCGGTGGCGAAGATAGTAAAATTATTATCAAAGCAGCCGAAGATTTTTTTCCTTCTAATTTTGCTGACAATGATCTCAATATATGTTTCCATATTTCTCTTAGTTTTTTCTGGCAAAATAAGAAAATGTTAAAAGCATTAGCCGATACTATTACTGCTATTGAAAAATTTTATCTAGAAAGAAAGGGAAGCGGTAAAGTAAAAATAATCTATTTAACTATCGAAGGTAATAGATTAAAAGGCCTATTTGATAAAGAAGGTAATACGGTAACATTAAACAATGTTTTATTACGACGCATGCAAAAAGATAAGATTTTTATTGACATCAAAGACAGTGTTACTGTCCATGATCAAATCGAATATTTAGTATATCTGCAAGAATTGTGGTCTATGATTAATTTTGAACCTCTCTTTGAAAAAGAAGCTAATAATCAATCAGTAGAAGGCTATATTCTTAGTACTCCCGAGTTAATATATAGTGATTTATTTGTCTATGGTATTGCCGAAAAAGCATTAAAAGAAATAGAAACTATTACCGAAAAAGTTGATAAATTAGAAATCTCGGATAGTGACTGTTTACCTGTCAACGAAAAAGTAGGTAATAAAACCGAATATGGTATACAGGCCAAAGGAGATGATGAACGCCACGAATTCAAAAAGAATTTTCACCGTTTGGCTACTCTCTCTACTCATGGTAAAATATATCATGCTTTATTAAAATTATTAAGCACTGCTTATCGAGAAGCAGATGTTTATAAAAGAGTTAAATTAGCCGAAGATTTAAAACAAAAATTAAGAGCTAGTCAAGACTTAGATTATATTAATAACCGCTTAGGAGTAGGTATAAAAATAATTAATAAAGATAAAGTATTTGGTTCTGATAGTAATCGTTTTATAATGTTTTATGAATGCAATAATGGTGATTATGAACCAGTTATATTTCGTAATAATAATAAAGATCATATGATTTTCAAACCAGAGTCATGTGTACTTGCATAATTATAACCATATTTTTTTTATATTAAAAATATGGCAGAAAAATTTATTGAAGGTCCTTCTTTTAAAAAATATAGTTTATTGGCTAGTTTTTTATTTCTCATCAAAGATATAAATAGTGAGGAAAAAGCATATGAATTATTAATGGAAATAAAAAGAATATTACAAGAAAAAGTAGATATTGATAGTTTTATGAAAGATTATAATAATATAAATGCTAAATTATTAGAACAAATTAAAGATAAAGATTTCGAAATTTTTATTGATAAAGAAAATATTACTAATTCTACTTTATATATTAAAGATTTTGATAAAAAATATTATTTATTTGATAAACTTATCCGGGTTAATTTTAGTAAAAATGCTAAATTATTTGAATATTCTGATTTTATAATATTATATATTGAGAAAAGAATATATTATTTATATGAAAATAATATTATTGATAAATTAGTAGAAGAAATAAAAAATGATGTAGATTATGATAAATGTGAAGAAATAAAGAAATATATTAATAATAATGAAGATAACAAAATATATAGATATTTCTTTAATAATCTATTTAATAATATAAATAAAGATTTTGATACTCCTATAGAACTAATTAGTAAAATATTACAAACTAATATAATTTTGTTAAATAAAGATAGAAAAGTTAGAAAAGTAATAAAAAATAATGAAAACTATAAATATATACTTTTGACAAAAAGTAATAAAAAATATATACCATTATATACTAAAGATAAAAAAATATTTTATAATGAAGATAATATAATAGATCAAATATTAGGAATTAAAGAAGATAATAGATTAGATAAAATTATTGAAAAAATGAGTAATAAAGAAGACACTAATGATATAAAAGATTATGTTTCTAATTTAGATTTAGACGAAGCTTAAAAAAAGAAAATAGTAAAATGGCTAGCAAATTGAATAAATACGAGGAACATTTAAGTGCTTCGCGCACACTTAAAAATATGCACCTCCCCGGGGGTAAGGATGGTGATCTCAATGATCCCAAGAATACTATGTATAGTGTCCATCAACGTGGTAAACATCGTTCGCTTTGGTATTTGAGTAATTGGGAAACAATGGAATCACAAAATATTCCCACTAATCGTGAACTAGTTACTTATAAAGCTAAAATTTTCCCCTATACTCATTTGCATCGCTCTTTGCTTACTACCGTTACCCCTGTTATTAAAGCTAAGTCCGGCTATGAAATTAGATTTTGCGACGATCTTTTTCTTACTATGATTAAAGAATATAATCTTTATCTTAACGATGTTCATTTGCAATACGGTAACCGTCAATCTCTTTTTTGTCAATTAAAAACAAATAATAATTGGAATAAATTTAGTCAAGAGTTAGGTAATAAAAGTACCTTAACCACATGGGCCGACGAATTAGACGAAGAAACATTAGCATTGTATTTACCTTGGTTCTATGCCAGTGATAAAAGTGATAGTTTCCCTCTTAAATTTTGTGGTCATCATGATCGTCTTCATCATGTAGTTGAATTTAATCTTAAATTAAGTGAATTATTGTTAATCAAGGAAAGTAGTACTGGAAACTTAGTAAATTTTGATAGTTCGCTAATTGAAGTAGCCGAAAATAAAGACAGTATTGCTATTCCCGAAATGGAAGGTCTTTATAGTATGCCTACTAAAAAGGAATGCGAAAATACAGATTGTACAGTAGACGAAGTAGATGGAGAAAAAGAGCTATATACCGAAAGTGTATATTATATTGAAGATGAGAATGAAGTAGAATTAGGTAAAAAAGTTCAACTCAAAATTGATAGTAAAAGCAAACAACCAGTTAGTTCTCTTTTTTGGGGAGCTTTAAATAAAGAGCAAACAGAATTATTAAAAACACCTAGTTTTCATTTTAACCATAATAACAAAAATACTACCCCTATTAAATTTAGTAAACTAGAAAGTGCTTTTGGTACAATTTTGGATAATAAATCTAGTTATAAAACAGAAAGAGCTTTTTTACTACCACTGGATAATCAAATGCTTCATCAGCCAGGTATTAATTATTATTCCAACAGTGTTTTACTAAAAGAAGATGGTCGTAAATTTCCCGTAGGTATAGTGTTGGGAGGGGGTTCATTGACAGTAGTTTTGAAAGAAAAAGGCGCTATCAAGGGTAACCATAAGTTCCTTACTTTTGCTGTACTTAAACATACGCGTAGATTTAAATTTAAAAATTACCCCAAAACACAAAACGATCGTCTTAGTATGGGATGTACTATCGATCACGATGATGACGAATAATTACCTTTTAATAACCTTGATTATTAAAAAGATGAAAATAAAAAATATACCATGGGATTTAGTCACTATACCTACTATGGGAGATGGTAATTGTTTTTTACACGCCATATTAGGTTGTTGTAATAATTATTATAAAAATACTACCCCTGAGCATAAGGGAATAATAGTGAGACAATTAAGAAACGACATGGCTAATTTATTGGATATTAGAACTGATAATTCTACTTTTTATCAAAAATTAAGTAGAGGACAAGCAGAAGAAATAGCACAATATGTTATGGAAATGAGAAAAGATTATATGCAGGCTTACTTGAAAAGCAACCATTGGCTGAATGCTAGTTTTATTGAACTTTTTAGTATAGTTTTTAATGTTAACATAGTGATTATATCAGCCAGAGAAAAAGATATTTATCATACCGGAGATAAAGAATTATTATTCAAGGAAAGAAAAACTATTTTTATTAATTATATTGATCAAGCTCATTTTGAAAGCATAGGTATCGAAACACCTGATGGTTTAAAAACTATTTTTCATTATGACAGCGAAATTGTAAAACTCTTAAATAAAATAATTTAATTATACCCGGATGTTCCCCTTATATAGTTATTTTGTGTATAAAGGATAAATATATAAAAAATGGCTACCGCATTGTCCCCTACCACTAACGCTGCCGCCAAGGATGCGGCCCCTGCTACAACAAAGGAATTTGCTGAGCTGGTTAAATATTATCAACAAACACACAAGGCTATCGTACGCCTGACTGCATTGGTACGCGGAGTACCTGCTAATCAAGCTTTGAAGATTGGAGGCCATACCATTCGTCGTAGTGATATCAGCAAGTATTCACAAGCATATGTTGCACAGCTAGGAGATTTGCGTAAGCTTTATGCTAATCGTAAACGCAAGACCAATCGAAGTAATGCTCAACTTAATCAACTTTTCTATGTCAGTGATCAACTGGTTAAATTCTACACTGGTGCTAAATTGGGACCAGCTGATCCAGAAAATGCCAAGGGACGCAAACTCAACTCTGAAATTGATCTACTCACTAAACGTCACATGAGTACTTCTGGTATCCTGACATCACTCATTTCTCGTTACATTGATACCAATGAATTAAAAACTTCTGGACAACCTCGTCGTTTCAAGCCCGATGCTAAGATGAAGGATTGTCTCTCTTCTACTACTTATATGCTCTTCGACGAAGATCTCAGCGAGCGTGAAATCCCTGCTTCTACTCGACCAGAAAAGGCCGAGAAGATTCGCGAAAATATTAGTCTGGGTAAGAAATCAGCTTTTGCCCGTGTTAATGGACGTGTTGACAAGCGTAGCGGCGAAGCCTTTTTTAATCCCAAGGCCGGACTACTTTATACAACTATGATGGTTTTTAATAACTATTACCGTATTCCTAATGAATTGATTAGCGACGAGGAACGCGCTGCCTTGACTGACAGTGATAATGTGGACGAAGCTAAGCAATTGCAAGAAACTTTGACCAATATTACCAAGAGCAAGAAGTAAATTTGGATAAAATTGAAAAATAAAAAATATTTTTTTATTTTTAGAATATAGCTTACCAGCCTCCTTGCTACGATACCGAAAGGAAAAAAAGCAATCATGGAAAGAAAAAGAACTCCAACCGATCTAACACGTTATGCTAATTTGATAACTCAATCAGCTCTTATACGAGCCAAAGAGGAAGAATATTACATGCGGGCAGACAAATGTACTACTGAGAGGGAAAAAGATAGGTATGTTGACATGGCCATAAAACTTGGATATCAATGGATAGATCTGAGTGCCAAGACTAATGAATTATTGTGTTCATTTATCAAAGACCTCGCGGACTAATAATTCATTAGTCTTGCGCACAAACAACACCCCCGGTCTTTCTAAGACCACCCTAATACTTTATTTATATTAAGGTGGTAAATATAAAAAATAAATTATTTAGCTAAACAAAAAGAATGGCTAATGAAAGTTTAAAAACCCTAGCAGGAACCGAAATGGTTATAGTACGTAATTGGCATATCTCTACCTTTACTTTCTTAATTTCCTTTGTAGTATTATTTGTTTTCTTTTACTCTTTCCAACCCACTACTCTCCTGGATACAGAGAGCTTTTTAGTGAGTTCCCCGGCTGGTTATAAAAAAGCTACTTCTGATTCCGATAAAGAAAAATCAGATAAACTATTGACTGATCATGGTCGTACTTTGGTTTTTGCCTGGGCTATCGGTTTGGGCGCATTAGTAGGATTATTAGTGCATCTGTTACTTATCTATGTTTAAATTTTTAAATTAACTTAATTTAAAAATTAATAATTTTTAATCATCATCTCTCCTTTTTCCTCCTCCTCTTTTTCCTCCTCATCCATACCACAATTTTCAAAACAGACATTTTCACCAGACCATAACTTCTTAGCTTGTTGCCAATTAATCATAGTTTTACCTAGTCTCATATTAACAAAATTATGAAAATTAACTGTCCATATAAACAGTGATAATGGGTCTTCTTTTTTCACTGCTTCTATAAGCGGGTTTTTACGTACATAATCTTTGGCATGATTACGGCAATTCATACAAGGAAAATAAATAATATCTACTACTATACTACGAGCTACTTCGGATTTTTTATTTTTATCATCCGCGTGTAAACTTTTGATATGCCAAGCAGTCCAATAACCAGGACCAATATATTTAGGATCAGAACTCATTTTAAATATTTTTATTTTTATTATCAGTCAAATTCCATAGTTAACGGAAAATCTTGATCTGGTTCAAATTTATCATCATAACGCGAATATTCTAAACAAATTTCATCATCGTCTTCTATCTTTTTACCTTGCCATAAAGAGGTTGCTTGTAGGTTTTTCTTAATGTTAAAGGATAGAGTTTGTTTTTCATTTAACTCTGGTTTTTCTTTCTTTGCCTTAACAATTTGGTCATAAATATTAAAAAAGCCGCCTACATCACAAGCTTGGAGAGAAATGAGATTCATATCAAAAACACCATCTTGTTCCAGCATAGCAATATTTGCATATTTGGCTAAATGAAAAAATTCGCTAATTTCGCTTTCAATATCAAATTTATGTGTAGCTAGAATAACATTATTATAATCTTGTAACTGGGCTAGACCAAAAGCATTTTTCCAATTTTCCAAATGAGATTCGCCGCTTTGTGTTAAATAATAATAATCACTATTTAATTGACTAGCTTTAAGATGTTTAATACTACCTCTGTTCATCACCATAATATCACATTCTCCAGCTACTTTGAAAAATTTATTATTTTGACTGCATCTTTTAATATCTTCATCACTATCTATAAATCCATCAATTACTATTAAAGTACGATTATTTTCTGGTCTCATTAGCATGTAACCCATCAGTCTTTCTAAACTATGTTTTGGTGTTTGACGTGGTGACAAATGGATATCATAAGTAGCAGGAATATAAAGAGCTCTTTCTAGTAATTTTTGTACTGAAATACTATTAATTACATTGTTTAATTTTTTAGCATCTGTCATGAAAACACCTGCTTGATAATATTCTAAATTGTTACGATGGACATAGACATCGTTGATAGCATCGATAGTACGCATATCAGATTTCAATTTATCACCTTCAAATTGTACATCATTTAAATTATCTAAACTGTTTTTACCAAAATCAGAAGAATGAGTAGTATTTAAGAAAACTACCTTTTCATAAGTTCTATCTTTAATTTGTTCAAAAGTAATAATATTAGCAATAATATGACTATCGTAATCAACAAAATGTGAAGTCATAAAATTAGTATAATGATCATTAATAAATGCCAAACTTTTGCAATGTTTTTTGCTCTTGGGATAAGTAAAAGCTAAGGCAAAATTATTATTTTTTAACTTTAAATTTTTTAATAATTCTAAACCTTTTTTATCATCTTCGGAGTGTAAAACTATTAAGTATTTGTCATCTTGTAAACGGTTATCTATCACTCTAAAATTATTAGCCACGATATCTTTTTTATTCATCCAGCGATCAATAAAATTACGTACCTCGTATTCTTCATTATTATATACAATTTTATCTTCTTTGTATTTTAAATTGTACAACTTGGACAAGAAGCGCGGATTGCCAATAAAATTTCTTCTCATACCTTCTAACAAATAATCTACTAATAAATCTTTATTTTTCTTTTCTTTACCATAATGTTTCTCGTAAAAATCTTCATCAAAATCAAATTTAAAACTATCGCCAAATTTAGGATACCATTTATCAGTAAATTTTTTCCACATGTCTTCAATAGATTTTTGAGTATCTTTTTTATCACAACTAGACCAGCGGTGACCCACTAGACCTCTTCCCAAAATAGCACATTTGCCGCCCAAAACTCTGATTTGCATACAAAAGTCGCTATCTTCGCCCCAGAAAGGAGTAAAACGTTCATCCATATAAACTTGACCACCATTTTTAACCAACATACTAGATCGGAAGCCATGAAACCAACCAGCAACTTCTTCCACAAAAGTTAGCTGTCCTGGCGAATCTGCTTCTTTTAAATTATTGATGTATTGGCGAAAAAGAGAAGGGAAATATGGATGATTACCCCCGCCTCCTCCAATAAGCCAAATATCCTTATTTTTAAAAGCCTCTAACAAAATGGCTAATAGATTAACCGCGTCTATGACCACAATATCAGAGTCAAAAGAAAGAATATAATCGCCTTGACAAAGATCGAAAAGAAATTTACGTCCTTTGGCAATACCTAAGTTTTCGCTACTGTAATGAACCTTCACTTTACTATACATTTTCTCGGTACGTTGTAATAGATTACGCAGTGATTTTTCATGGGAGCCATTATCCAATATAATCAATTCAGTGACACGATCATCTAAGAGCAGCGGTGTCATGCTCTGTAGACTACGTTGGAACGTGTCATGATTATTATAGGTGAGCATGCAAATACTAAACATTTTTAGATTTTTTCTTCTTAAATAATATTATTGATAAGATAAAATGTATTTATTAATAGCCTTGGTTATTATTATTTTCCTTATACTAGATTATCTTTTTCATCTTTATCATAAAGAAAAATTTAGAAATAAATTTCCTAAGAATATTATACCTCCACTGGATGAAAGTGTAGAATTACCTACTATAAATAAAAATAATGAAATAAATAAAACTATTCACCGTACTTATTATGATCTAGATAAAATTAGTTTATTTCAAAAAGCTATTGATACCACGCAAAAAAATATGCCTGGTTATGAACAAGTTTACTATGATGATAATGATATCGAAAAATTTATTACAGAAAATTATTCGGAACGTATTTTACAAGCATATTTATCTATTAATCCTGACTATGGACCAGCTCGGGCTGATTTTTTCCGCTACTTAGTAATTTATAAATACGGTGGTATTTATCTAGATATTAAGAGTGCTATTTTAGCTAATATAGAAAAGGAAATAACTAATAATAATGATAAATTATTAGTTAGTAAAGGTAGAGATAGTTTTTTAAATTATCCTAATAATTTTGGATTTATTCCTATTTTTAATAATGGTTTTGATTGGAGTGATTTCAGTGGCATTAAATATGGCGAATATAATAATTGGCATATTATAGCTCCGGCTGGTCATCCAGTTTTAGGTAAAGTTATTCAACAAATAGTTAGCAATATCGAATATGGTCTTGATAAAATGGAAGAATATGAAAACGGCGAATATTCAGTACTAGCTTTAACTGGTCCTTTGATTTATACTAAAATCATTGAGAAATATAAGAAAAATGATGTAGTTATTTATCCACCTCGGTTAAATAATAAAGTAACATATAGATTAGAAGATCATAAAAATAAAGGTAGTAAGAAGCATTATTCGCAAGTAGAAAATAAACAAATATTGAGATGGATAGTATAAATTTATCCGACAAAGCAAGCAATATAATCTGCTTAATTCACTAAAAATTTTATTTCATTTTTGTACTAATTGTTTCATTTTAAAATCATGGTCTTCTTCGTTAGAATTCTTCTTACCAGTAAATATATATACTTTCAATAAAATTATACAAAATATTATAAATATTAGTGTCGTAATTGATAACCAAGTATAACCCCATACTAAATCCATTGATCTTTCGAGATATATATTATCCATATTAACATTGTAGTAGCAATCGACCGTTTTATTAACATAAGATAGGGCCATTTTTTTAGATTCATTCAACGAATAAATCATATATTCTAAATCATTTTTACATTTCCCATATGTAAAAGTACAATCATCATATTTACTTTCATAGTATTTTTCCTTTATCATAATCTCAGGATCAATGCTTGAATATAATTTTATGCATGGTTTCAAAGAAACACATTTTTTACCACAATCACACGAATTCCATAAATTCTTATCAATCATAGGAACCGTATTTGGTGCCAATACCGTCGTAATATTACATTTATGTAATTCATAATCATAATATTCACTAAGTGGCAATATAAATGTCAATAGTGATATTAGGAAAAATATAACAAACAATGTAAATGACAAACATACCACAAAGAAACCTTCTGAATTAAACATGATTGTTTATAAACCTTATAAGTTTTGTTATTATTATAAATTTTTCATTTACAAAATCAATTTTTCTTTTATAAATGAAAAACTTTATTACTATTGGTTAAATAATAAAGTAATATATAGATTAGCAAATCATAAAAATAAAGGTAGAAAATAAACAAATATTGAGATGGATAGTTTAAATTTATCCACAATGATAAGTACAGCCAACAAAACACGCAATGTAGACACTTTCTCCATTTGCTAATCTGGTTTCATAATCAGTTTGGTCCACTAATAATGTTCCATCTGCTTGTAAAAAGCGGGTATCATAAGGATAAACCATTTGAATATTTCCATCCGGATCTAAAATATTTTCATATTCTGGATCACCGTTGGTATCATAAACTATCTCTTGCCCTTCCGAAGTTTGGATAGTTTTTAATTTTTGTTTTACTATCTTGGTCAAACTAAAATCACAATCGCATGTCATTTTAGCTACTGTATGTCTTGTTAAAAATTCTTCATTTAGTGTTTGTTTTCCCCCGTATCCTGGGATAGTAGTAGAGCTAATATAATCTCCTATTTCTAAACTTCCATTTTTATTAGATACCCAAACAGCTCCTTCGCCGACCGAATTAATATACATTCTTTCTTCATTAATATTTTCTTTCTCAAAAACCGATACAAAATTACCACTGCCATATTCTCTTGAATGTTCGTTATCTTCTTTGTTAGATATTACTCCAAAAACTTTCTTATCATTATCAGTATTTGTAATAACACAATATGGTAAACTTTCACTAATAGTAGGAGTAATTGAATTATTTACATTAATAATTTTATTGGTAGCTGAAACTATTAAACCGTCATGTGATGTACCAATAGAAGTATTCATTAAACTTCTATGTTGGCCGGTGAAATTCATTCTTGACCAACTTCCGTCGGCACTGACATACCCTTTTGGATTTAGTGTGCCATTCCAATAAATAAACTGGCATCTGTAACCAACGTTAGGACTTTCATCGGCTTGCATTAAATACCAGTAATTGTTTGACCCTGTAATTTCTGGTGACTGAATACCCAATGTCCCTTTGACGAAAAGGGGATGATAAGGGGTATATGTCCCAATTCCCACGCTCCCGCCGGGCGTTATTGTCATTGCATTATTGTCACTAGTATCAAAGAAAATACTAGTTCCAGCTTT
>Ga0070746_10001139_pt1 | contig 16033 bp, 14 predicted proteins | sample VirMetDEL_Mar_21_FD_77016 | JGI IMG/M metagenome (GOLD analysis project Ga0070746, IMG submission 77016) | Aqueous microbial communities from the Delaware River and Bay under freshwater to marine salinity gradient to study organic matter... | ecosystem: Environmental > Aquatic > Marine >... | reverse complement strand
TGGGGTGCTAAAGCTTTAGGTCATGGTTTAAATTTAGTACATAAAGCTGGTACAATGGTTAGTAATGTATATTCAAGTGTTACTAGTACTATAAAAGGTGCAGTTGACAGAACTGGTAATTTTTTAAAAGGTAGAGGTTTTGTTAAAACTCCAGATATTCAAATAAATTTACCTAAATCTGGTGAAATATCAATGCCAGAAGATTTATCTAAATCTTTAGGTGAAGGAATGGATTATAAAACAGCAATAGATAAATCATTAGCTGAAGCAGGAAGTTTTAAAGTTCCTGAAGGCGGTATAGGACCTAAAACTGGTAGTTTAATGGAACGTGTTACTAGTCAAAATTTAACACCAGATAAATTTGAATTTCCAAAAATAACTCTTGACCCTACTAAAGGATTTGACGAAATTACTATGAAAGCAGCTACAGATGCAAGTATTAATTTAACAACTAAGTTACCTGCTTATAATACTTTTATTCCTGAAGAGTTAATTACTACACAAACAGATAAGGCTTTTAGTTTTATGGGTATGCCTTCAGAAGCAAATTATTTTACAGGTATTAATCCTTCAAAAACTAAAGGAGTTGTTGACTGGGTTAAAACTCAAGCTAGTAATATTAATCCATTTAATCCTGATGGAACTTTAAGAAAAAAATTTGCTAAGTTTGATGCAGGAGAGTTTGCAGTTGATTCTATTAACAGAGCTGTACAAGGTGGTATAGTACAAGGTGCTCAAACAGCTATTTCAGAAAGCGTTGCGAAAGAACTTGGTTATGAACAACCAGAAGGAGCAACTTATTATAAAATGAACATACCTAATTTAATGGAAATGACAGCAAATAACTACACTGTATTTGATTCTGTTAACTTAATGCAATCACAAACAGGAAATGCTTGGATGGCTAGTAATTACGCTAATGCTAATAGTATTAATAGTTTTATAGATTCAAGTGATAATTATAATAGTTATATGGGACAATTTGGAAAGTCAATGTACGATAGTACTACATAGGAGATAAAACATGGTAGAACAATTACCACTAGAAGAATACAACCAAGAAGGTGTAGATGCATTAGCAAATGCAGGTAGACCAATTCCCGGTCAATCACTTACTAGTTCACCAGAACAACGCAGACCTTTTGAACAACCTCCAGAGTTTGTAAATTTTAAAGAAGCTTTAGATTATACTGTAGGGCAATTACTTAACGAAGAAGTTTATACTAATCTTGTTGTTGGTATGGGTCAAGGAGTTCCTGTTTCTGATGTAGCTTTACAGATAGCTTATTCTGGATTTAGAGAAGGTAAATGGAATCCTGATTTAATGATGATGTTAATAGAGCCTTTAGTATATGTACTTATGGCTTTATGTGAAAAAGCTGGAGTAGAGTTTAGATTATCTAGTGACCCTGAAATAGAAGAAGAAATGGAAGGAGAAGATGATAGTGTATCGGTTTTAGAAGAAAAAGCTAAAAACATAGCTGAAACAATAGAAACAAAAGTAGGTGAAAGTAAAGATATACCAGCAGGAGCTGTGCCTACAAATGTCATGCAACAAATAGAAAGCACTCCAGTTCCTGAAAGTTTAATGGCTAGAACAGCAGAGCCTATAGAAGAACCTATGCAACAAGAAGAAGAAGAAGAAGAACCTAGAAGTTTATTAGAAAGAGGATAAGATTATGGCAGATGAAATGTATGGTGACGGTGGTGTTGATTTTGCAGAAAAAGCATTTGCTGAATCCAGAGAAAGAAAAAGAATAGAAGCTAAAAAACAAGATGACTTTAGTAAAAAACTATTGCTACTTGACACTGGTATTAGAGGTGTTAACTATCTTATAAATCAAAGAGCAAATAATTTAGAATTTCAAAATGCACACGCTAAAGCAAACTATAAAAATTTTTTAACTACTGCAGAAACTGATAATAAAGCATATAATAATTGGAAAAAAGATGGTGGTACAGACGAAGATTATATAAGACAGCAACTACAAACTAATTTTAAAAGTCAAGCTAAAACTTTATATCCTACTAAAAATATAGATGAAATTGACGAATGGGTTAGTACAGAAGTAGAAAAATTAGTACCTCAATCTTTAGTACAATTTAATGAGTATAGAAAATTAAGTTCTAATTTACCTACTTTAGCTGAGTATGAAGCTAACTATGAAAAATTTAGTAAAATAAAAAATCCCCGTACTATTTTAGGATTAGGTAGTAAATTTGTTAAAAATATATTTAACAGTGAAACAGATGAAAGTATTTCAGCTAAAAATAAAAAAGCTGAAGACAAGAAAATTTCTATGTTTGATAAAGAAAAGTTAAAAGAGGTTAGTTCAGCATATTATGCTTATAAAGCTACAGGCGGTGGAAACGTAGATATTTTAAAAAGATTTAAAGAAGATTTTATAACTAAAGATGCATTAGGTAAAACTAAATTAGAAATTAGTGATGCTTTTGCTGAAGGTACTAAAGCATCAGACATAAAAACAAGTGTCCAAACTGTTCATAATGTAGATGGCACAAATACAACTACAACTTACGCTGTTGGAATGGGAAAAGATGGTAATATAATTCAAAAACCTATAAAAGGAAGTACAGATACTAAACCTACAAATCCACTACATCTTACTGCAGAAGGACTACAAGATTTTTTAAAAAATGTAGACGCTACTCATCATAGTGAAACAGTAAAACTTTTAAAACAATATAAAGACCCTAAAACAGGAGAGACCTTAATATCTGGAGTAGCCTTAGTTAGAAATTTAAATGAGGTAAAAGACATTCTTATTCAAAACGGGAAATATAGATTACCTGCAGATGAGCAAAATACATTTAATAATATAGCAATAAAGAACCATGAAAATTTAATACAATCAAAATTTGATACTACAGATAAAGGCAGCATAGCAGAGCCAAAAAATATGTTTGGAATAACATATAAAAGTAGTGGTGACAGAGTTGTATATATAAAAGAAGAATATTTAGCTAGAGCAAAAGAAGAAGGATGGGATGCTGCATCATGGATACCTCAAGAAAAACTTAGATTAGAAGGATTACATCCGGGGCTAAGAAACGATATAGATACTGTAGAGTCTAAACCTGATGGTATGATACTAGATGACCTTGATTTAGGAATTACTTCTAAACAACTAAAAGATATGTCAGGAGTAAATATGTTTATAACAGATGCTATTACTAACAGTCCTGATAATCAAAGATATATTCCTTTAAATATACAAAATAATTTACAAATATTAGATTCAAAATTTGGAAAAACTAGTAATGCTAAAGTATTTTGGGATAATCAAGATAAAAAATTTATAGTAAATGTAGAAGATTTTAAAAATATAATTTACAATGTTCCAGAGAATGATAGTATTACTAGTGATGAGGATACTATTACTATTGATGAGGATACTACTAAAAATAATAATACAAATCAAGATGCTCTTTCTTTCGATGTAAGAAATGTTGGTCTTAACAAAACTCCTACTATTCAAAACTTTCAAGAGGTTATAAATTCTAAAGAAATAACTTCTTTAGTAAATAATTTAAGTGCACCAGAATTAAAAGGTTTGTATGATTATTTATCTAGTGACGATAATGATTATTCAAAATTAAAAGAAAAATTAAATATACCTAATAATATTAGTATATCATTTTTTGGAAGAAATAAACTTCTAGGTAATGTTCGTAATGCTTTAGTTAATAAAATAGCAACAGAACAAATTAATACTGTTACTAATGAAAAAAATAAAAAACTTCCTTCTGATAATTTTTTTGAAACAATTACAAATAATTTAAAAGTTTAATACTGAATGAATAAAGAAGCTGAACTTGCTAGAACTAAGTATATACAAGAAAATTTAAATCCTTCTTATGGTTTAAGTGAAGCAGAAGCTTTAACTTATGCCGGTCAAATGGGAGCATCTGATTCTTTCCGAGGAATACGACAATATTTTTCAGGTGTATTTGGTTTTGAAAACAGTTTAGAAAAATTAAAAAAAGACAATAAAAAATTAAATGCTATACTTGCTCATCCTGAATATGGTAATAAAGCTACGGGAGTATTTTTAACTAGTGCTGTTGCTTTTGACGCCGTTGGATGGCTTCCTATTATAGGCACATATAAAAAAGCTAAAAGCATCTATCAATTAGGAAAATATGGTTTAGGCTCTGGACTTGCTCTAGGGGCTGCAAGTTATGTTGATGAAGAAGCTCCGGGTTTAATAGGAGAAAAACAAAGTAGACTTGAAAATGCTTTGTTAGGTGGTTTTGGTGGAACAGTGTTAGCTCCGACTATAGGAGCAGGAGTTAATCTTACACAAAAATTAAGAGGTAAAGAAGCTGTTTATGGGATTATTAATCCAATTAAAAAACAAACTAAAATTGATAGTACTCCTGAATCTAAATTTTTATTTTCAAGTAATAAAGAAACAGATGAAATTATAAATAAAGCTGTTGAAGTAAATTTAAATAAAAATAAAAATAAAATTGAAAATCCAGTTTTAAAATTTTATCAAGAAAATGTAGGTGAGCCTATTCATAATGCTGTGTTTAAAACTGCCGGAAGTAGTTTTATTGGTGGTTCAGCAGGTATAGCAACTTTTAATTATATAGATGAAGAAAGTCCTACTACTTTTAAATTTGCTGCAACTGCTATGGCTATACTAGCAGGTAAAAAAATAAGTCAGACAGCTGGTAAATTTTCTACACGAGGCATAACAGGTCAAGATGAATTATTAGGAGATGCTTTAGGTAAACTATTTATTAGTGATTATGGTTTAACAGATGATTATTTAAAGCTTAGAAAAAAAGGTCAAGTATTAAACAATACAATAGCTGGTAAATTTCATAAAGTAGCTATCGAAGCTAAAGAAAATTTATCTCCTGAACAAAATAAATTATTATATAATCTTATGATAGGAGACTCAGTTGAGATTTCAAAACTATTAAAAAGTGGAATAAAATTAGGAGAAGAAGCAAGAGGATTAATAACTAAATATTCTCAGGATATGATTGATTTAAACTTAATAGATGCATCTACAGTTAAGAAAAACATTAATAAGTATTTACATAGAACTTATCTATCAAAAAATACAGCTGGACAAACTAATGAGTTTAAAACAAATACTAGAGTTGTAACTTTAATAGGAGACGAGTTAAGACCTAGAGGACATGTAAAAAGTAAAATTTCAAAAGAAGACTATGAAAATAAATTTAAAGAAAAAGGCTATGAAATTTTAGAAGAATCAAAAGATGGTAAATTAACAATAAGACTAGACTACACTAAAGAAGAAAGAATTAAATTAGGAGAAATAGAAAATGCTAGTTTTGCTATTGCCGAAACAGGTAGATTATTTGCTAAAGATATTTCTAATGGAAAATTTTTAATAGATATTTCTAATGATAAAAATTTTACTTTAACTAAAAAAGATTTTAAAAAACTTAGTGAATCTTCTGCTTCAGCTTCTAGGGAATGGCGATTAATGCCTAAAGATAAAATAACAGGAACTAAAAAATTTAAATTTGGTCCACTAGCAGGTAAGTATGTTAGAACAGAAGTACATGATGATTTAGTAAAATTATTTAAATATCAAGATTCTCCTACAGGAATACAACAAGCTTTTAAAAAAATAGATACAGCTATGAGAGTTTGGAAAAAAGCTAAAACTGCATGGAATCCTACTACTCATGTAAACAATACAGTATCTAATGTTATACTATTAGATTTTGCAGATACTAAAATTAAATATTTACCTCAAGCTATAGCAGAAATGAGTAACAAAAATTCTGAAGTATTGCAACTTGCTAAAACTCAAGGTATTTTTGATGTTGACTTATTTACTAAAGAATTAAATGAAATATCTACTGTTATTAATAAAGAATTAAAAGATATTACTTCAGATGAAATTGATAATATCACTAACTCATCTATAAATGTTTGGAAAAAATTATTTAAGGGAACTAAAAAAATAACTACACCATTAGACAAGATGGAAAAAGCTTATCAGTACGAAGACCAAATATTTCGTATGGCTGTTTTTTTAGATAGGCTAGATAAAGGTAAAAATGTAACTGAAGCTGCAATAGATGCTAGAAGGTGGTTTATAGATTATGATATAAATGCTCCAGCAATTAATTTAATGAGAAAATCAGTAACTCCTTTTTTAAGTTATACTTATAGAGTTATACCTTTACTAACAGAAGCTGCAATACTAAGACCTCATAAATTTGCTAAATGGGCTGCAGTAGGATATGGATTAAATGAAATAGGAGTGCAGCTTGGTTCAGGAGATGCTGAAGTAGAACAAATTCTAATGAGCAATCAAGATAAAAAGAAAAAATTTCTACCTTTAGTAGGTTCTGCATTTGATTTAGGACCAAGTGCAATGATAAAATTGCCTTTTAATTCTGCTGATGGTGACTCTCAATATTTAGATGTCAGTAGATTTATTCCGGGAGGAGATGTATTTGAAACAAGAGAAGATAGTGGTTTTAAACTTCCTCTAGCACCTACTCCTTTTCAACCCGGAGGATTATATGTAGATGTTGCTAGTGCTTTATATACTAAGAAATCAGCTTTTACAGGAAAACCTATAGATGATGGACTAGGTGGAGTAGAAAAGTATATTTTTAGATTATTCACTCCTAATATTCCGGGAGTTCCATATACATATGCAACTGAAAAATTAAAAAAAGCTGACATATATGAAAAAACTGGTAAAGGTACTTCTCAATATACAGCAAACTATAGTTATTGGGAAGCATTAGCTTATGGTTTAGGTATTAAATTACGACCTCAAAACAGAACAGCGACATCAAATCTATTAAGACTAGACTATGAGAAAAAAAGAAAAGAGTTAGTAACAAAGCAAAGAAATATAATAAGAGCTGACGATAATGGACAGTTTGATTCAGAAGAAGAATATAAAGAAGCATACAAAAAAATTGAATTACAAATAATCCAACTTGCTGCTGAATATTCTCGTGATGTTAGTGATAAATTAATTAGATTAGGAGCTAAAAGAGTAGCAGAAAAAGAAAAACTTAAAAAATCTACAGGTGGTTTAATAGAAGGTGAAGATAATGTCACTGATACAGAAGAAAATCCTGCAGATAGAACTAATCCTTATACTGGTGAGTCATATGCTGAAACTTCAAAAGGTGTATTAGCTACTTTAAAAACTCGTCAAGCAGAAAGAAAACCTTTAAACCGAGGTGGACTACTAAACAAATTAAAAACTAGAAAAACTTATCAAGATGGTGGTAAGGCTGACAAATTAGATTTTAAAAAGAAATACAATGTATAAATACTTTACCGAAGACGAATTAAAATGCCGACACACTGGCGAATGTAATATGGATGATGACTTTATGAAAGTCTTAGAAGCTATTAGAGAAGAGTGTGCTTTTGGTTTTGTTGTTACAAGTGCTTATCGTTCTCCAGAACATCCTATAGAAGCTAAGAAGTCTAGACCGGGAGCACATGCTTCTGGTAAAGCAGTAGATATACTTGTCCACAGAGAACAAGCTTTTAAAGTTATTGAAGTAGCTTTAAAACACGGAGTACAAAGAATAGGTGTAGCACAAAAAGGTGATGTTGGTTCTAGATTTATTCATCTTGACATGGATGAAACAAGAGCTTCGCCTCGTGTCTGGAGTTACTAATGATATTATATAGAGAAAAAGATTTAGATAGAGCTTATAGAATAGACTGTCGTTGTCGTACTAAAAACAACTCACCTTGGATTCAACGTGAAGAATTTAGAACTGTATATGAAGACTTAATGGAGCTTTATATGCTAGGCTTAGATAATGATTTACTGGAAGAAGATGATGCTCCAGAATTTATAGTAGATTCATTAGAAAATATATTAACAAAAAGTTTACACTTTGAACCGGAGAAATAATTATGGCAATAGCAGAATCAATAGTAGGTGTAGCAGGTACAGTACTTAACAAATTTGTAGCTGATAAAGATTTGAAGGCTAAATTACAGCATGAGCTTAAGACAGCTTTTCATTCAGCTAACCTAGCACAAATAGAATTAAACAAACAAGAAGCAGCTCATCAAAGTATGTTTGTTGCAGGATGGAGACCTTTTGTTGGGTGGACTTGTGGTGTTGCTCTTGCTTATCATTTCATACTTTCACCAATATTATCTTTTATCTTAGTACTAGCAGGAGTAGAAACTCCTATGCCAACTTTTGAATTTTCACAGTTGTCTACAATTCTTATGGGAATGCTAGGACTCGGAGGCTTAAGGTCATATGAAAAAATGAAGGGTGTACAAAGAGAAAAATAATAAGAGGTTAAAATGAAAAAGGGTGTAATTATAGGGTTAAGTTTATTCTTGGTGGGCAGTTTAAACGCTACGCAAACAGGAGATTGTACAGCAGGTACACAGTATTGTGAACAGAATAGTTTAGGTACGACAAATACGACAACAACAACTAATACAAATACAAATAATAATACTAATACAAATACTAATACTAATACCAACACAAATACTAATACCAATACTAATACAAGTACTAATACTAATAACAATACTAACAGTAATACTAATGTTAATACAACTACTTCGACAGCTAACTCCACGGTTAATTCTACAGTGGCTCAAACAACTACTAATACAAATACTAACAGCAATACAAATAATAATATTTCTAGTAACACTAATAATAGTACCAGTAATAGTACTTCTAATGTTACTACTGCTAATTCCAACAACAATACTAATACTAATAACTCAACAAATACTAACAACAATAATTCAACCTCTACGCAAACTGTTCGTCAGGAAGTAGAATCGCCTCCAGCATCTGCAATAGCTCCAAGTATAATGGCTTACTCTCAAGACCTTTGTACTGTTGGCAGGTCTGGAGCTTTTCAAGGGCAACTATTTGGTTTTTCTACAGGCTCTACAGTAAAAGATGAGAACTGTGAAAGATTAAAGTTATCTAAATATTTATATGATACTGGTATGAAAGTTGCATCAGTTGCAATACTCTGTCAAGATGAACGAGTCTTTGGTGCTATGCGTATGGCAGGTACTCCTTGTCCTTATATGGGTAAGATAGGTGAAGAAGCTACAGTTGCTTGGACCACTAATGTAATAGAAAGACCAACATATAAAGCAGACTTAAAAGCTTTTGTAAAAACTTGTACAAAAACTAGAAATGGTAAAGGTATAAAAAAATCTAGTAGAACTTGTAAAAAAGAATTTCATTCTAAAAATGGCTAGTGAAAAAGTTATTAATAACATGTACTTTATTACTTAGTAGCTATTGTTATTCTAATTTTATATACGAATCTAATCAGTCTTTAGTAGACTTACGCAACGAATCCTCAGTAACTAATCTTAGTAGTGGAGATGACCAAACCTCTGCTATGTTTCCTATTGGTTTTAATTTTAGTTTCTATGGTGAAACTTTTAACTCAGCTAGAATGGCTACTAATGGTTGTTTACATTTTTTAAGTAATGGTACAACTTGTAACGATTATACACCTGACCCACTACCCTACGCTACTTATACAATGTATCCGTTCTGGACAGATTTAATAAGTGGTACAATGAAAGCTAAAGCTTTTAACGATAAAACAGTATTTGGATGGTATGATAAAAAAGAATATAATAGAACATCAAGCAATAGTTTTGAAGTTATTCTTTGGCATAATAGTTCTTTTGAATATAGATATGGTGAACTCGATATTAACAGGCATGATGTTTTAATAGGACATCAAGGTAATACTTTAGAAACTTATCAGTATTTATTTCATGATGAATGTAGTACTGGTTCAACAAATGTATCCGGTGTTTGTATAAATACAGACTGGAACAATACTTTATTTAATTCTACACTAGAAAATGGTGGTTCACTTTACAGTGACCAAATAGTTTCTGGTGGTTATATAGACCCTTGTATAGATAATCCTTTATATTCTAACATGTGTGCTGGATATTGGGAAGCTTACGATGACCAGCAATGTGATGATGACCCTCAGTATGCACCGTTCTGTGCCGGATATAGATTTGAACAAGATGTTGGTTACTTTGTCCTAGAAGAAGAGTATGATTATGGTATTTCACAAGAAGTTCACATGGGATACGAAGAACCACTTGACATATTCTATAATGATGTGTATACTATAGATGACAGGCAAGATGTTTTTGTACAAGAAGATTACTTTGAACACGAAGAAATTTTATTTACAACAGTTTTTGAAGAACCCTTGCCTTTTGAATTACATCCTCTTCCGGAAATTGTACCTTTTGAAGAATTACTACAGGTACAAATTTATGATGAAATAATTATTAGAGAGATTATAGAAACTCAAGAAGAAATGTTTATGCCTTTTCAAGAACTCGAAGAGTTTTTTGAAGAAGAAAGAGTTGCCGAAGAAGAATTAATTGAAGAAGAAATATATCAAGAAGAAGAAATCTTTGATATGGTTGAGCCGGAAAGAGAAGAAAGATTAGTTGAACAAAAAGAATTAATAATTGAAGAAACTTTTGAAGTTAGACCAGTAATAGAAAAAAGTAGTGTTAGAATATCAGCTTTAAGTGTAGTATCTTCTACTATAAATACTGCAAAAAATAGTGTAAGTGGTACAACTTCAGGTAACAGTATTCATGCTTCTGGTAACACCGTTAATTCAGGTGGTGTAAGCTCCATAGGCTTCGATACAGGCTTAAACTTTTCAAACTCGATAGGTTCATTAGAACAGTTTAATACAGGCTCTATCGCTAGTTCTGATTCTTTAAGTACAGAGACTGTTAGTAGTGTAAATATTACAGTTGTAAACAACGAACAAGTAGAAACAAACTTAGATACTTCTATAGTAACTAATACTACTTCAGAAGCGGATACTATAGCCGATGAAATTTTAGCTAAGAACATAACAGCTGCTCAAGAAGAAAGTATTGAAGAACAAAAAAGTACTGGACAATATGGTGAAGAAGATAATATAATATCTTTTATTAATTATAATCCAGCTTTTAATAATTATAAAAATATACTAATGCCTAACAAAGATAAATGGTATGATGTTAAAAGTATTTATATAGGTAATAATATACAAGATAATAACTCAGTTTTTTATAGATTAAGTTCAGACAATTTAAACAGTCTAACTAAATTAAAACAATTACAACCTAACTTATAGGAGAACAATATGGATTGGATGAAAGATAACTTAACTAAAGTAATTGCAACGGTAGGTTTAATATCTACTATCAGTGGTTTTGGTTATGCTGGGGCAGAACTAATGGGTAGACTAAAAGCTGTAGAAAATAAAGTAACTGCTATATCTTCTACAAAAAATTCTGTTACAGAAATAGAAAAAAGATTTGAAGGAATTGAAGTTAAATTAATTAACTTAAAAGAAGGCTTAGATAAGCTTGACGATAAAACTATTCTAGTTGATTTAGCTAGATTAAAAACAGAAGTTAAAGGATTACAGAAAAAATCTGATAACCCTTTAGCTCAATAAAACTATGGAGGTAGTTAATGGAAAAAGACCAAGTGTGTGTACTGTGTATCCTATTCTGGATTACAGCAAGTGTAATTTATGTCGGCATTAGTGCACTATAGCTATTTAATATTTAGCTCACTTTGAAAGTAATCGTGTAAGGTGGCAAGTTTTTTTTGCCCTACCTTTAGGATAGTTCTAACTGTTTCATTCTCATGGTGTATCTTAAACACCTTATCTATCTCTTCTTCCGGTAACATACTAAGCTCAGTAACAATCTGATTGCTGCTCGTTAATACTACTTTAAAACTTATTAAGTTTGCTTCTTTGTCTTTAGACATTTTCATCCTCCAATGATGTAAATTGTACTTGGTCTTGTCTTCCTCTAAGTCCTGCTTTCATATAAGAAGTAGCACGACCTTCAAAAAAGTTTTGATGCTCTACTCCCATGACTTCATCTAACCAAGGTAAAGGGTTTTCTCTTTGGTCAAAGTTAGTTTTTAATCCTAACTGTAATAATCTTCTATCGGCTATGTATCTATTATAAGCATACATATCTTTTTTAGTTAAGCCTTGTATGTCTCCCATACTAAATACTAAATCTAAAAATTTATCTTCAAGCTCTACCATTTGTCTACAAATATCATAGAGTTCTTTCTTAAAATCATCTGTCCAGATATCTAAGTTTTCTTGAATAAACTCTCTAAACAATTTAGTCATAGCTTCAACATGCATAGACTCATCTCGTATAGAGTAAGTAACTATCTGACCCATACCTTTCATCTTACCGAACCTTGGAAAGTTTAACAAGATTGCAAAGCTTGAGAACAACTGTAGTCCTTCGGTAAAAGCTGAATAGACTGCTAAAGTTTTAGCTATAGTTTTTTTATCAGACTTTCTAGGTTTAAATTCACCAACATAATCGTGTTTATCAGACATCTCTTCGTACTCAGCAAACGCTTTGTACTCAATCTCCGGCATACCAACAGTATCTAATAGTAAACTATAAGCATCTTGATGTATTGATTCCATGTTTGCAAATGAAGACATCATCATTCTAGCTTCTGGTTTTTTAAAGATAGGCATATACTTATCTATATATCCTGCACCAACATCTACATCTGATTGAGTAAACAATCTAAATATTTGTGTTAGTAAATGTTTTTCTTTATCAGTAACATCTTGCCAGTCTTTTACATCTGTGTGTAAAGGTACTGATTCTGGCATCCAGTGCATTTGATTCTGTAGTTTGTAATAGTCATACATCCACGGATAATCAAAAGGTTTGTAGTGGTCTCTAGTTTTTAATAAACTCATTTAAAATTTCTCCTTTAATATTTTTAGTTTCTCATCAGCATTAGCGTATTGTTCTATAAGTTTATCCATAGATTCTACTACATTAGGATGTTCTGCAACTCCTACTTTGTTCTTAAAATAAATTTCAAGATTAGCTTCTGCCTCTGCTTTTTCAGCAGTGTATTTAGTTTCTAGTGCTGTATATAATAAAGCTCCTTTGTATTTAGTCATAATTGTTTTCCTATTATTTAAAAGTATTTATATATGCTTGTAAGTTTTCCATGTCTTGAGTAGATAAATTAGCAGCTTGTCCCCACATCAAAGCAGACTGTGCACCTCTAGTCTCGTTATTTTTATACTGCATTAACATATCTACAATAGAAGTACTACCAACAAGCTTTGGTCCAATACCTCCTTCTCCAGCTTGACCGTGACACATAGCACAGTTTACATAAACTTTACTACCCATGTCAATCGGGTCAGCTTCTAAACTAGCTAATCTTTTTAATTCTAGTTGCTCTGAAAATGTTCCATATTCTAAAGTGTATGCTTCATAACATTCACCAAAACAAGAATGTATACTTTCATAACCTTTATAAGGTGTAGTATTATAAGCAAATAAAATTATAGTTGCTATTCCTGTGATTCCAAGTAGTATTGGAAAAATTATTTCTTTCATATTTACTCCTGTTTAAAACAATTTAAATTTGCTGCTACTGTTCTTCGTTCTCCTTCACCAAAAAAAGGATAAACCATATGTTGTAACCATGATGGGAACATAAGTTGTCTACCTACTATTGGTTGCATGGATATTGACTGAGGTGGTCTAAGTCTTTCAGCATCCATTATACTATTTCTACCATAATTAAATGCTAAAAAGCCATCACAAGCACCAGAGTCATTATATAAATTATAATTTTCTGTACCGCCTTCGCCTAACTTACCTATCTGTTCAGGTACTTTTGTCCATGTGGTCGTACTAATACCCATTAAAGTTTTAGTACCGTGGTCATGTATAGGATTGTAGTCTCCTTCAAAACTATGAACTGACCACAACTCGTCTATATCTATAGTTCTACCTACATGAGCTATACCGGTAGACTGTTTAAACAGTTCTAAGTATTGTACACCCATTTGAGTTAAAAGTCCATAGTAATCTTTTAATAGTTCATGCTTGTGGTCCATTAGTAATTGCTGACCTTGATGAATTTGTCCTACTAAAGTATTTGCTAAAGATTTTCTTTTCTTTTTCTTTAATAGTTTATCTAAATATTCATTTAAATTATCTACCATACTATTAGGTAATTTTGCTTCTAGCATAATTAATGCAGGTAAAACATGAGGTTGTATTTCTATATTATCCTTCACAAGCTATACACTCCACATCTTCTAAATTAATTCGTGGAATTTTAGTGTTAACATTCTCTACATTTCTAGCTGCATTAGTTCTAAAGTAATACAACGATTTAAGTTTGTGCATACCATACCAATGTACATCACTAACATACTGCATGTATGTATCATGTACTTGTTGTTCTTCGGTAGCACTTGGTAATGTAAAGAATAAATTTAATGATTGTGCTTGACAAATAAACTCTTGTCTTTTATAAGCATGTTCAACCAACCAAATCTGATTTATCTCATTAGCAGTTTTAAATAATTCTTTTTCTGTTTTGTCTAATACTTCTAGTTTTTGTACTGACCCTTCGTTACTTGCAATCTCTTTCCAAATACTATCAAGCTCTTCGCCTTTGAGTCCTTTAGATTTCAAAAGCTTTTCTAAGTATTTATTTTTAACTTGATAAGAGCCTGATAAAGTTTTATGAGTATAAACATTAGCTCGGTAAGGTTCTATAGAAGGGGAAGTACCAGAGCATATAATGCTACTACTAGCGTTAGGAGCAATAGCAAGTGCATGAGCATTGCGAAGACCACTACCTGAAATATCAGGAGCTTCACCACGGTTTTCCGCAAGAGTTTCACTAGCCTTCTTCGCCTCTTTCTTAATTTTTTTAAACGCTTGGTAGTTAAAACTTGTTGCTCCAAGTCCTTCAAAAGGAATCCCTTTACTTTGTAAGTAAGCATGAAAACCCATTGCTCCAAGACCAAGAGACCTTTCACGATAGGCTGAGTAAGCTGCTTTAACAAACCCTTCTTTGCCTTCTTTGATATACTTTTTGAATCTTTTAAAGTTTGCATTGTATTCTCCAAGTTGTTCTGTATCAATAGCATTGTCAATAAAATGTTGTAAGACATTATCTAACATAGTTATTAAGTCTGCTATGAACAAAGGTTCTTTAGACCAAGTATCGTAATGTTCTAAATTAACACTAGACAAACAACATACAGCTGTACGTTCTTCATCAGTTACTAAAGTTATTTCAGAACAAAGATTACTTTGTCTAATCTTTAACCCTAAATCTTTTTGTCCTTCTGGTAGTGCTTCGTTACAAGTATCTATATTAATCATATAAGGTTCGCCTGTTTCAGCACGAGCATTTAGTATTTGCCACCACAAAGAACGAGCATTAATTGTCTTACAAGCTTCGTTAGTTTTAGGGTCTATTAATCTAAAGTCAGCATCTTCTTCTACTGCCTTTAAGAAATCGTTGGTAAGATTTATACCATTGTGTAAATTTAAATTCTTTCTGTTTATATCTCCACCAGATTCTTTTCTCATGTTTATAAACTCTTCAATCTCTGGATGTGAAATATCCATGTAAGCTGCATAGCTTCCTCGTCTTGTTACACCTTGATTGAAGGCTAACATCTGTGAGTCTACAACATGGATGAATGGAATAGTACCAGTAGAACGACTGCCTGAAGAAGTAGAAATACCGTTACTCCTAATATCTCCCCAAAATCCACCAATGCCTCCACCTGAACTTGCCAACCATATGTTCTCATCATAGTGAGAAGATAAACCATCCCTGCTGTCAGGAACATAATTGAGGAAACAGCTAATAGGTAGCCCACGAGTAGTTCCCCCGTTACTAAGTATAGGAGTGCTAAACATGAACCAACAGTCGGAACTGTAATCATAAAGCCTCTGAGCAAGTTCGAAGTCAGTATGTTGTTTATAAGTTGCTGCGAATACTGCAGCCCTAGCAAAAGCTTCTTGAGCATGTGTTTCTTCCTCCCAGAAATATCTATCTTTTAATGTGTCTAAACTAAACTTATCTAGTTTCTTTTCTTTATCGTAATCAATTTGTATGCCGAGATATGGTTTAGTTCCTACTTTATCTTCAACCATTAT
>Ga0070746_10001138_pt1 | contig 16039 bp, 14 predicted proteins | sample VirMetDEL_Mar_21_FD_77016 | JGI IMG/M metagenome (GOLD analysis project Ga0070746, IMG submission 77016) | Aqueous microbial communities from the Delaware River and Bay under freshwater to marine salinity gradient to study organic matter... | ecosystem: Environmental > Aquatic > Marine >... | reverse complement strand
TTCTCTTCCATTCTACGCTTTGCAAAGGAGTTAAGACACGGCCCACCAGGGGATTTTCTGATATCTGGGGTGACACGTGAGACAATCCAAAGGAACCTCGGAAGTGATTTCAAGCGAATTACTGGTTTTGATCTTCCCCCTGTTCACTCCAATTACTTTAGGGTATGGGGTCGACCTGTCCATATACTCGGAGCTTCAGACCTCCAAGCAGAGAGAAAAATCCAAGGCTCTACCCTTGCTGGTGCTTATGTAGATGAAGCAGCCCTTTTGCCTGAAAGCTTCTTTCAGATGTTGCTTTCCCGTCTGTCTGTGACTGGTGCCAAGCTTATAGCCACGATGAACCCACAAAGCCCTTATCATTGGATGAAGGCGAATTATATAGACAGAGAGCACGAACTAGACCTAAAGAGCTTCCATTTCACCCTTGACGACAACCCTAGCCTTTCCACTCATTACAAGGAGAGTCTTAGCAAAGAGTACACGGGGCTTTGGTATAAGCGATACATTGAGGGGCTTTGGGTACTTGCTGAGGGTGTGATCTATGATTGTTTTGACGATGAACGCCACGTTATCCTTGCCCCTCCTAGACCTGCTCAATATCACGTTATAGGCGTAGATGTAGGCACGACAAACCCCACTTGCTTTGTAGCTATTGGCTACCATCCAGAGGGAAGCCCTCCTTTGTGGTGTGAAAAGGAATTTTACTATGACGCCAAGAAGGAAGGGAAGACAAAGAGCTACAGCGAGCTAGCAGAGGACTTTGTGAACTTTGCGGAGGGGATGAACATTAGAGGCATCTATGTAGATCCAGCAGCAGCAGCGTTTATAGCAGAGCTTAGAAGGCTAGGCGTTACTAACATCTTTCCAGCAGACAATGACGTATTAAACGGCATCCAGACACAATACACGTTCTTGAGAGATGGAGCCTATAGAATTTGTGCTAACTGCTCAGAGGTTAGGCGAGAGTATGGGGCTTACATGTGGGATGCTAAAGCTAGTGACCGTGGAGAGGACAAGCCGTTAAAGGTACACGACCACACCAAGGATGCGGAGCGTTACCCGTTGTATACGTTCTTTAGCAAGATACTTTCAGGCAGGGATTCAACAGCGGAAGAGTTAAACGAGAGATATAATCGTGCTATGGGAATGGGCAAACAGAAGAATTTACCTAAATTTTTTCAAGACAATTCGTTTCCGATATACTAATATTTTATATTAGAAAACAATGAGGTAGCCATGACCCTGCAAGTAGTACAAGAGCCTAATTACTTTGAAGGCTCTACGGATGATAAGGGCATCTTGAAGTATATGGAAAATGTATACGCAGATGCAGCCACGATTAATCAAAGCTTTTGGAGTGAGGCCGACCTGGATAGTCGCTTTAGGGCTGGAGATCAACAGCTTTGGCAAGATATTTACGGGAACTTGCCAGCCGCCAGGAAGCGTAGTTTTAATTTTAATCGGATCCGACGAAACTGCAATATGATAACGGGCTACCAGAGGGAACACCGTAAGAGTACAACCGTTGTCCCAGTGGAAGGAGCAGACCAACAGACTAGCGACGACTTCACCGATATATTCTTTCATTTGAACAGTCAAGCGAACGTGCTTTTCAATATCTCTGAGTCCTTTGACAACATGCTAACTACTGGCTTGAGCTTCCTGGCTCCCTGGATTGACTTTAGGGATGATCCAGTCAGCGGAGATATCAAGATGGATTGGCTCCCTTATAACGAGTTCTTGGTTGATCCTTACTTTAAGCAAAAAGACTTATCAGACTGTAATTTTCTCTGGCGTAGGAAGTGGTATAGCAAGCAGACGGCTAAGACGTTCTATCCTTATGCAGCGGACTTGATTGACAGTATCCACGGTAGAGGCAATAGAGACGGAAAGTTTCAGTTCATGCCTGAAGCTTATCAGTACGGGATGCAGAATCTTATTTACGTAGATGAATTCTGGTATAAGTCCACCCGTAAAAAGAAGATGCTTGTTGACGTTCACAATGGGGAAAGTATCGAGTGGCCCAGGGGAGACAACGAGGACTTTTTGCAGGAGTTTAGAAGGGATTTCCCCGACACTTTAGAGGTTGATGTTGACGCTCCTAGTGTGAAGCTAGCTATCAGCATTCAAAATCATGTGGTGTGGCACGATTACAACCCTATGGGCATAGATGAATATCCTTTTGTTCCCGTGTGGGGATATTATGAGCCTCACTTGAGTTATTTTCCTTGGCGTATCCAGGGCGTTTGTCGTGGTCTTCGTGATGCTCAGTATCTTTACAACCGCAGGAAGGTAATAGAGCTTGATATTGTTGAGGCTCAGTTTACTAGTGGGCATATTTACAAGGAAAACTCTCTTGTTAACCCTGATGATGTCTTTATGACAGGCCAGGGTAAAGGCATAGCCTTGAAGCAAGAGGCTGATATGAACGATATTAGGGAGATTCAGCCTCCTAACATTCCGCAAAGTCTTTTTGAGATGTCGAACATACTAGGCCAGGAGTTACAGGAGATATCGGGCGTTAATGAGGAGCTGCTAGGGAGTGCCGTTGATGACAAGGCAGGGATTTTATCCATGTTGAGGCAAGGAGCAGGGTTAACGACTTTGAAGGTGTTGTTTGACCAGTTGGACGAGAGCCAGAAGCAGCTAGGCAAGTTAATGCTTAAGATGGTGCAACAAAATTACAGCTTTGGGAAGGTTAAGCGTATCCTTGGTAGGGAGCCTAGCCAGCAGTTTTATCACAAGGCGTTCCAGAAGTTTGATTGTGTGGTTGCTGAGGGTGTAGACACTGATACACAAAAGCAGCTTGAGTTTGCCCAGCTCTTGCATCTTCGAGAGGTTGGAGTGCCGATTACTGCGGAGGACTTGGCAGAGGCTTCGACGCTGCATAATAAAAACCAGATGTCCGAGAAGTGGAAGCAGAGAGAGGAGCAGGCGAATCAGATGCAGCAAATGCAGCAGCAGGCTCAGATTGCGTTGCTTCAAGGGCAGGTTAAAGATCTTCATGCTAGGGCTACAGCTAACGAAGGCTTGGGTATTGAGCGTGTTAGTCGTGTCGAGGAAAACAGGGCGTTGGCACTTGAGAGGCTTTCGGAGGCTAAGAAGGATCGCATGGCAGGCTTGCTTGATCTTGTTCGGGCTATTAAGGAATTGCAGCAGATCGACCTTAGCCAGATAGAGCAGATGTTAACAATTTCAGATAGATTAGTTGAGCATGAAGACGAACCAACGAGCAACGAGGCTCCCGTGCAAGCAGCAGTCACCGAGGAGGCTATGCGTCAGGTATAGAAATTCTTTACCTTAAAGAGATTATTTGTTTTATTTACTCCATAAAGCCGAAGGAGGTTTTCCCATGGCAAACGCAAGAGCAAGCAAGCAAGCAAAGCCCTATAAGAATCAATTTGCTAATCTTCCCCAGGAAGTTAAGCATGAGATGTACCCTAAAAGAAGCTACCCAGTTAAGGATAACGGCAAGTATCCCGATGATCTTAACCTAATGGATGCTAACGCTCAGAAGGACGCTAAGAAGTTATCTCGCTCAATGAGCTACTAGGGTAGTTATGCTTGAGTGGGAAAAGCGACTTGAAGAGCTAAAGAAGTGTGACAAGAAGCCACGCAACAAGAAGCCTCCAAAGAAACGCCCTCCTGTCAAGAAAGATAGGGGGCGTTATGACCGTTGATAATGAAAAGCCCACGGTTGGAGAGGAGGCTTATAAGCGTCTTTTGAATCCTGAAAAGCAGGAAGTTGGCGAAACGTCTTCGGAGATGAATAAGACCTTCGAAGAGGAGTTAATGACTTGCGTAAAGGATTACCAGAGTAGTCGCCTTGAGGAGAATGCCCCTTTTTACGTTGTAGTCCTTCACAAGAAGGAAAGGATTATGAAGAACGTAATCAGGCGGTATTTTTTTGGTCGTGAGACGGAGCCAACGCCTGATTATGACCAAGTGGTTTTTAAAGTTGATCCTAAGACGCAGCAAGTAGATTTCAAGTGGGTGATCCCTGATATTGAGACGTATCATGATATGGTCTTGAATGGGCATTTATACCCTAAAGATAAGCAGATGCTTGTTGATTTTTGTAAGCGTATGAATAACGACACGCTTGCGGATTATCAGCGTCAGAGTTAGTTCCAATTTTGTTGGAATCCCTTGGCCCTCAGAGATGGGGGCTTTTTTTGTTTTCCCTTTGTTCACCTTTGTTTTTTTTTGACAAAAATTTCGATGACACTTACATTCAAATTGAATTTAGTTTCGTGGCCCGCGTTTGGGTACTAAGTTCATGATGCTGAAAAACTGGACTCGCAATCCAAACTAAAGGGGTTTTAATGTCGGAAGTAGAAGAAACGGTTGTAGATCAGGGAATCGCCACCCCCGAAGCTGAGGCACAAGCTCCCCAACAAGATGTAGAAGCTCATGAAGAGCAGGTTATGACTCAAGAGGTTCAAGAAGATCCTCAAGATCGTAATTGGCGACAAATGAGAAAACGCATCGAAGAGTTAGAACAGAATAACACTTATTTGATGTCTGAAAATAGGACGTTGAAGCAGCCTAAGCAAGAGGCTCCGAGTCTCCCAGATTGGGCTAATGTGGATGGTGAAGATCTTTTAACGAAGAATCAGACTATGAGCGTTGCCGAGAAGGTAGCTGCTGAGGCTGTTAAGAAAGCGTTAAAGGAGCAAGAGTATTCGCAGGCTCCAAAGCTTATTGAAGAGCAATACAGTGATTATTCTCAAGTTGTAACTCCTGAAAACGTTGAAAGGCTAAAACAAACTAACCCACGTTTGGCAGCGAGTTTAGGGGGTCTTGAAGATCCCTATGCACAAGGGGCTTTGGCTTATACCTACATTAAATCCAGTGGGATTTATAAGGGTGAAAGTGATGTTTCGACTAGGCAGAAGGCGCTTGCGAATATGCAGAAGCCGATGCCAGCTCAAGCAGCAAAGTCAAGTAATGCGTTAGAGAATGCTAACGCATACGCCAACGGTCTAACTCCAGACCTGAAGCAAAAACTCTGGTCGGAGATGCAGGCTGCCATCAGAAAGGGTTGATAACTTTCTGAGGTAATTAAAATGACCACAACAACAGGCGTTCTGCCAGCCCCAGTGCAGCAGAGTTTTGATTATAAGCTCTTGTCTGTGCCCACACCTAATTTTATTCATAAAATTCCTGCAATGCTTAAGAACATGCCTTCAAACGGTGGTACTACCCTCCGCATGAGAAGGTATAACGCTCTTAGCTCTGCAACGGTGCCATTGGGTAATAGTGGGATTCATCCCCCTGCCCAACAACTAACAGCGGTTAATATTGACGCTGACATGGATTTTTACGGTACTTATGTTCTTCTTAACGAGCAAGTCACCCTCCAAAACCAAGATCCAGTATTAAACGAAGCAGCCCGTCGCCTTGGTGTTTCCTTGCGTCAGACAGAGGACGAGTTGAGCAGAAACATGCTCCAGTCTACGGCTTCTTTTGTTAATGCTGTAGGTGGTACAAACGGCGATAATCCTACAGAAATTTCCCGTGCTGACGTGGATGTGATTATCCGCACTTTGGCTGGTGCTGACGCTATGACGATTAGCGACAACATCGAAGGGGAAGACAAGTTTGGTACTGCTCCTGTTAGAGACGCTTACTTTGCTCTTGGTGATACTGATCTTATTGGTGACCTTGAGAACGTAAACGGCTTTATCGCTAAAGCTCAGTATCCTGCTCAGATGAACGTATTGCGTCCTGAGTGGGGATCAGTCTCTAACTTGCGTTTCTTGCTTTCCTCTGCTGGTTCTGTCAGTGTAGGTGCATCAATGAACGCAGCCGACGTTTACAATATCTTTTGTGTTGGTATGGAAGCTTACGCTTGTGTTGAGCAAGATGGTTATTCCGCACAGTTCATTTACAGACCACCTATCTATGATGGGCCTTTGGCTTTAAATGCTTCTGCTGGTTATAAATTTGCCGAAGTACCACGTATCACTAATGATGCTTGGGTTATTAACTTCCGTGTAACCCTATCAGTATAAGGAGAATTTATCATGCCATATGGAGAAGTAATTGAAAGTGGATCTTTCACATCAGACGGTAACGATCATTTTATTCCCTTAAGAGCCGATGTTGACTGGATGGAAGTTGATAACTTTACCCAGCAAGCAACGCAACAAACTCCAGGACGAGGTATTAACTTCAAGTGGATGCGTGGCATGGCCGACGATGTTGGAATGATGATTTCTAAAGAGAACGCTGCCGATACGGTAACGTATGAAAACCTTGCTAGCGGTGGTTTCCTTCGCATTGAAGAGAGCCAAGCGGAGAGCCTAGAGGCTGCACCTGCTAACGCTATTACAGCGATTACGGCTGCTGATCCTGCCGTGGTGAGCCAGACCTCTCACGGGTACCAAACAGGCGACGTTGTACGCCTTACGGGCACCACAGGAATGCTTCAAATCGCTGGAATGGATTTTCATGTTACACGTGTTGACGCTAACAGCTATCAGCTCACATACCTAGATGCTTCTGGGTTTGCTGCTGCTGCTACTGCTGGTGCTAGCCGTCGTTATCTTTATGAAAACCCATTTAACCCACGTAAGAAGTTCATCAACTCTATTTCACAGGCTGCTAGTGCTGTGATTGAGTTGACATCTCTTCATGGTTATGCGGTTGGTGAAGTTGTAAGCTTTAGAGTTCCAAGTGCCTTTGGAATGGTAGAAATTGATGGTCTTGAAGGTGAGATCACAGCGGTGGCTACTAACACGATCACAGTTGATATCAATTCTACAGCATTTACAGCTTTTGCATTCCCTGCGTCTGGAAGCGTTCCATTCACTCAAGCACACGTTGTGCCTGTAGGTGATGCTGGTAATGTTCTTTCTGGTGCTATTGATAACTCAGCTAGACTTGTAATGCGTCTTGCTGCTGGTGTTGACTCCCCTGCTGGAAGCAATAACGATGTTATCTACTGGAAGGCTGGTAAGTCAGCCCTGCATACTGCAGAATAATCTTGTGAGGGAGGGGGTTATACCCCTTCCTCTTGTATTTAAAGGAGCGTACAAATGGCTAAACCTAAGAAAGTTACAAATGAAGAAGTAAAGAAGGCATCTGATGATGCTACAGAAGTTAAGGCAGCCCCTTCCGAGGATTTCCAGAAAGATCTAGTTGCTCAGATGGCTAAATTTGAGGAGCGTATGAATCTTTTGCAGGAAGAGAATCGCCTTCTTAATGAGCAAGTTCAACTGCAAAGTCAGAAGGGTAAAGACCCTCTTGCATATGCTAAGGGTGAGCAGTCTAAGCCTGTGGAAGCCCCGAATGTATTGCCGTCTTTCAGTGAAAAGCTTTTAAGAGCTATGGAAGAAGACGACAAGATCGTTGAGGGCAAGTTTGAATTTAAAGAGATCACACGGCCTAAAGAGGCTAAGGATTCAACCGTAACATTTGTTTACCGTAAATATCCTGGCAAACCTGTCCAAACTTATACATTACAACACAATCACGTCTATCAGTTGCCATTGGGTGTCGCTAAGCACATTAACGGTGCTTTAGGTGGTTGTAAGTATGCCATTCATAAGCATGTGATGGACGAGAAAACGGGCGAGCAGCGTATTGATAGTGGGCAAGAAGTACATAGGATGGGTTTCCATAGTACACAACTAATTTAAGCAGGGGGCGGTAGATGACTACCTTAGCAAGAATCCGCACGAAGGTGAGAAGGTTAACATCTTCGCCTAGCCAGAATCAGCTTTTAGATTCAGATCTAGATAATGCGATTAATGATTTCTACACTTTGGACTTGCCAGGGCACATCCGCACTCAGAATCTTAAAGACGTGTATACTTTTTATACTCAACCTAATGTAGACGTTTACGACTTCCCGAAGGATACTTATTCTAGTGTTATGCAGCCATTATTGATAGCAGGCTATCAAAGTGACTGGTATCAGAGCCGAGAGCAGTTCTTTCGTCGTTATCCTATTCGTGATTATGACGAGAATATTGCTACTGGTGACGGTACAGCAGGGGCGTATACAGGAACGATTACAAATGTCCCGATTCTCCGACAAGGGCCACCTAACGGGACTAGCAGTCCTCAATCAAGGGTGCTAATCAGTGCAGTTGACAATACTGGTGTTGCGGTAACGGCTACTGATACGTCTGTAGCTGGAGATGTCGGGACTTTAACAGGAACAGGCGTTGCGTCGGGCACGGTCAATTATTTGACGGGGGCGGTTTCTATCACCTTCACGAATAATATACCTACGGGCAATGTAATAAATTCTCAGTCTGTGAGTTATGTAGCTAACCGTCCCCAAGCGTGCCTTTTTTATAATGACCAGCTTACTTTGCGACCTGTTCCAGATAAGGCATATAAAGTCGAATTAGACGCTTATATTCTTCCTACGGCTTTGCTTGCTACTGGTGATATTCCAGAAGTTGCTCAGTGGTGGGAGTATATTGCTTTTGGGGCAGCTAAGAAGATCTTCGAGGAAAGGCAAGATATGGAAGGTATAGCAAGTATCATGCCAACATTCCAAGAAAAAGAAACCATAGCGTTGCGTCGCACTCTTATACAGAATACAGGAAAGAGGTCGGCAACAATTTATAGCGATAATGGGCAATATCCTTATGCTGATTATCGTGGAATTTATTAGAGGTAGGCGATGACGTATAATAATGCAATTCCGCAGCCAACGGACTTAATATCAGTTAGTCAGGGCGATTTGCTGACGAACTTTTCTCAACTATATACGGTGTTAGCCCAAGATCATATTGAGCTTGATGACGGTACAGTTGCGAATAGAGGAAAACACAAGCAAGTAACACTTCCTGAGCTTGGTGCAGGGCCAGCAACAGCAGCTAGTGAAATGGCGATCTATACTAAAGATGTTGGTGGAACTACTAGGCTTTTTTATCGTCCTCCTAGTAGTGGTACAGAAGTGCAAATGACAGGGCCGTTGACTCAGGCGACTAATGGAACTTGCCTTATCGTGGGCGGTGTAAAGTTAGTCTGGGGTAAGGGAACGGTTCCGAGTGGTGGCAATAATGTTGCAGTAACCTTTGTTTCGGCTTTTAGTGCAGCTCCTTGGTCTATTGTAACGAATGAGTGGGCACAGACTCAGACGGGTGCAACAGCCCGTTCTTCAGGGCCAGAGAATGCCACAGTAACGGCTTCGGGCTTTACTTATCGTGTATGGGGTGGGATTGTACCTGCCAATGTACCTTTTGGATATTTTGCAGTAGGGCCAGTATAATGAGCTTAAATCCAGTTATAATTAATGATTTCCAGGCAGGTTTGCATAAGGATAAGGAGAGCTTTCTTCTTATGAACGATGCTTTTCCTCAGATGGAAAACATCTATAACTGGAGAGGTCGTCTAAAGCGTAGGGAAGGATTTACCAAGTTAGGTACTAGTGGCAGGCTTCGAAGAGAGCTAACTGCTGCTGTGACTGGTACTATTGATATGAGTTCTACGCCTACGGCTACATATAATATCTTTACAGCTTTAGGCGTTGCTGCTACAGAGCCAGATGCAAACGTTGAGTTAGGTAACTTGACTAACATCACTGTAGTTATTCAAGGGAGTGTTTCCAATGCGACGCTTACTATTACGACTGGTACACAGAATTTTACAATTACCGCTGCTGGATCTCCTAACGTTTCTGCTGCCACTATTGATTACTCTACTGGCGATATCACTGTTACTCATTCAGTCAACGACCTCGCTGCAGCAAACGTTACCCTCACCCTTGCATACTATCCTTCTTTACCTGTCATGGGTATCTTCACCCGAAATATAGCAGCTATCAATGCAGAAGATACTATCGCTTTTGATACTAAATACTCCTATATCTTCAATAATGGTTCTGACGACTGGAACGAGTGGATAGCAGGTACAACCTGGAGCGGTAATAACAGTAATTTCTTTATGAGTACGAATTACTGGCAGAGCGTTACAAATATAGATCTTTTCTGGGTTACAAATTTTAGTGGAACGGCAGGTGATCCCATACGTTATACAGATGGAATCAACTGGACAAACTTTCTTCCAGTAATAAACGGAACGAACGAGATGCACCAATGCCGTTTCATGCTTCCATATAAGGGCCGTCTGCTGGCGTTTAACACTTATGAAGGTGGAACGTTAGCTACTAGTGTGCATTATCCTCAGAGGCTCCGATATAGCCAGAATGGCGACCCTACAGACCAAGTAAACGGATGGTTAGATGACACTCCAGGAAGAGGCGGTTTTATTGATTGTCCTACGAATGAGCATATTTTGGCTTTTGGTTTCATTCGTGACCAGCTTATTATAGGCATGGAACGCTCTCTTTGGGCAATACGTTATACTGGTAATGAGATCCTTCCTTTTGTATGGGAGCGTCTTAACTCAGAATTTGGCTGGGAGAGTATGAGGAGTCCTGTACTCTTTGACCAAGGGGTTATAGGAGTCGGGAAGAAGGCTATTTCAGTTTGTGATGGTGTTAATACCCTTCGTATAGATGAAGAGATCCCTGACGAGGTGTTTAAGTTCCACAACGAAAATTCAGGTGTTGAGCGTGTTGCTGGAGTAAGAGATTTTGCTCAGGAGCTTGTTTACTGGACTTTCCCTACTCAAGCAGATGATGGAACGTATCCTAACCGTATGATGGTTTATAACTACCGAAATAAGAACTGGGCGATTTTTAAGGATTCGTTTACATGTTTTGGCACATGGCAGCGTTTTTCTGATATTACCTGGGCCGATCTTCCCCAGCCTTGGGAAGAGACGGATCAAACCTGGGATTCAGAGTATTTTCAAGAGCAGTATCCTAACCTTATCGCAGGCAACCAGCAGGGTTATACTTTCATCATGAATGCCAAGAATTCAAATGACCCTTCTATATTTATTACAGCAGTAACGACAGGCGAGACGACTACTTTTACAGCACCAAATCATAATTTTGAGACTGGCGATGTTTTGAAGGTATCGGGTTGTATTGGTACCTCTAGTGCCCTTAATGATGTTATTGGTGTGATTGATGTTACAGGCGTGAATACATTTACGATGTCAACGCCTGGAGTTGCAGGTAGTTTAACATATTTTGGCGGTGGCGAACTAGAGAGGTTTGAAAACTTTAGCCTTAAGTCTAAGAATTTCAACGTTCTAGATATGGGTAAAAGTATAAGCCTTTCTTACATAGACTTTATGTGTGAGGTTCCTTCAAGTGGCAATGGCGAGTTTACCTGTAACATTTATACTGACTACAATGGGACTCAACCTATCAATGATGGAAGTGACCCCTTTTTCAATACTGTAGTAGAAACTTCTCTCAATACTGATGATGATCCAGGATCAGAAAAGGCGTACCACCGCTTCTACTGCAATAATCATGCTCGTTTTTCTCAGTTTGAACTGACGTTCTCTGAAGCTCAGTTACTTGATGAAAATATTAATAGACAGTTGGTGCAGATTGATTCTATGACTCTCTATCTCAAGTCTGGAGGGAGGGCGACAACGTGACATATTTACCTGCCAATGCTCAACAGTCGTATGTTCCTCCCTCTGTTATTCTTCCCGAAGATCCAACGCAGCTTAGGAACGTACTTACTGAGAAATTTCAGCGTTTGATAGAGGCTGTTAATGATAAGGATATAGGGCAATACAACACCGTAGAATTGATAAATGGGCAGTTATTTTTTAGGTCTGGTAATCCTCAATCGTACCGTCAAGTTTATCGCAAGGTTGTAGATTTTGGAGCGTTGCCAAATACAGGGACGAAGAATGTAGCGCATGGGATTACCTGGAATTCAAATACACGTTTTACTCGTATTTATGGAACGGCAACAGATCCCTCAACTCGTGCAATACCATTACCTTACGTAGATACGACAGCAGGAAATAGCATTGAATTATCTGTAGATACGACTAACGTGCAAGTGATTACAGCAGCCGATTACACGGGGTATACGGATACATATATTGTGTTGGAATATACGCAGGACTAGGTTAAATTATAATATAAATTAGGGGTTGATTATGCCTAAATTGTCAGAACTTCTTTTCGGTGCGAAAGAGAAAGAAAGTCAGATGACAACAATGACACCTGAGCAGCAACAAATTCTTCAGATGCTTTCACAGTATTTGAGTCAAGGTGGCCCAGAAATGTTTAATTATTTAAGTGGTATCTTATCAGGTGATCCTGAATCATTTGAGGCTTTTGAAGCTCCTATAAAGAGACAATTTGAGGAAGAAGTTATTCCTGGTATTGCTGAAAGATTTGGTGGTATGGGAGCGCAATCTAGCTCTGGTTTTCAGCAAGCTTTAGGTAAAGCAGGAGCTGGTTTATCTGAGAATCTTGCAGCACTTAGAGCGCAGCTTAAAATGGGCGCAGCTCAACAAATGGCTGGTCTTATGGGACAAGGGCTTGGTACTAGATCGTTTGAAAATGTCTATATGCCTCAACAGCCTGGATTGTTACATGGATTGGCTAGTGGGGCAGGTCAAGGTGCTGGTGCAGCTATGATGTCGGCAGCAATGGCATAAGGAGGCTATAATGGTTCAGGTTATAAATAGAGGCCCATCAATAGGTCAACTTTTCGGTGAAGGACTTGGTGCTGGGATGTCTCAGACACTTCAGCAAAGACTTCAAGAGAGCCGTCAGAAGAAGCAGATGGAAGAAGGCTTAGCTCGTCTTGATGAGTTAGGTGATGTTAGCGATATGGACCCTTTAGAAGTGCAGAAGGCGATCTTTCGTGCGTTTCCTGGACAGCCTCAAGTAGCTCAGCAGATGATGGGCAACTACCTTCAGCAGAAGCTTATGGAAAGTAAAGCTCAGAGTTCAGAGCTTCAAGCACTGAGAGATCTTCGCAAAGAAGAGAGAGCAGAACGTACTGAACAAAGACAGATTGAAACAGCAGCTCGTCAAGAGGCCAAGTTTGAAAAAGAGATGGCTGATGACCAAGCAGATATTGACTATGTGAGAGAAAACTATGGTCGTGACGTTAATACTGGTAAGGCTGCTCGCACAATTATTGCTTCCAAAGAAAAGGAAATGTTTGAGCCGACACTCCAGAAGGGTGCTGCAGAGTCGATCCTTGCCTACAACAAAGATATCAAGGATTCAGCACGTCAAGCTAAGAAGGAATTGCCTGCTTTAAAGGCTGCTAGATCAGCTAATAGGAAGAAGATTTCAGGGCTTTCTGATGTTGGTACTATGCTTTATCGTATGACTGGGCAGCAAGACTTCCTTAGTGGCGATGCAGCTCTATTTAATAATGCGGTGAAGAATCTTCTTGGAAGTGCTAGAAAGGATATGGTTGGTGGAAGAATGGCTCAGCAAGAGTTTTTCTTCATTGAGAATCTCCTCCCTAACTTGGGTAAAAAGCCAAGTGCCAACGAAGCTCTATTCAACTTCCTTGAGACTACTGCTGATATGAAAATGGCTGAGCAGCAAGCTTTAAATAACTATTTAAAGGAAATTGGCGGCATTCAAAACGCAGGCCCAGGTTTTGAAGCAGAAGTTGAGATGCGTGCTGATGCGATCAAAGATGCTATCTGGGAAGCTTATAGACCTACTTTGCATGGTCAGAAAGATCTCTTTGAGCAAGCCATTGAAAAAGATCCCTCCCTTAAGAAGAAGGAAAGAGTGATAACACCTGAAGGACAGATTGCATTCATTGACAAGTCCAAGGTGAAGAAAGCTAAAGAACAGGGTTATTACATTTACGGTAGATAGATGACATTAACACCACAGAGAAGCCTTTTACCTCCGAAGAAGAAAGCCTCAGAAGATGATGACTTGGGCTTGGTGCTCGTTGATGTCCCAAAGATGGAATTTGCCGAAGAAGAGGTCGTAGCTCCAGAGATAAGCCCCGTGGATAAGCCTTTATCCCCTAAGCCAACTCCAGGGTTAACGCCAGAAGAAGAAGATTTAGGCTTAGTCAAGGTTCCCACTCCTGGTATTGAAGAGCCTGAAGTCCCAGAAGCCGAAGAAGTCGTTACCGAAGAAGAAATGAGTGGTGTAGCGAAGTCAGTAGGTGCAGCGGTAAGAAGTGGAGTGTCTACAGTAGGTGGTCTAGTTGGCGATATTCAAAGCTTGGCAGATATGATAAGCGATTGGGCTTATGAAAAAGCTGTAGGCCCTGAAGCTTTGGAAGAGAAAAAAAAGAAAATGGAAGAAGCTGGGGTTGGAAGAGTATTCCCTACTAGCGGAGAGATTGAAGAGACGATCGACCGATGGACAGAGGGTAAATACAAGCCCGATAATCCTACTGATAGGTTTATCTCTCGCCTAACTTCTTTTCTAGCCTTCCCAGGTCGCTTTAATCTTGGAAGGGTGGCTTCCGATGTGGGAGCAGCAGCAGCCGGTCAAGTAGCCGAAGAAATGGAAGCAGGCCCCGTTGCTGAGTTTGGAGCAACAATAGTTGGTGGTGGTCTTGGTGCTAAAGCAGCTAAGAAAATGGCAGGTGTGCCTAAGAAGCCCCCTCTTCTTGAGAGAGTAAGTGAACAAACTAGACAAACGCTTGGTTCAGCAGCTCTTGGTAAAGTATCTCCAGAAATGAAGGAAGTAGCTCAAGCAGCCCAGAAGCAAAATATCAACCTTCCACTTTCTACTCTTTCTAGTAACAACCAAGTAAAAGCAGCAGAAAAGTATCTTGAGAAACACGTCTTAAGCAAACGTAGTTTTGATGATCTTGCTAAAGCTGAGAAGGGAAAATTCCTTGAACGATGGGAAAAGACAATGGAAGCCATTTCTCCCATGCACTTAGAAGATCCTTCTGTAGCTGGCCAGATGGCTCAAGAAGCTGCCATTTTTGGAGAGAAGGCATTAAAAGATACAAGAGATCAAGCTTATGAAGCAGTAAGAGAGCATATTAAATTTGTAAAATCTCATGGTGCAGAGCTTACGGTATCTAATGTAGGTGCGAAGACGCTTTTAAAGAATTTAGAAAAGAAGCTTGAAACGTCATTAATCCCTTCAGCTACAGAAGAAGGCGTTAAAGGTACTTTCCAGAAAGCTCTATCAAATATCCAAAACTATCAAAATAAGATAGAGAAGGATGTTATCGCTAAGACAATTGAAAAACTTGGTAAAGAAAAAATCCCTGCTTCCCTTTCAGATGTTCACCAACAATTTATAAAGGCAGCAAAGGGAAAACCTAACGTGGAAGCGGTAGAAGAAGCGATCAAATCAGTGATTGATAAAAATCCTAAAGCTGCATCTCTTGGAAGTGTTTTCCTTAGTCACCTTAAGAAAGAAGTAAATTCTGGCAAGCGTAAGATTGACCTAGAAACTCTCATGGCGACAGAGAGAAGCCTTAATGACATTATAGACTGGGATGTTAGAGGCACGTCTAAGCAACTAGTGAAGCCTCTGAAAGGAAAAATATCGGCAGCTATAGATCAGTATGGAAAAAAAGATCCTGAGTTTAGACGGCTTTATGAAGGAGCTAAAGCATCCCATGCTAAGTTAGCAGATACAGCATGGAATGATCTTACAAAGTCTTTGCTCACAAATCAATTTCCACAAGCACATGTTCAGCGTTTAAAGAATCCTGCTATGTTTGAGCAGTATGAGAAACTCCTAACTCAGACTAAGGAAGGGAAAAAGACCTTTCAAGCTCTTAAGCGTTTCGCTCTTGAAGACACAATTGGCTCTTCTATTATTAATCCTACTACGGGAGATCTTGCCACAGGGACGTTTGCCTCTAAGATCAAAGACAAGAAGAATCAGCAGATGTTCAAGAATCTTATGGGTAAAGAAAATTATAATACTGTAAAAGATCTTGGTAAGATTTCGGATGGAATAACGAAAGGGGCTAAGGACTTCTTAAATCCTTCTCAAACTTCTGATGTGAAATTGCTTCTGGATTCATTTGTAAATCCTGCAAAGCTTGTAGCAGCAGACGTTTTTATTCATGGTGGCCCAACGAAAGCCACCGCTGGCATTATCGCAGCAAACTATTTCATTCCTAAGTATCTTTCTGGTGTGATGACGAACGAGACTCTTCTAAAGAGTGCGAGGGATGCAGCAGCAGCAGGGAATCGTGGAAACAAAAAAGCTTATTTAAAGGCA
>Ga0070746_10001136_pt1 | contig 16042 bp, 28 predicted proteins | sample VirMetDEL_Mar_21_FD_77016 | JGI IMG/M metagenome (GOLD analysis project Ga0070746, IMG submission 77016) | Aqueous microbial communities from the Delaware River and Bay under freshwater to marine salinity gradient to study organic matter... | ecosystem: Environmental > Aquatic > Marine >... | reverse complement strand
CTTATCGTTTTGCTCGGCATCATCTACTTCACCATTGCAGACCTTGGAACCAAAGCAGAGATCGTCGGCGCTGTAATCTACATGGCAGTGTCGAGCGTTACTTGGTGGTTTGGCGACCGCATGACACAGAGGAAAAGATGACCTACGCAATCATTATCCCGTTAATTCTCATTTGCGGCCTATGGCGTCTCACTGATGGCGGCTGGTATAGGCTCCCCGGCTCCAACGTCATTGGTTGGCTGTTGCCGTCGATCATTGTTGGCGGCTTGACCCTCAACCCATACCTCGCGGTGGCGGCTCTTATTCTAGGCAGACAGTGGACGCAGGGATATGAAGACTGGAATAATTATCTGGATCAAGCGATACGCTGTTATCCTGCTTTTGTATTCGGTGGTCTCGTTTTGGGGTTTGGTTATTTTGCTCTTGCCGATATCCATCATGTGGCTCTTGGGGCTGGTGTCCTTGCCGTGGCAATCACCAATGTAATCCAGCCTTGGACCCGTGCCCAGTTTGACAGTCATTTGTCTAATCGACAGGCCGAGTTTATTGAGGGCTTAGGTGTCGGTATCTGCGCTGTCAGCGTTGCGCTCTGATTTGCCCGCGCCATTTCGCTCTAGCACAATGATTGGGGTGTTGGGGTCGCCGCCAAACAACTCATTGTCGTCCCGCGTCACGGTCAGATGAATTTCAGCGTCTCCGATCTTGCCAATGAACGCTGTCGTTGTCGTGACAAAATTCTTTTCGAGACTAGCTAGTCCGTCCTGAACGACCGCTTCTAGCTTTTGAGTGTTGATATCCATTTGCGTCTCCTAATTAATCGGGTTGGCTTTTTTGGCACGGCAACGTGGCCTTCTGGTATTTCTTTTGCCTCTGCTGCATGCGCTCTTTCACGCCAAGTCGCGCAGATGCGCCAAGCGTCGTCCCGCTCCGCAGCCAGCCGTTCGAGTAGGTCTGCGTAACTGTGCTTTTTGATGGCTCGAAGTTCGTCAACGGCCTTCCGCACTTCCTCGTCGGTCGGGTTGGTCATTTCTTCCTCCCAAAAGTGTCGGCTTCCGCCGGATTGTCCACCCAGCCACCATCCACAACCGGATCAGCCCTAAGCCCCTCGCAGCAGTGTTGTAGGCCGGTGCCGCCGCATTCGGGGCAGGGCCAAGAGACAACCCGTGTCTCGTCAAAACCTCTCCCTTGGCCTTGGCAAAATTCACACTTCATTTTCGCCCCCAAGTCTGCCGCCACAGCCAAGCGTGATGCCGCCCGACTTGCTTGCTCCACCACCTGAGTGGCCGTGATTTCATTATCCATCTCATTGGTTCCTCCTATCAGCCGCGAATAGACGGCCCACACGTTCTCGGGGCCATTCACAGGCGCGACCGGCTCATCAGTACGCGGTGGTTAAATTCGTCGTTCACACGCTCGTAGTAGTCAGGCGTACCGAAGCGGGCCACTGGCGTAGGCCAACCGCTGATCCATGTGTGGCGCTTCTCGTCCAGCGTCTGACGAATCTTTTCAATGCTCTCGTCTGAGAGTGAATTGAAGCCGCGCTGGTTGCCTGATTTGTTCATCGTGTTTCATCTTGCGGGCAGTACACGCCGCCGCACTCCTGGAAAATACGCTGGTGCTCGCTGATAGCGTCTAGCGCCAGATAAGCCGTGCCGAAGGCGGCAAAGGCAAGAAACAGCCCGGTGGCAAACATTTTCATTTCGCTTCTCCCATCAACTTGAATGCGTCACAGTAACGTATCTCAGCGTTAAGCACGAGCCACTGAACGGCGTCTGTGTAGTCAATCTCACCGCGTTTGATCCGGTCCTTGAGGATTTCAACATATGTCATGGCGCACCTCAAGTCGCGTAAATGGTGGCATGATCGAGACGAGCGATTTCCCGCAAATCCTCGGCGAAGCTGTCGCTCTGGAGATACTGGATCATCTCGATGGTTTTTTCCTTGTCGCCTTCCGCAACGATCATTGCCGCAGCCATTGTCCATAGCTGAGTATCGGTCAGCGTTTCCGCGACCTCAACGAGATGCTTGTCGCCACTGGCGAGAAGGTTGGCGCGGAAGGTGGAAAGTTCTTTATCATTCATCATTGTGATACGCTCCTGTTGGCGTTGTTGAAAAAGTTGGCAGGGCGCTTATTGCGCCGCTGCCTTTACTTGCTCAAATGCTTGTCTTGCCTTATCCCCCAAAATATCCACGACGATTTCTTCGCCGCGAGGGGTTGGAAGGATGCCCCGCTCCAGATCACGAGCCACGCTATCGCGGAAGCCGCCCTTACCATCTTCCAGTTCCGCCGCCAAAGCGACAACCGGAGCCATGCGCTTGAGGTGGTCCCGCTGCTCCTGCTCACGGCGCTGCTCTGCTAGTTCGAAATCGGTCAGCCCCCCGTTGCGGTCACGCTGCTCTTGGAACATGGCTTGACGGCGGGCCTCTTCCTTGGCCCAGCGGGCCTCGCGTTTGCGACGATTGACCTCGGCCTTCACTTTATTGATCAGGCCTTTGTCGCCGGTCTTGGATACACAGGTGGTCCCGACCTTGGAGATGATGCCATCAGCCGAGCGCACAATGCACTGGGTGCGGATGGCGGTGCCGCAATGAGCGCAACCCGTGCTGCCCTCATCGATCCCGATGAACGTGAACGGGGCTTTGCCCATGCCGCTCTCAGTGAATGCGTGTGTTACGTTGGTCATCTGTCGTCTCCGTTTGCGTTGTTGATATGTAAAATGTACCAGACTTTAAGATTAACGCAACAACAAAATGTACCGTCAATTAAAATAATTTGCTTCTCGCTCTAGGTCTTCTGGCGGAACTCCGAGGACGCGAGAAATCACTAAGATTGCGTGTTCGTAAAACGGCTCAAATTCTTTTTGATCCATGCTCTCAAAGTTTATTGATTTCGGTATTTTCCACGCGCCCTTTTTAGTCTGCACAACATCGTAATGGCCACCGGATATTTTAATGGCACCGAGAAGACCCTCTATCGTGGTCGGCTCATCCCCCGGCCAGTTGTCTATGGCGATCTTCAATAGGGCAAATAGCTTTTTATGGTGCTGTAGGTTGCGAGGGCGGCGAGGCTCGATCATTACGCCTTGGTTAAGTTTTGTCTTCCCTAGCCAGTTTAGCGCATCAGGGCAGTCAGGGACGAGGCATTCTGTCCCGTGGATCAGTGTCTTTTTCCAAAGCGTCTTGCTCATCGCTTTAGCTTTGCTCTGTGTGGCGACTTGGCGGCAAACTCTTCGGCCAACGCTTTCATGTCAATAAAATGCCGTTCTTCAAACGGCCTTTCCCCAACGCTGTGTTGTTCGGCGTGATGATCTTGGCACAGGCTAATGACCCAGCAGTCGTCTGGCTTCATACCCATACCGCCACCCGTTCCGGTCCTAACGTGAGCCGCTTCGACCGGTAGCTTGTTGCAGCCGGGAACGCAGCAATGATGCTCTCGGACCCATTTGAGATGGGCGGGGCATCGTATGCGTTTTTCTCTGGTCGGCGATGCGTCTTTTATTTTACGGGGTAGCAATATGGTTCCCTCCAAATAAATGCCGGGGTATTAATCCCGCCCCGGCTCGGGCGGTTTAGGGGTCAACGGCGGTTTAACAGAACTCGCCTTCGGCGCTTTCGCTATCCTCTCCCCTTGCCAATATCTAAAACGGAATTTCGTCGTCCAGATCGGGCGGCGGCTGGGTGCTGTTACCCTTGGCCTCGTTGTGGCTGTCCATAGGCTTTTGAGCGCCACCTTGCCCGTCCAGCATTACGAGAGAACCCCCAAAACCCTGCACGACAATCTCGGTGGTGTATTTCTCAACGCCTGAGTTGTCGGTCCATTTCCGCGTTTGAAGTTTACCTTCGATATAGACCTTGCTGCCTTTCTTCAGCCATTTCTCAGCGACGGATGCCACCCCCCCGTTCTGACCGTCCCATAGTGTGACACGGTGCCATTCGGTGCGTTCTTTCTTTTCGCCCGATTGCTTGTCCGTCCATCGCTCACTGGTGGCGACGGATAGGTTGGCGACCTTCCCACCGTTCTGTGTCGAGCGAACCTCGGGATCATTTCCAAGGTTGCCAACGATGATGACTTTATTGACGCTCATTTTATTCCCCTTTCAGAAGGCTGAGAGCATAGTCTCTTGTTTGCATGATGCTGTCCAAGGCCGCATCAAGGGTGGCCATGTATTTCTCGTTTGGTTCGATCTTGGCCGCAACGAGAGGGCATTTTGGGCAATAGAACACAAGGTCGCACCATGCCCGTCCAGCGACAAGCATCTGGCCCATGACTTGTGGGATGTACTTGTCATCGATCTGACGATCCTGTTCCCACTTGAGCAGAGCAGCCATGTACCCGTCAGGCTTGAGGCACTTAATCTCAATCATGCCATCGTCGCCGATCAGACCATCAGGCGAGCATCCCCTGCCTTTGTCGTCAGTGATGAACCCGACCTCTCGGACATCGACATCATAGACTAGGCCATATTGCGCTCTAGCCTCGTCCTCAAGTTCCTTACCGCGCTCCATCCATTCTGATTGGAAGAAGTCTCCACAGGTTTCCCCGGTAAAAATTTCGTATGCCAGCTTGCCCGCAAACTTTGTCGATTGCGTTGACAACTCGCCCTTCTTTGGCGTGACGGCTTTGTCGTATTCTGAGGCTGTCGGCACACCCAAACGTAGGGCGTACCACTCGTCACTGCGTTGCTCGACGTTATGAATTTTCATCTTGGCTCTCCACTGCTTTGACCTTTTGCTCAAGTTTATTCATGGCGTCAGCGAATTTGTCCATCGGCAGGTGGGACAAATCCTCAATGCCGTATGCTTTCAAGAAGCGGTCCTTGTTGGCTCCGGTGGCTTCGATCTTTTCTTCAAGCACCACCAGCAGACTGTCGCCGATCAATTTGCTCTCAGCCTCTGCTGCTTCAAGGTGAGGGTCTTCCTCTGCGGCAATACAGGCTAAAGCGCAAAGCGCAGTGCGTCGAGCCGAAGTGACGTTGGCCATCATCTTGATGGGGTTGTTGTTGTCGCCAGGGATGGGCGATCTGTTGGTCACCGATGCGCCACCAGTGTGCGTAAGGGTGGTGTCAAGTAACGTGATCCCACCATCAACCGTAACCGATTGCACAATCCCGATCCCGTTGGCCGAGAAGACTTTACGGACAGTGTTTGAGATTTCCGCAAGGTCAGCGTACTTCGACTTGAAGTGCGGGTTGGTGCGGTTGAACTGTGCGTTTTTAACCTCGGCCTGAGCTTTGGCGATGGCTGCGTTCATCGCCTTAGCTGCAAGCCACCGCTCTTTTTCGATATTAAAGTCACTCATGTTTCTTCTCCTTAATTGCTGTGAAGCGCGGCGGCGATGTCGGCAGGGACATCTGCGGCGCAGTGATATTGATGACGGTATGCGCGACCTTCCGAAGCCCAGCCTTCATGGGTCTTGTGGTATTTCAGCGTCTCGCGCATGTCGGAAACAAAAACCGGACGATCACCGCGAGAGCCAATTCGATCACGGAACACGACAACATCCCGACCGGCGAGAGTGTCCATTGTGACATTGACCACGATGATTTCCGGGCCTTTATGCCGAAGGGCATTTTTGATTGCTGCGTTCATTATGTTTACTCCTGTTTGCGTTGTTGATGTCTTGGAATGTACCGCAAGCATCAGGTGGGTGTCAAATGTTTTTGTACCACCAGCCCGTGCCTGTTTCGGTCACACATGACAGGGGCGCTTACTGCGCCGCTGCCTTTTCCCGAATAACTTCAAAATTGAAAGCCCCCTTGCGCTCCACTATCAACCGCACCGGGCCTTCGGTTGCGTTGAAAAGTTTCCGGGCCTCTTTAATAGCCTCGGATTTCGTCTGGCACCAAATCGGCTCGTCCGTATCCATGCCATTTTCGTCCCATCGGCAAACATCCCATGTGTCTCCGGTGCTACATACTGCAATTTCATGCAATTGGTTATCCATCTGTTTTCTCCGTTTGCGTTGTTGATGATGTAATGTACCAAAGGTTAAATAGCTTGTCCACAAAAAAATGTACCTTGGCAGAATTTTTTTTTCGGTGTACCAATCACTAATGAAAAACGAACCTTGGCATCCTCATGGCCACGCCATTGAGAAGGTCGGGTCAACGCTGGCGGTTGCGGCGTTGCTCGGCGTCATCCCACAGTACGTGAGCAAGTGGAAGCGGAGAGGCATCCCGACACACAGGCTGCGCGATTTTATTAAGGCGGCGAAGCGTGTCGGTGTGCGGCTTGATCTGGAGGAACTAAAACGTGCCAAGCAAGTACCGAAACAAAAAGACTGAGGTTGATGGCATCGTCTTCGACAGCAAGGCCGAGGCCAAGAGGTATCAGGAATTGAAACTCTTGGAACGGGCGGGGGTAATAACTCACCTTCAGTTACAGCCAGAATATAAATGCATCATCGACGGCAAGCTGGTCTGCAAGTACAGGGCAGACTTTCGATATATCGACCACGAAAGGCAATGCACTGTCGTTGAGGATGTGAAGGGATACAGGACTGACGTTTATCGGTTGAAGAAAAAACTGGTCGAGGCTCTGTACCCTGGGACAGTGATTGAGGAGATATCAAAATGAGCGAAATAGTTCTAAGCGCCGCAGAGATTATTCATGGCGCACAAGCTGGCGTGATGCGTCGAGTGAATAATATCAAAAACAATCGGCATCAAAAATATGGGGCTGATGCCTATGACGCCTGGACGATGGATATAGAGGGCGCACTTGGTGAGATGGCCCTCGCTAAATATCTCGGCGTATACTGGGAAGGCTATGGAATTAAGGCGGGATCAGACGTATCCGGCGATGATGTTCGCACCACTAAGTACAGCAATGGCAGATTGATTATGCACCCGGACGATCACGATGACCGGAGGTATTGGCTCGTCACGGGTCAGAGTGGAGCCTACAATATACGCGGCTGGATTATGGGATATGACGGCAAACACTCAGATTACTGGGAAGACCCGCAAGGAGGGAGGGCTGCTTATTTCGTACCCCAATCTCGCTTATACAAAAAGCCCCCGGCACTAGGCCGAGGGCTGAGTTACAGGGAGGAAACATCCAAGTGATGTATCGAGTGGGATGCTCGATCCTGGTATTGTTGCATAAAAAAGTTTGTACGCAACACAAAATTTTGATATAGAATTTTTGCGGCGAAAAAAGCATCGGCTCGCTACCGATGTCGGCTTCGCACTCTCAGCCCGTCGCCCCCTTTTTTTTGAGAGTGCATAGATGAGAGAGTGACATCATGACACCAGAGTTCCGTGACAGCGCCGAATACGCTTTGCAGAGATTGGTTCGCCAAGTCATCCGCAAAAACAAAAACCTTTCCGCCCACCAGCGAAACATCCTTATCGCAATCTGCAACGATTGGTTCTTTCATAAAAACGGTCCAAAAAAGCACATTCACCCCGGCAGAAAGCGACTTGCCAAAAAAGCCAACACCACGGTCATAACCGTCGCCAGAGCCTTAAAGCTATTTCGAGAGGCTGGTATTGTCCATGTTGTGGCAAGGCCAAGAGGCGAGGGCCAGAAGCCAACTCAATATGTTGTTGATGAAGTTGCTATCCTTAAATTCTGTGGCTGCGATATCCCCGAAACAGTGTCAGCGGCAATCATAGAATTCCCCCAAAATGATACACCACTTGTCCCGCCAAATGATACACCACTGGCGTATCAAAATGATACACAGTATAAGGGTGTAAACACCCACCGTTGCCAGAGTGAGGTTATTTGTTTTTCGGAGTATAACCGATGAACATGATCCGTACCGAGAAGACGCTTCGCCCTTACCAAGAGGATGCGATCAACAAACTCAGATCATCTTTTGGCACCGGCAATAAGAAGGTTGTGATGCAAGGCGCAACAGGTTTTGGGAAAACACTTGTAGCAGCAAAGATCATCCAAGGAGCCTTGGCTAAGGGGAACAGGGTAGCCTTTACCGCACCAGCGATCACTCTCATCGATCAGACCGTTAGCGCATTTGAGGCAGAGGGTATCTACGACATCGGCGTGATGCAGGCAAACCACCCGCGAACGAACATGATGGCAAAGGTTCAGGTCTGTTCTCTGCGAACACTGGCACGGCGTGATGGCATGCTGCCGCCTAGCCTGATCATCGTGGACGAGTGCCACATCCAAGACGAGATGATCCCGAAAATGATGGAGACGTATCCCGATGCATATTTCGTCGGCCTGAGCGCGACACCGTGGGCTAAGGGCATGGGGCTGCTTTGGGATGATCTGGTGGTGTCGGCTACGATTGGCGATCTGATTAAGCAGGGATACCTGTCAGAGTTTAGAGCGTTTGCTCCTAGCGTTCCCGATCTAACGGGCGTGAAAAAAATGGCCGGTGATTTCAACGAGAAGCAGTTGGAAGAGGTCATGCGGGATAAGAAGCTGGTCGGCGATGTTGTGCAGACATGGCTTGAGAAGGGCGAGAATAGGCCAACGCTGTGCTTCGGCGTGAACCGCGCCCATGCGGGTATGCTCAAGGGTGCCTTTGAGGCTCACGGCATTTCTGCGGCCTACTGTGACGCCTTCACAGACAGGATTGAGATGAAGGGGATTGAGCGGGACTTTCGCAATGGTGATGTCTCCGTGGTTTGCTCAGTACGCAAGATTACGACCGGCGTTGATTGGCCAGTTGGATGCATCATAGACGCGGCCCCCACGATGAGCGAGATGCTGCACGTTCAGAAGATCGGTCGAGGGCTGCGGGTAAACCCAGGCACCGAGGATTTGATTATTCTGGATCACGCCAGCAACAGCCTTCGCCTTGGTCTGGTAACGGATATCCACCATAGTGAGTTGGACGCTACACCGAAGGGAGAGAGGCAGCAGAAGACGACGAGCGAGAAGCTGCCGAAGCCTTGCAGCAAGTGCGGTGTTCTTCACACGGGCCTGATATGCCCAGCCTGCGGCCATGAGAAAAAGCCTGTGGCCGGGGTTGATGTCGAGGACGGAGAACTGCGCGAGGTCGGCGGGAAGGAGAAAAAGGATCGTTGGACTAAAGAGGATAAGCAGCGGTTCTGGTCGATGGCCTTGCATCTTGATGACAGCAGATCGAAGCACGGGAAGCTGGCGAAGGCGTTGTACAAGTCTCGGTTTGGCGTATGGCCGAAAGGCATAGAAGACGCCAGAATTGTACCGGATCAGGCTTTTATGAATTACGAAAAGTCCCGGCGGATAGCGTATGCGAAGAGGATGCAAAAAAATAGTTGACGGCAAAAATGTACCGCGCTACTATGCATCATCAACAACGCAAACGGGAGACGACAGATGATTAAGCAAAGCGGATTAACGGAATACACTGAAATGGTAATCGAGGAAGCCGGTCACGATCTTGCGGAGTTCGTCAACTGGGTCGCTAACGAGTGGAGCGACGGGTATTGCCAGTATCTTTGCACCGAAGCCGACATCGAAGTCGGTAAGCACATGCAGCACGCCAAGGACTTTTTGAACGATAACGCGACGGCGATCCTTGCAGATTACCGGAAACAGGCAGCGGCGCAATAAGCGCCCTGCCGGAAGGGGATAATGACATGACCAACACGAAACAAAGCCGGATCGGGCAACGTGGCGCGTCTAATCGACAGACGAATGATCTGCGATGCGCTATCTACGATTGGTCAAAAAAAACCGGGCGTGACAGCCGGGATTGGTGGAACGCGGCACAGGGTGACGGTTTGACCGCAGGGTGCGGACACAAGGTTGTAATGAAGTGGTTTAGGGAGCAGTTGGCGCGTTAAGCGCCCTGCCGTATGGGAGAGGCTTATGTTTCACACCAAGACAATCGACGCAGCCAAGGGTAAATGGAGAGGCATCCTAATGGCCCTTGGTGTGCCTGAGAAGTTCTTAGTGAACCGACACGGTCCTTGCCCCCTTTGTGCTGGTGAGGATCGCTTCCGTTGGGACAATAAGATGGGCAGCGGATCGTACATCTGCGGCCAGTGTGGCGCTGGTGATGGTATGGAATTGGCTAAGAAATTTACTGGTGAAGACTTCCTTATCGTCGCCAATAAGATTGACGCTATCATCGGCAACATAAAACCGGACGCAGACCATCACGTTGACACAGGGATGTCTGACGATGATCGACGGGCAATGCTTCGGGCTGCATACGCTGACAGCAAGCAAGCCGTGAAAGGTGATTTGGTCGATAGGTATCTGACTAGCCGGGGCTTACATAACGCGACATATCCGAAGGCGCTACGCTTTGCGCCGAGCCTCAAGGATGGTGGTGGAGGGCTTAAGCCTTGCATGCTGGCGATGGTTGTTGATGCAGAGGGCAAGCCTGTGACCATGCACCGCACGTTCTTGGCCGAGGATGGCTCTGGCAAGGCAACTATGCCATCTCCCCGTAAGATGATGCCAGGGGCGCTCCCTGATGGCGCTTGTGTACGCTTGACGGATGGCGATATACCAAAGCACATTGGGATTGCAGAGGGCATAGAGACAGCTATGGGCGCAACAGCTTATTTCGATATGCCTGTCTGGGCGTGTCTAAGCACAGCCCTAATGAAGAAATGGACCCCACCAGAGGGCGTTGAAGAGGTAACCATAATGGCCGATAATGATCTGAAGTTTGGCGGGCAAGCTGCCGCATACGAATTAGCGCATAAGTTGGCTGTGAAGGGTTTTAAGGTTGACGTTCAGGTGCCACCTATGCCTGGGACCGATTGGAATAACTACACCAAACGGAAAGTGGCATGAATAGATCGCTCACAACCATCAGTAAGGTTAAAACCCAATTCGGCACGATGTACGTCCAGATTGATAGGGATTTACAGGGCGCGGCTGTTGGCGGTAATATCTCATGGCACCGTAAAGAGCCGGATAGTCAGATCAGCTTGCTGATTGAAGAACTATCGGATGGATTAAGAAGGGCGTTAGAAGATGCCAGCGGGTAGACCAAGCAAATACACAAAAGCACTCGCAGATAAAATTTGTGCGCGTATTGCTCAGGGCGAAAGTCTTCGCAAAATTTGTGAGGACAAGGCGATGCCAAACATCGCATCAGTCATCAACTGGCGTCGAGAAAAGCCAGAATTTTTCGCACATTACACGAAAGCGCAAGAAGATCGCGCAGACCACTACGCTGATGAGATTGTTGAGATTGCCGACACGGCAGAAGATGCGGCTAAGGCTAGGCTCCAAGTTGACGCCCGTAAGTGGGTTGCGTCTAAGCTGAAATCCAAAGCTTATGGCGAGAAGGTGACGCAAGAACACACAGGCGGCGTCAGCATTCAGGTGGTAACTGGTGTCCCAAGAAACGATTAACCTTGGCTACGTCTCAAGGGAGCAGTTTGTCCCATACCATAAGCGAAAAGAACGGTGGGCCTGTATCGTCGCCCACCGTCGCGCTGGCAAGACCGTCGCTTGCATCAACGACCTAGTGGATGCTTGCCTTAGATGCACTGAGCACAATCCCCGCATGGCTTACATTACGCCGCTATATGCTCAGGCCAAGGATGTCGCGTGGGTTTACCTCAAGGAAGCAATAGCCCCGCTTATCGCTCACGGGGCAACCATTAACGAAGCTGAACTGCGTGTCGATCTGCCCAACGGTGGCAGGGTTCGTCTTTATGGTTCCGACAACTATGACCGGATGCGTGGTATTTACCTTGATGCTGTTGTTCTCGATGAGTATGGCGACATGGACCCAAGGGCGTGGCCAGAGGTCATCCGCCCTGCGCTATCAGACCGTAAGGGCAGCGCGACATTCATCGGAACGCCAAAGGGCGAGAACGCTTTCTTCGATCTATGGAACGAGGCACAGGACGATCCAGAATGGTTCACGCTTATGCTCAAGGCGTCAGAGACGGGGATTGTCGATGAGGAAGAACTGATAGCAGCCAGACGCCAGATGACAAATGACCAGTATCGGCAGGAATACGAATGCTCATTCTCAGCCAGCGTCATCGGTTCATATTACGGCAGCATGATTGAGGCGGCAGAAGAACAGGGCCGCATTACGTCAGTGCCGCACGAGGCTGAGTTACAAGTCAACACGGTATTCGACCTTGGCATATCTGATAGCACGGCGATCTGGGCCTACCAGCAAGTCGGCAAGGAAATACGGATCATCAACCATTACGAGGCGAGCGGTCACGGGCTGGCGCATTACGCTGAGAAGCTGACGCAGTGGCGAGATGAGTTAGGTTATAGGTATAATCGACACTGGTTTCCGCATGACGTTGAGGTGCGCGAACTTGGCACAGGTAAGACCCGAGTTGAAACCCTCAAGGAATTAGGTATCCCGGCGTCTGTTGTGCCAAAGCTGAGTGTGGACGATGGTATCAACGCCGTTAGGCGCATCCTGTCGCGGTGTTGGTTCGATAAGGACAAGTGTAAGGACGGGCTGAAAGCTTTAAGGCAATACCGGACGGAATACGACGATAAGCGCAAGACCTTCCGAAAGACGCCGCTACACGATTGGTCTAGCCATAGCGCCGATGCTTTCCGTTATTTGGCTGTGTCATTGAAAGAAAATAAGGTGACGAAGCCGCTGGTTTACTCCAACGCTGGTATCGTGTAATATGTCTTGACCCGCTGAGAAGCGGCATTGCCCATTGGTGGAATAGCACATGGCTGAAATGAAAGATCACGAACTCTTGGCAATGGTGCGGCGGGAAAGCCAAGCCGCGCAGTCTTATATCACTTCCGAGATTTCCCAAGACCGCGAAGATGCGATGGACCGCTATTTTGGGCGGGATTACGGCGACGAGCAAGCGGGCCGCTCCAAAGTTGTGATGCGTGATGTCCTGGAAACTATCGAGTGGGTTATGCCCTCTCTGCTTCGCATTTTTGTCTCTGGCGACGATATTGTTAGCTATGATCCAGAAGGGCCAGAAGATGAGCAATTTGCAGAACAAGCCACAGACCTCGCCAACGTAGTTTTCTATAAAGACAACAACGGTTTCTTAATCCTCCACACTTGGTTTAAGGACGCGCTCCTACAGAAGATGGGTGTTGTCAAATCTTTTTGGGACGAGAGCGAAGTAACCAAACGTGAAACTTACACCGACCTTGATGCTCAGACTTTCGTCGCCCTTGTGTCGCCCGATAACGTGGAGGTGGTCGAGCATACAGAGCGCACCCTTGACGGAGAAGAGTACCAAGAGCCGGAAGAAGAAGATGAAGACGGTTTAATCCTGTTTGATCGACCGCAGACAACACACGATGTTACGCTTATCAAGACGCAAGAAAAGCAGCGGATTGTTATTGAGAACATCCCTCCTGAAGAATTTTATATGTCGTATGACGCGGCAGACCCAGACAAGGCAAGGTTCCTAGAACATAAAGTCCAGAAGACCCGCAGCGACCTTATCAGCGACGGCTTTGATAAAAAGCTGGTAATGATGATCCCCGGTATGCACGAGGATGACGAGAACGGGGAAGCCCAGGCTCGTCACGGTTCTGCTATCACTGGCCGCGATGACGCAGCAGACCCGATGATGGAAGAGGTCGAGCTACACGAGAGTTACCTGTACGTTGACACTGATGGTGACGGCGTGGCCGAGTGGACCCGCGTGTTGTGGGGTGGCTCTATGATCTTGGAGCGCGACCAAGTGGATAAGCAACCGTTCTCGGTTGTCTGCCCCATCCTTATCCCCCACCGCGCCTATGGCTTGTCCCTGGCCGACTTGATTATGGATTTGACCCGCATCCGTACCGTTATTATGCGTCAGACGCTTGATAGCCTATATCTTGCGAACAACCCGGAGAGAGAAGTTGACGTTAATAAGATCGTTGATATGGATGATTTCCTCACGACTCGCTCGGGCGGAATTAAGCGTGTCGAACAAATTGGTGCGAGCCGCGAAATTGCACATCCTTTTGTCGCCAAAGAGAGTTTCGCAATGCTGGACGGGTTGGATGCGCTAGAGACTAAGCGCACTGGCGTCTCTGATATGGCGATGGCGGTTGATGCTGAAATCCTCCAGAACCAAACTGCTACTGCATCCAACAACGGCATGGCTGTGAAGAACCAGCGTGTCGAAATGATTGCCCGCATCTTTGCGGAGACGGGCGTTAAACACCTATTCCGTCGCATTCTCCATTTACTCGTTGAGAACCAGACTAAAGAGCGTGTTGTCCGCATCCGCAATGAGTGGGTGCCTATGAACACAAACGGCTGGAACCCTGAGATGGATGTCAGCATCAATGTTGGCCTTGGGCATGGCTCCCGTGACCAGCAGATGATGTTCTTAAACGGGCTTTTACAAATCCAGAAAGACCTCATCCAATCGCCACAGATGCGGATGGTCAGACCTAAACACGTTTACAATACGGTTGAACAGTTGACGCGGAATATCGGGTATAAAAACCCCGACAAGTTCTTTGACGACCCTGGCGACCAGCCGATTGAGATGCCGCAACCTGGGCCTGATCCGAATGAGATGATGATCCGGGCGCAGATGCAAATTGAGCAACTAAAGGCGCAAGTTGCTATGCAGAGGGCACAGCTAGATAACGAGAACACCGACAACAAGCTGCGTCTATCGCACCACGAGGCAATGCAGAAGTTGGAACTCGAAAGCGAGCGGCTTGAGATTGAGCGCGAGAAGATTGCCGCCAGTATGCAAGAGGTGGCCGCTAAAATTAGAAGCGACGAGGCGAAGGCGGCAGCGCAGCTTGAGGCTAACGCGCAGAAAGTTCTATCGGAGAAAGAAGAAAAAGAGCGGGACCGCGAGTCGAACGCTATGGAAAGGGAACGTGAACGTGCGGCGCAGATTGAGGCTGCTAGGTCTAGAACATCTCGCAGCGTTAGCGTCGAGCGTAACGAAGACGGCTCTTTAAGCGGGAGCATTGATTAGTGGTTGAACAGGTTAAAGAGAGTTTCATTCCTGTTGCTGGAACGCAAACAAACCTAGAGATTATTGAAGTCACCAATGATCGCGGCGAAAAAGTCCACCGCGAAGCCGTTTTTATGGGCGGCTAACGGTGCATTGACCATGGGGCTTCTTAACGACACACCAGCGCAGGGGCTTTTGTCTGAGATGAACCGCACTGACGCGATGCGTCGGGCGAGGCACCGCTCATTCCAACAGACTGGCGGGACGCCTTGGGTTGATATTGCGAACGGCGTCTTAGGCATGATTGCGGAGCCTATTGAGGCAATGAAGGCTGATGCAATGGCGCAGTATTACGGGATGCCATCAACAGGGGAAATCCCGAAAAACATTATCCAAGGTATTGGGGGTGCTGGTTTAAGCGCGGGGGCTTTGGGGCTTCGCCTCATGCCGCGTGGGGCGTTGGCGGCTAACGTGTGGCAGGGTTCGCCGCACAAGTATGGCCCTGAAGGTGCGCGTGAATCGCTCAAGCATATCGGCAAGGGCGAAGGCGCTCAGGCTTACGGTTGGGGCCGGTATGATGCGGGGGCGCAGAGTGTCGGGGAACAGTATAAGCGCGCTCTACAGCGGGGTTTCGAAACAGCCGACGAGGCCGCTGGATTGTATCTAAAGGAAATGGGCGGGGACCGGCTATCTGCACTTGCTGCAATGAAAGACCACGCTCGCGGCGGATTAGGGTATTCTGCAAAGGAAAACGCAGCATTGCGAGATGGGATTAAACTCCTAGAGAGCGGGGCGGATGTACCTGATGTGGAATTGGGCTACCTCTACAAGCACGACCTCCCTGACGAGGACATAGCGCGTTATATGGATTGGGATGCGCCGTTGAGTGAGCAGCCGGAGAGTGTGCAGATTGCTTTAGGGTTAAAGCGGGACGCTGCCCGTGATGCTCAGATCAATAAACGCCTGAACGAGATTGACGCTGAAATGAAAGCGAACGCACCAAAGGGCGACACATACGACGATCTTTTTGGTGATAATGGCGGTGATATTGATTGGGCGGCATTGCAGATGGAAAAGTCTGCGCTTGAGCGAGAGATAAATAATCAATCTGTTTTTGACGTTCTGGGTAATGTCAGTCCTGACCAAGTAACGGGTCGGTGGCTTTACGAAGAATTGATGAACAGGAATGGTGCTATTGATTGGCCTTTAGACGCCACGGCAGACATGAGGGCGGCAGCAAGAGG
>Ga0070746_10001132_pt1 | contig 16057 bp, 20 predicted proteins | sample VirMetDEL_Mar_21_FD_77016 | JGI IMG/M metagenome (GOLD analysis project Ga0070746, IMG submission 77016) | Aqueous microbial communities from the Delaware River and Bay under freshwater to marine salinity gradient to study organic matter... | ecosystem: Environmental > Aquatic > Marine >... | reverse complement strand
TTCCACAACAGGAGTTTCCACAACAGGAGTTTCCACAACAGGAGTTTCCACAACAGGAGTTTCCACAACAGGAGTTTCCACAACAGGAGTTTCCACAACAGGAGTTTCCACAACAGGAGTTTCTTCCTCAGAAGTTTCTTCCTCAGAAGTTACAACGGCCCATGATTTTTTTAAGTTAATAAAATCAACCACATCTTCTTCTGTTGTTCTTTTATGAAGTTTATTTCTGATAAAATTCTTAATAGTATCAACAGCGTTGTTGCGATTCCATGAATTGGTATACAATTCAAGAGCACTTTCGCAAAGTGTAACTCTGCCAACAAAATGAGCATTTCTTCTCGTGTCGTATTCCGTGCCTTTTTTGCTTGTACACTTAAGGGAATGGTTGACCATACATCTTGGATTTTTGATATTATTCATAATCCGTAGAGTAGGATTTTTTGCTCCTTTGCCACCATATGAATGCCAACACATAACCGGTCTATCATCTTCCCATAATTTAGGGATATTTTGAGAGACAATTATCTGACGATGGTATTTGTTCCATGTTATTAACCACTGTTCTTGGATAATTTTTCCATTATCATCCTTCAACAGCTCTTTCAAAATCATAGACTTGTCTCCAAGAGCTTTTTTCCACACAATTTGTGCGAACAAAATTTCCGCTATTAATGCAACAGAGTCCTTATCTTGGATGTTCGTCCAGCTGTGATTGTTAAAGGACTGCACTCCTTTATTATGTTCTTCCAGCGAATACACTCGGGAAAAAAAAGAACATAGATCCTTCTTTATTTGTTTATCGAAAGGATTGTATCCTCTCACCATAGGAATATTATCTTTTTTGGAAAAAACCAAAGAAAGATTGTATTCTTCCGAAAAATATTTGAAGGTATCAAATTTTCCTTCTTCAAGTTTTTCTTTTATCTTTTCCAAAGACAAAAGTGTGTCTTTGTCAAAAGAAAAATCACGGAATACAGGGAAAGTATCCGAAGGATTTTTTCTCCGCTGCCGAGGCATTACCTCGGCGGTGATGTTTTTTCCTTTTGAATGAACAGTAGGCATGATTGAAAATCGTAAAGTAATAAAACTTTGAGGGAGCAAAACGTAACAACTTTATAAGTTATCGTAGTTTCGTATTAGGTAAAAATATATATTTATTTTTTCTTTTTCAATTTTATTAAAATGTCCTATTTACTCTACTTTAAAAATAATGTTTATGGTTGCTATGGTAAAGTAGAATTATTACGAGCTAATATATTAATTATTATATTTAGATTATTAGAAAAAAGCCAAATTAATAGTACCAAATATGAAAATATTGTAGACTATTTAACTGTACCTGATTTTACCGTTGAAAACTTTGACATTAATGAATTGAAGAATGAATTAAGGGCCTTGGAAATCAGGGTAGAAAAAGTAGTTCATGAAGGCAGTAGTGGCTGTGCTTTGGAGCATATTTTAGAACATATTGCTTATCGTTTCAAAGAACTGGACGATAAGATGGAAAAAGATATTCGCATTACCGCTACTGTACCGGGAGAATCAGCTAGTCAACATCAATTAGGAAGCATGTATACGGAACAATGGAAATTATTTGACAAAACTAATTGCGAAAAAGTAACCTCGGCTATGCATGAATTTATTGCTAAAAAATTAGCAGAATTAGAAAAGAAATATACAGAACGAGTTAAATTTGGTGACGTTTATTACCAAAATGCCAGTCCTACTAGTTATCAATTATGGAGTGCTAATGCCGTTAATTGGAACCGTCCCGACGGCATGGATATTCCTGGATGTTATCAAGCTCAGGAAATGAAATATCAAGAGGAAGGTGTTTTTGGTATAGTGGTAACCCCTCGTTATGGTTATAAGAATTTAGTACCTAAAGATGTAAGCAAATTTTAAGCAAGGATTATATTTTCATTTTTTTTAAAAATGGAAATATGTAATAAATGTAAAAAAGAATCATTAATTTTAATAGATTGTCGTTGTGGTAAAAAGTTTTGTATGAAACATAAAGATGATAATAAACATAAATGTACCTTCAATTATCATCAAAAAGAAAAGGAAACACTTAATAAGAAAAAGATTAAATTTAATACAAAAATAAATTTAATATAATACTTTAATAGCAGGATTTTCTTTGCTTTTTTCCCTAACATAATCCTTATTAAAATTAGGACAATTTCTAATATCTAATAATTTTATTTTGTGAAAACAACAAAATATCATATCTAATAGATTATTAGTTACTATATATTTATAACATAATCTTAATTCTTCTATATGTTTACATTCCCGTGCTATGGAAAATAATTGATAGCTATAAATATTACGAGTAGAAGTTATATTTAACTTCTTTAAAGTTTTAATCCTAGTAATATTATTAAAACTAGTCCAATATGTACTTATATCTAATAGATTAAGTTCTTCTAATTTAATATAACGTTTTAATATTCTACTTACTATTGTGGCGTCTATGTCTACCTTAGATAAAGTTAAAGTTTTTAAAGTGTCTCGATCGAAAAGTAATAATAATTTATAATTAACATTGCATTCCAGTAAATCAGTCAGGTCCAATTTCCGTTTACATAATACATAATTTCGCCATTCTTTACATACTCCTCTCATATAGTATAATTGGTCTTTTAAATTTAAAAAACTAAAAATATGGTATTGTAATTCTGGCGCTAGTTGCATTTTATTCAAAGATTCATTATATTGTTAAATAATTTCTTGATACTTTCTTCTGTTTCCAATGAACTAGAACTAAAACCAATTTTCTTCATATTATCTTCAAAAGCTGATAAAAAAGCGGTCCCGCTATCATTATAAGTGGGATTAGTAATTCTTAATTTGCACATAAAACTATGCTCACGCGTAGTATCATAATCAAGGGTATAGGTAATACGATAACCTTTACTCTCTATTTCAGTAATTAAAGTATGGTTAGGTTCAGAATTTAAAATAATACAACTAGATGCGCATTTTTCAGTAATTTTGCTAATAGCTTCTAAGCATGCTTTTTTTTGGCTTTCATAATCGCTCATAAGAGGATTTTGAGTATCGGCACCAGATTTTTCTGTCACAGCTGGTGGAATTTCCATACTAGCCATTTTATAAAAAATAAATATTTAAAATCATTTGATTCCTTCTTTTTCCATTAAATTTTTCAATGTACTGTGATACCATAGTTTGCTTTTACGAGGCGGGGTTACACTTAAATCATTCACTAATCTAGTAAAACCAGTAATAGCTAAATGCATATGCTTACTACGAATATATCTAATTCTTTCAATAATTTTTTGTTCTACTTCGTCGCGAATATGCATAGGGGCACCCGCGCTTCGATCGGGGTTCATTTTCCAACCAAAATGAGGTTTGGTGCGCAGATTACCTGTTTTTTTTAAATGCTCTAAAACCCCTTTTACTCTTTCCGAAGTTAACTCTCTTTCAAATTGAGCTTGACTGGCCATCAGGGTGAGAATTAATTTTCCTGACGGCGAAGTAATATCTAAATTTAAATCAATGATTATTAAATGGGCTTTTTTCTTTTCTATTTCATCTACTAATTCCAGTAGTTCTTTGGTATTACGGGCCAAACGACTAACCGATGCAATAATAATCCATTCGTTCTCTTTCAATTCACGTCTCATTTTTTCGAGCGAAAGACGATTTTCTATGCTACCTCCTGAAATACCACGGTCTATAAAAAGAGCTTTCAAATAAAGGTTATGTTTGCGACATTCCTGGGCTATTTTACTTTCTTGTGCTTCCAAGGAAAATCCATCGTTGACTTGCATAACCGTAGAAACTCTGATATAACCATAGGCATGATGATGGTCGGTAGAATAAGGCATAGACGCTCTTTTTATGACCGAACCCGCATCACCTTTTTTATCATCTAATTTCTCTTCCACTAAGCAAGTATGTTCTCTATTAATTATTTTCTTTTCTAAATAATTAATAGCTTTATTTTCTTTCAATATAGACCACAATTTATCTTCTAAATCTGATTCGTCGAGAAGAAAAAGAATACTGTAATTATTTTTTTCAGCAATATTTATCTCTTTTTTCTGTGTTTCGTTGTCGCTACTTTTAGAGAATAAAAATTTACGACTACCATTTAGAGCATAATAAAAATTATGATCAGCTAGTACGAAATCTTTGCTATAAGTCAGATTAAGTTTATCTAATATTTCTTCTATTTTATCTTTTTTTTGACACTTATTGCACCAAGTACCCATAATGACATCGTTGTTAAATATTTCAATTTGATGACCTTGGTTACATTGAAATTTACTTTTTTCAAAAGCATCTTCTGCTAAATAAAGTATTTTTCCTTCTTTTTTATTTACTAAGTTTATAACCTCATTTAAAGCCATTTTAAAGTAAAATTTATTAAATGTCGTTACAAAAATTACCACTATATTTTAATGCCAAAGATGGCTATATTTTTAATAATAATAGAGATTTCCTCAATCAAACAGGAGGCCAGGGAATAAAATGTAAATTCTGTAATAGTAAAGTATTTTACGGTTATGCTAATTGGAAAGGACATTGTAAAACCAAAAAACATGTAGAAAAAACAGTGGATATCAAAGGTTTAAAACCAGAAGAACAAGAAATAATTAAATTGAAAAACGAGATTAAAAACCAAAAAATAATTACTATTCAAGAATCCAATAAATGTGAAGTATTGCGTAATTCTTTATTAGATATTAAGAAAGAATTTAAAATTTTAAAGAAAGAAATAGAAAAGAAATTTAAGATAAAATAATCATTTCTTTTTGGGTATATAGTAGTTATTTTCCTGTGGTAAAACAATCTTTTTATTTTCTTTAGGAGCAGTAAATGGTTGAAAAGGTAAGGTCATTTTAAAGATCATTTTTTTTATATTTTTCTAATTGATCGATAATATAAGCTACTTTATCTTTTTTGTCTAAATCATCATATTTAACGAATTTTTTACCAGGCGCTGGTTCCGGTTCTGTTTCTTCTATTTCTATTACCACTGGCTCTGGTTCATCTACTTTTTCTAAAAATAAATCTCTTTCTTTTTTCCTTTTTACAGCCCTTATTTCTCTAATCAACTGATTTTGGTCTAATGAAAAAATATTATCACCACTGATATCATTTTCTTCTGGCCACATACTTTCTCCTTTTTTAATTTCACAATTACTCATTATTTTAAAAAATGAATTTTTATTTTATATATTTTTTAAAAAAATGGCTTCTCAATTCCCCAAAATAGATACCGTTCCTGGTATTTTAGCCAAAATTACTATAAATGGCAACGAATTAGAAAAGTCACAGATAGATAAATTAGTAAAATTAAAATATGAAAATGAAGTCATGTTAAGTTTAAAAGACAGATCTTTTTTATATGACATTATTGGTCTATTAGATATAATGGGTTTTGAGGAAGGTTATAGCTATTTGAAAAAGGAACAAAAAAATATTAATAAGATAGACATAATAAAGAAATCTCCTCCTTTAAGAGAAGCTCGTTTACAGTATTATTTAAATGTAACAGAACAAATAAGGGCTAAGGCTAATGAAATAGAAAGTATAATAAGTTGTCCAAGATGTAAACAACGTAGAGTTACCACTACATTAAGACAGGATAGAAGAGCCGACGAAGGTATAAGTTCTTATAATGTATGTAGAGAATGCGGTCATTCTTGGAAAAGTTAAATTTTTATTTTATATATATTAAATTATATATAAAATGATTCCCGGTAAATTACTTTTAGCCATTTTGGGCATTGTTACCTTAGAAACAATGAGTCAATTTTTGGCTAGAAATTACTTTGATAATAGTAAGAAATTATATTATTTTGCCTTGGCTTTTATTTTCTATTTTCCCGTTTTGGTTTTGTTAGTATATAGTTACAATTTCGCTAGTTTTGCTATTGCTAATGCTCTTTGGGATAGTGGTACTATTATTGCTATGGCTTTACTCGGTTGGTTATATTTTGGCGAAAAACCTAAACTAGGAGAAGCTATTGGCATGGGGCTGGTAGTAGCAGGTGCATTAACTATAGGGATTACCTCAGACGGAGGCAAAAAAGTAGCTACATAAAGGAAAAATGAAGCTTAAATAACTTATTAACATTTAAAATATGTTTTGGTATTATTATTTGAACAATAAGAAAGAAAAAAATTTATTATCTGATTGTCATATTAAAGATGACAATTTTATTGTTTGTTGGCAAAAGGAAAATAGAAGATTTAGTGTCTTCGACGATTACCTAAGTTTTATTAATTTTAGCAACAAAACTAGCTTAATAGAGAGATGTTTTTATGAAATATTATTACCCGAAAAAGCAAGAAAAATATATTTTGATATAGATTTAAATAAAGGAGAAGTAAATGAAGAAGAGCTTTTAGATGTTATTAAAAAGGCTATTTTTGAGCTTATAAATAAGGAAGTTAGTATACTTATTTTTACTTCACATACCAATAAAAAATATAGTTTCCATATTATTTTGCCTCAATATCATGTTAGTAATGAATTAGCAGCTGCTAATTTTCATAGTAAAACATTGGAAAAAATAGAAGAAAAATATCATCCTTTTATTGATAATAGTGTCTATAAAAATACTCAACAATTCAGATTGCTAGGAAGTCATAAATATGGTAAAGCTAATATCAAAATATTTAATCCCAATTTAAGTGAAAATTTCAGTATACCTCCTCGTTATGTGAAATCTGAGGCCAAATACAATTATCTTTTTCGACTTTCTTTAATTAGTAATACTGTGGAAAGTTCACTCTTGTCAGAATTTAATATCAAAAAGGAAAGGAAAGCTATTGAAATTATAGGTACTGCTAACGAAGGAGATATAGAAGATATTTTGGATATTTTTTATGCCCATAAAGATTTTTCTTACGACGATTTTGTCTACCTTAATACTATTGAAAAAAATGGTAATTTAATAATAACCTTTCGTAGACAAAGTGCTACTTATTGTTCAAATTGTAAACGAGTACATGAAAACGAGAACCCGTTTTTGACCGTAAAGGGTATAGAAAGAAATATATATTATCATTGTCGCCGTAAAGAAGGTCAAGGTATATTCTTGGCTAGTTTAGGACAATATAAAATACCCGACATCGATGTGTCAGAAATACCCGTTATAGAAAATATAATGGAAGAAGAGAAGGAAGAAGAGAAGGAAGATTTAGTTAATAAAATATTAACTAAAACTAAAAGAAAAAAAGGCCATGTTGATTTTACTGGCTGTAAATTAAGTATGTATTGAATTTTCTAAAATCATTATATTGGTAGTTCCATTCATAAAATCTATTAATCCTCGGAAAATATTTTTTCCTTTCGAAAATATAAATTCGCCCTCATTTTTATATTTTTCATTCATTAATTGTAAATTTTCAAAATTATAAATATTATTAGATATCATACTTTCCACTATTAATTTTTTCATTTCATCCAAAATTTCATTATAATCTTTTGCTAATTTATAGGATTTTTTTGTTATTGTATTTAAAGTACATCGCAATTCAACTAATTGGGGTAAGAAAAAAGATATATCAAAATCATAAGGTAAAACAATTTCAACATAACTATTGGCCGGTGGTAAAAAAGCCCATAAAAGTACCCGGTTAGCTTCGGGATCGTATTTTATATCCAAGCCCAGTCCGATATTTATTTCTTTAACCTTATTGTATATATTAAAAGGTTTTGTATCCCCGTTGTAAGGGTTAAAAAAAGAAACCGACATCTTTGTTAGATTATTAAATAAATAATTATTTAATAATTCAATTTATTATCTTAATCTTAATCTTTCAGTTCTTCTAAATAAATTTTCATCTATATTCATTTCTCTTTGAATATCATCATATAATCCTTTGTATTTCAAATATTCGATAGTATTATCAAAGAGAATTCTTTCTGGTAAATCGAAAAGATTATAAACATTCCCGTGGAGCCTGAAAGTACTATTGTTTGTGCCTTCAAATAAATTATAAATAAAAATTAGTTCACCAGCAATTACCCGAGTTTCAAACATTATTTTACCCGAGGTTATTAATAGTTCCAAGTGCACTAAACCTATATTTATAGTCCAATGAGGAAAATAAGTAGCTTTTATACGATCTATTACTAATTGATATAAAATAGGGGGCAAAAATGACAACGTGTCACAATGGCCTTTTCTGACAAGATTGTCAATACAAATATCTTGTAACGAATCCATGATGGTATTGAAAAATAATATATAAAATTTATTTTTCAATTTTAATGTAATATTAGGAAGAATAAACAATCATATAGTTTTTATTTTGAATAAAAAATTCCCGGACTTTATATTTATCATTAAAGTCGGATATATTATTAACCCAATTGGAATAATTCCAAATGGGTTCATCTTCTCGTCTATACACAAGTTGATACATCTTTATATTTATAAAATAATTTTATAAATAATCAATTTTTTAATTAATAAGAACTCTTTCCAAATCAATAATTTCTTGCTCTAAGATCCAATCTTTGTAAGAATCTTCGAAATCAGTTTTGGCCAAATAGTCTTCGTATTCTAACTCAGAAATAAGTTTTTCCTTCTTTCTGTAAAATAACAAAATTTCTTCTGTACTTTCTGCTGTTCCGCCTACCTCCAAAAACAACCATGCTTTGTGAGAAGAAAATAATGGTTTTTCTGTTTTCATATTTAATATAGGTTGTTCCCAAGAAAATTTTAACATCTTTATTGGGGAGGCATTGATAATACTAATAACTGGATTTTTATTATCAATGTCTAGTAAAACTCTGCCGTTGTTTTTATTTTCATCAATAAATAATTTCTTAATAATACCAAGAGTGCTTAGACGCTTTTTTATTTTTGCACGTATAGCAACATTTTTATCACCCCCGTAATTGGGAGAAATATAAGGCAAACCTTCGAAACCAAGAGAAAAAATAGTCATGTTGATTAGTATCAATAGTATTATTATCTTCTAAATTTTATTAATTTTCAATTTTTTGGAAATAATTTACTTCTTTTATTTCTTTTTTCGGAGGAAAATACTTATCTATATAAAGAGCTATTTGGCCTTCAAATAATTTATTACTGATATGATTTTTTTCTTCTGGCAAACTTATGTTGTTATTAATTTCCAATAATTTTATTTTAAATTCATCATCCAACATGATGTCCATGCCCAATATTTCGTAACCATTTTTACTTTCAGGGTAGCAATTTATATGTTCTGCTTTATTCTTTACATCCTTTATTATTTCCCTAACTTTATTATCTATTTTTTCTATCTTTTCCAAATCATTGCCTAAAATATTAGGATAGTATAATTCTTCTTTGGTAGTGTTGAAATGAGTATCGTGAATTTTATCATTATCAAAATCAGTTAAAGTATATAATTCTCTAGCTAAAGCTACCAGACCATATTTAAATAAATAATAATTATTTTCACAATCAACTAATATATAAAATCTAATATGAAATTTTCTATTATTATACAAAGTAGGTTCTTTTATATAGGCTTGTAAACTCCAATCTTTATATTGTTTATTTACTTTTAAATGTTTAACCAAATCTTGATAATTTTTAGTTATCTTTAAACCCCTGCCAGCAAAACCTTTAGAAGGCTTTGCTATCCATATTTTTTCACCATCAAATTTAGCTTCTATCTTTTCTATTTCTTTATTGTTAAAAATATGAGTTTCTAATAAATAATCTTTTTCTGAGGGAGTTAAACTATTATATAATTTATCTTTTTTAATAAAGAAAATATCATCTCTGATTTGATTTTTGAGTAAACTTTGTATATTATATAATTTTTTATCATAACGATAACGTCCTTCGGTATATATAAAATCTATACTTTCTCCTTCTTCTGCTTGTTTCCAATTGCCTCTTTTTTCTAGTGTTTTTATCAACATATCTTTGTTACTATAAATAGGATATAACGCGTAAGTATTTTTGCGCAAAAAGATAATATATTCTTTTAAATTAACCCGAGCTAATTTAAATTCGCCATTATAAAAATATTTTTTACTCATAATTTTATTCATTATTTCGTTCTCCGGATATACCTGTGCGTATAATTTATCTACATGTGGTTTGTGTTTTTTTATTTTCTTTATTAGTAATTCCAAAGCTGGAGCAAAATAACCTTGACCTTGTTTACTTTTCATTAAATAAATAGTCAATACATATTTACTACTCCCTTGGATATGAAAACCAATAATACCGGCAAATAAATTATCTGTTACTATTTTGTAATAATACTGAGTGCGGAATTTATCTTCTAACTCATTTTCTTCTATATTATACCTAATAAATCTTTTAACTTTTTTTTCAAACCAAGGTTTACCGTTGCCCACATATTGCATTATTTTACTATTGTTAGTAAGGCGCAATATATCGGGATAATCATCTTCTTTTATATTTTTCAACTGCATTTTAATTTATTAAAAATTAATATGTAATCATTTTATGAACTAACAATAGTCCATTTTATTTCGTCGGGTTCTTTGACTTTTTCCTTACCATATTCAGAAATAATGGTGTATATACAACCTTTTATTTCTTTCATATTTAAACGACAACCTATGCCTTGTAAAGCCTCTTTGTCTTTTTCATAAAGATGAATTAAAAGAGGATGATGCCTGGGTACGTCTTCTGGAAATTTATAACCTAAATTATTAAATCTTCTCATAGCTTCGTAGCTTAGAAAAAATGGCCCAGAGGCCGATACATTATATACGACGTTAGTCATTTACAATGTATAATTATTAATATTTTTTCACTTTTCTAGTTCTCTTCGGGGACATACTTTTACGTTTGGGCGAGGCGACTTTCTTTTTCGGGGACATACTTTTACGTTTGGGCGAGGCGACTTTCTTTTTCGGGGACATACTTTTACGTTTGGGCGAGGCGACTTTTTCTTCCTTTTTTGCTTTGACTTTACCTGCACGAGCTCCCATACCTACTTCTTTTTTTTCTTTGACAGCACGTTTCTTTTCTTTATCGCTCATTTCATTCCATGTCACGGGTGTCTTGCTATCGATACGCTTACGAGGTCGGCATTTTTTAATATTTTCATTGGTTCGACTGCCACAAACATTGCCTTTTTCATCTCGCCAGTCTTCCCTATACCAACGTTGTAACGAAGAACCCTTTTCACTTTTATTAACAATGCCTTTTTTCTTACGACATTTAGCAATATAACCACTAGCATAAGCAGAGGGAAAAACATCAAACTTTTCTTTGGCTTCGTAATAACATTTATCTTTAACCATTTTTATATATTGTATAAATATATAAATTAATCTAACATACCCATATATTGATCATAATCAATGGTATTTTCAGAAGGTACAAAATCTTCGTATCCTACAATAGCTTGAGCGATTTGTTCGTAGATATCAGCCGGGTCACCTTCTTTGCTCTTAGAAAGAGAATATATAACCCGAGCAGTAGTGACGATACGATGACGTAAAGTCATGAGATCAAAATGCTTGATCTGTACACCGCAGATATCTCGCAAAATAGTATCTTCTTGGGTAATAGTTTTAAGAGTACTAAATCTTTCTTCGCTAACACCAAAAAGGGACAAACATTTAACTACTGTATTAAAGGCATAATCAGTCTTAACATTATTGATAACACTGCGTTCGTAAATTTCTTTCAAAGCATCTTTAATGTTGGTATTAGTATCATAAACTCCCAATTCTTTAAGGATATTAACCTGGGCTTTAATGGTCTCGACAAATTTCAGAGGCAGAGGATTGCCGTTGTATGGGTTAACTTGGGAAGCGATTAAATTAGTAAAAGTGTCGGAAGTAAAGCACCATACTTCGCCGTCTTTGGGGTCTTTATAAAAAGCCATGCGAGCATCATTGTAAGCATAAGGATTAGTTATAACAGTGGTCTTGGGATTACACAAAGATTTAGTTAATTTTTTACTGCCCAGATATTCCTCATTACTAGCTACGTCGCTACTGATACGTTCTTCTTGTCTCTTAACTGCACTTTCATAATAATCCATCTTATCTACTAAACTTATTTGTTTTAATTTATTGCATATTTTCTCCTCGCTCATATTATAATCCAAATTGAGATCAAAAGCTATTTGCTTTAATTCTTGGCGTGGTTTTTTCTGTATGACACTACATAATTTTTTCCATTTAGGAGTCTGGTAAGCCACGCGGATATTATCCAATTCATCGTAATCAGCAGCGCTAGCAAGGAGATCAAATTGATAAATATCAATATCTGCGCCTAATTTTATAGCCTCCAAAAGCATATAATAATTATTACGATAGAGCATAATTTCATCTTGTTTGAAATACTTATAGTAAATAATTAAATGATTAATAGTTAAATACTTAATCAATGATCCTTTTTTAATATAAATGGAAAAAAGTTCTTCGTCCATGGAAGAAGTGGCGGCATAAAGAGGTATAGGTTGACCATTAACTAAATTATCAATAAGAGGTATTTCTTTTTTAGTCAGATTGCGAGCAATATTAGTGGCTGCTGCTGTTGATAAATTAATATAAAATATAGCGCTATTGATAGGGTTTTCTTTAACTACTCGGAAAAAGTTACTATCAATCACATCCATTAGGAGATCGATTTTGTCGGCAGCAACGATGACATTAATTTTATCTTCCATAGAAATACTATTCATAAAACCTTGTAAATCTTCGTCTGGATATTTACCATTTTCTAATATAAATTCTTTGACAGTAACAGTACTACGCTTATACTGATCTTCCCTTCCATCATCAGCTACACTCTCTACGAAATTAATATCTAAATCCCCTTCTATACTTTGATAACTCAGTGCTGGATAATTGATATCAGAACCCAAAATACGTAATAGATTACAAATATAACGGAAATAAGGGTCATTGGCACCTTGACTACGTAATGCTAAAATAGCTAAAATATGTAAATTTCCGTAACCAGGATAAGGGAAATAAACATTAGGATTAGCTCCGTTTCGAATTAACATACCAATAAACATTAATCCAATAAAATTATTACTATGTTTGATAACTGAACTTAATACAAAATTAGCATTAACATTTTTATTTTTAACTATTAGTTTGATATAATTAGACAATACACTGAAAATATTGCTAATACCTTCCATTTGAGTAAAAGGGTTAATATCCATCGTTAATTTAATAACTAAATCTATTGTTTCTTCAATACGTTCTCTACTCTCGTTTTTGAAAGCGATATTAAGTTCCTTCAAAAAATCTATATTTGCACGGTCAGACATTTTTTTAATTTGAATTTAAAATTAAAAATAAAAGAAAGAAAGTAAGATGGCTTATATTAAAGATGACGATTGGGCCGACGATATTGGTAATATTATTGACACTATTTATAAGGATAAAACGACAGAACCAGAAATTAGTAAAAAATTGTTTTCTTATGATCGTGAAGAAAATGATATTGATGTCATATTTATCAAAGCTGTTAAATTTTTTGCCACAGATAAAGAAAAATTATGTTATCTGGCAAAAAAACTTAATAATTTAAGCGATATTGAAACCTTGCTTTATAAGTTTTTGGCTATCAAAAAAAATAATGATTATTCATTAACAGCAAGTTTTTTAATACAATGTCTGCAAGTAGATTTGACAATTATACAAATTAATAATATACTTTTCCGAGCCAGAAATTGGCACGAAATTACTGGTATAGATATTACTGATGCAGTAGATTTTTTACTTAGTATTAAAGGAGCCAAAGATTTTGCTCCTGTACCCAAATGGGTTAGTATTAACGAAGGTGAGAATTTATCGTTGTTAAAAACTACATTACCAGGAGATGGATACGAAGCTAGTAAGGATAGAAATACAGAATTTATAGCTCAGGCGCATAATTTGTTCCATGAAATTAAAGATCACAAAGCCAAAGATCAAGGAACAAATATTAATTTAGACGAAGCTATGCAAGCAGTACTTTCTGCATATAGTGAAGCGGAAAATCCTGGTCAAAGTGCCGCTTCTCGTGTTTTTGGACCATTGAATCGTATCATGGATCGTGATTGTATATCTAATCCCCATATAATCGGTCCTTGTCGTATGTTGGAATGTATTTGTCGCGAATTCAACGATATCTCTTATAATGATGATAAGATAGAAGGCACATATGCTAGTTGGTTTACTGGTAGATGCGAAGTGTGTGCTCGTAGTATTCGCGATCTTTCTCATGCGGTAAGATTACCTGTGGAAGAAGGAGGTTGGAGAGGTTGTTATTGTAGTATTGATTGTATCATGGAAGATGATAGTATTATTAATAACGAAAAATTAAATATACGTATAAATAATATGATGTTTACCTTAGACGAATCAGGAATTATGGATAGAACCAAAGTTTAAACAGTTGGTAAATTTTGAGAATCTATGGCACTATTATATATATTATCAATACCAGTAGGGACTAATTGAGTATAATTATTATTATAAAAAATATAACTACCCGGGACGGTAGGTGGGCCCGGAGAATAAGTAGTATCGTACCATACTTTTCCTGGTACAATATATTCTTTTTGTTTAGTTATTTTTCTTCCAGGTGGTTGGAAAGCAATATATGGTATAAATCTCCCCAAAACTGGTTGTATATTTTCACCTAAACTATTATTTTTAATTACATTTATATCGATATCTTTAATGTTACTACCAATATAATTTAAATCAGTAAATTGTATTGTCTTGATATTTTCTACCCCCGTATAAAAAGAACCTGGTGATTTTTTTTCAGCAAAGAAAAAAGAAGATAATTCTTCTGCCGAACCTTCCTTGATAATATTCTTCAAATTATCGATAGATCCGTCGCCAACAAAAGCTATTTGTGGAGGTGATGATTCGTATTTTCCCGGCGAATTATTATAATAATTATATTGTATAGCATTGGAGTCTAATGGAATACTATCAGCAGTGGTAGAATAAACCGGTGTGTCATTTTTACTATCATCGGTAAAAGAAAGCCCCAATCTGACCAAAGAATGCTTGGCTGGCGTTGAGGCACTTGGTTGCGGCACAGCAGTAGCAGTGACTTGAACGGTGGCTAATTTTTTCATATTAGGCTCGGTGAGATTTTCTGGATTAAAAGAAACACCAAAAAAACTATTACCATATTGATCAAGTTGATTAATATAGACTATATCGTCCTTGCTATAACCCTGGCCTCCCATACTAGCCCCTATCGATACGGGGGATGTTACAAGATTAAATTTTCCATTAGAAATATCAACGTTATCTTCTGGAATTTGCAAATAGCCGTTTTTAAAAGTCGTATCGGGAGTAAATATAGTATAGGGTTTTTTATTTGTGTCAACAGAAACAGCAGTATAAAATACTTTTTGATTATCAATAGTTAATTTTAAATTGGTAACATTGCTGGCGCTAGCCGGAGCACCCAGGGCGGTGGATTTAATATCAAAAGATGTATCTTTGTAACCAGAACCAGGATCATCGACAATAATATCAGCAATGGCAACAACAGAATTGCCATTAGTATCTTGGGATTTAGCAAAAATAAGAGAAATGACGGCATTGTCACTGCTCGGGGTTATACCTAAGGTAGTAGTGTTGCTATTCAAAGGAAGTTGTTTTACTCCTTCACTGAATTCGGTATAACTATAATTTAAATCGCTAGTGTCTATTTTAATAACTAATCCTGTTGCTGGTTTGATATATTTAACTTTTGCAGCGGTACCGATAGTAATTTGGGTAGCAGCTGGTAACTGACTACCGATTGTAAAATAATCAGGATCGAAAGGAGCTATTAATTGACCAGGATTAATACTTTCCCAAACAACTTCGCCGTCCTGAAAAATATTGCCATAACTAAAATCTGCGATAGGAGTAGTCGACACGCCAAAAGTTATTCTTACATTATCATAATAGTCATCCGTATCTACTGCAGTCCCAGCGCCAGTTGTCGCCGTGGTTTCAGTTTCAGTAGATATGGCTAAATATGTAGTGGCAACTTTATTTATAGCAATTGTTTTAGTGGTAGAATCTGATTTAACATAGTGTGTATGTGATGCATTT
>Ga0070746_10001129_pt1 | contig 16070 bp, 10 predicted proteins | sample VirMetDEL_Mar_21_FD_77016 | JGI IMG/M metagenome (GOLD analysis project Ga0070746, IMG submission 77016) | Aqueous microbial communities from the Delaware River and Bay under freshwater to marine salinity gradient to study organic matter... | ecosystem: Environmental > Aquatic > Marine >... | reverse complement strand
TTCGACATTCGCGCCATGTATCATAGCAACGTCAACCTGCACAACATTTCGTGGGACACGCTCGACGCAAACGGTGTGGACTGTGGAAACGGCGTTCGGTTCGCACAGGACAGGCAGGGTCTCCTTGGCCGCCACATGGACCGCATGACCGAACTAAGGAATGACTATAAGGCACAAATGAAATCTTGTAAAACAGAACAGGGGCGTGTGAAATACGACACCTTACAGTTTGCGGCGAAGACTTTGGTTGCTTCGATGTATGGAGTGGCGGGCGATGCTAAGTATAGCCTCTATCACCCTGAAATCGCCGCTTCCATTACCCATGCTTCTCGCAATACCCTTATTCGTCTGAAGGACGAGGTGGAGAAGCGTGGCTTCCCCGTCGTTTACGGACACACGGACTCGGTGATGTGCATTGTCCCGTCGCCCGAAGAGGGCTTGCGCGTCCTCGCTGATGTGAACGCGTCTATGGCTCCTATCGAGGTCGAGTTTGAGAAGTGGTCGTCCCGCTTCATGCTGATGGAGAAGAACCGGTATTGCGGACTCGTGACGTGGACTGACGGCGAGTCGCACAAGCCGCAACGATACGTCAAGGGGATTGAGATGAAGCAAGCGCGTATGCCCGCCCTGATGAAGAACGCGATGGGTCAGGTCATTGACGGCATCCTCACGGGCGAAGACGAAGGCAACGTGACCAACGGAATAGTCACGCTGATTGATTCGGTTATCAGCAACGAAGCCGACACGCGAAGCCTGTGCATGAAAGGCAAAATCACCAAGAATCTTGAAGAGTATTCTTCCCTATCCGGCTCTTCGGCAGGCGCGGCGTGGGCCAACCGTGTTCTCGGCAAGGGGTATCGCAAGGACGACCATTTCCTCGTAGCCATCGCCGCCGACGGCCAATACATGGCCTTTGACGACCCTGCGGACATCGAAGGGATTGCCGAAATCGGCTTGCGGGTCATGTGTGAGCGGTTCATCGTCAACAAGATTCAGCCTTATTATTTGGCCGCGAATTGGGATTTTGGTCCTGTGTTGCGTGCGTTGGACGGCAAATCGCGGAATGTGTGGCTTTAAATAGCATCCCTTATGTGGGTATATCAGGGAGAGACAATGGCCCGCGACGGTTTCCGACCTGTGAAGAAGATGAGTCAGCACCAATTGACTGAGATTGTCCAAGGCCTCAGTCACCGCATTGACTTGCTACACCAAGGCGCGGCGGCAGACTTGCGCCGCCTCAACGTCCTGTTTTTCTCGTTGCTCAAGGAAATGGGCAAGGCCGAGGAAATCACCTGCAAGGGTTGTGAAACTACGAATATCCGCCCTCATCTTCCCGGCATCGAGATTGACCCCCGATGTGCCGAATGTGGTCTTTTGATTGACGGCATCAGCGAAGAGGCGTTCAAGGACGCCGAACTCATGGACGATTCCGAAGAGTAATCGTTATCTGACGCTTCCAAGGTGTGTTTCCTATGTCCAACGTTCTTGTGACCGACCTCGCTGACGTTCCGGCCGCTCTCAAGGAGCATGGTGTCGCCCACACCTACCTTCTCGGTTGCCCAATCACCCTCAAGCACGATGCTCGCGCCGTCGGCCTTCCCGTGTCGCGCATCGTCAAAGGCGAGGAAAAGGAAGTCCTTGCTTTGCTTGAGGCCACGCTCTTCAAGGCCACGAAGTCTGCCCCCAAGCCCAAGGCAAACCCCAAGCCCAAGGCCCCGTCGAAGGACGAGGAATGAGGCAACCGAACCTTTATAACCCACCCTCCTAAGTGGGTAATATGGTCGGAAGCACCTACAACCCACATGAAGTGGACGAAGATACCCTGCTTCGCGTCAGCAAGTCTTCGTTCACGGGCTACGCCAAGTGTCCCCGCAGGTATTGGTGGGACAAGATTGCCCTACCCGACGTTATGTCGCCATCTTCTCCCGAGGCCGAACGCGGTCGTGCGATTCACGCCGTCATGGAGGACGGGCTGACGAGCGCGACAATGAACCTTTCAGCGGACATCGCAAGCGACTACATGTTCGACCTCGACATGAACAAAGCCGCCGCTGAACACGACGTTGAGGGCGACATTGGCGTGACCGCCCTTGCCGACATTCTCGGCGCAATCGCTGAGGCTTGGGACGGTTTGGAAATCACCGAAATGGAGGTCAAGCACGAAGTCCCGTATTCCTGCGAATACAGTCGTCAAGAGGAAGGAGTCATCTGCGTGGACCACTACGACGTGATTCTCGTCGGTCTGATTGACGCCGTGTTCAGGATGCCCGACGGTAGCATCTGCATCGTGGAACTGAAGACCGGTAGCGCCAACCAAGGCAAATTGAGTCGCACCCGCAAGGAATTGGCGTTTTACCGCCACCTGTATGAGCAGGTCCACGGCGAGGTCGCCACGCACTTCTTGACCATCTTCCCCGACGCCACCGACCCCAAGTTCCTGACCGACCTTATGAACAAGCGGAATACCGAGGTATTCATGGGGACGACGCAGGGTTTGGCCGTCCTTGAGCCGGTCGGAACCCGCACGGTCAACGCCATGTTCAAAACCCTTCATACGTCCATTCATGGTATTATGACTCACGAATGGCCTATCAAGTGGAACGAGTATTTCTGCACCCAATGGTGCGACTATCATCTTTCATGCAACGAACAATTGCTTGGCGTTGCAGACGATATCACAATGGGGTGAACAAAATGGACGGATGCGAACGATGCGATGGTGGAATGATTGATACGGATTTGATGTGGCGCGTGACCGGACAGACCGGCATGGCTCCCGAAGCAATCCTTGTCTACACTTGCCTTACCTGCGGACACAAGTGGTCGGAATGAGCCTGCTGACTATGCCTCGGGAAATCGGCCTCAAGAGGGCACGATGCACCGACGTTGCGGACTATCACCGCTACATTAAGGCGCTCAACGGGAAGTCAAACCTTTACACCTCCCTCTATTCCTTTCGCGATAAGGACCGCGACCAACCGTGGCGATTCTCTCACGCAAGCGCGGTCATTGACCGTGCGTGGTGGGACTTCGACGCGGGCGAGCGCGGAACCATTGACGAGGTGAAGGACGATGTGGGACAATTGTTGGGACGGCTCGACGGGGACATTCGCGTGGTCGCGACGGGTCGTGGCTTCCACGTCCACCAATTGTTCTCACGTTCCGTGGTGGGACGCGACTTCCATGCTCCGCTCGGGCGGTATCAGCGGCTCATGGCGCAAGGACTGAAGACGCTCGATGGCGTCGGCTTTCCGGCCAAGATGACGCGCATCCCCGACACCTACAACGTGACTCGGAAGCGATGGGCCGTAAATGTCCCTGTGGACGCTCTCAGGGCCGATATTCACGCCTTCCGCATACCTGATACCCCGAGGGCAGAATGGGCGGTCTATGACCCCTTCACGGGCGCGAAATCGGCATCGTCGTTCGACTTCGTGAAGTGGGTGGCGGACAACCCCGCTCCCGAGGTCAAAATGCAGAAGTTTCAAGGTGATGTTTCTTCTATCGGCGACATTCCAATTCCTCCGTGCTTGGACAAGGCGGTTCGGGTAGACAACCCCGGCCACGAGGTCCGCGTCGCGCTCGTTCAGCACCTTGCCGAAGAAATGCGATGGTTTGCCGACCCAATGACGGTCCCCGCAGAACAGAAGCGCGAGATGGAAGACGGTATCTTCGACTTCATCAGCGACCTCGGTTGGGAGGGGTTCAAGCCTCATCTAACCCGTCAGGGAATCCGAACCAACCTGAACTACAAACAATCACCGTCATGCAAGTGGTATGTTGCTCGCGGGATGTGCGTCGGAAAGTGTTGGCGCTACGACGGCTCGTTTTAATATGCGGCTGAGTATGCAAGGTCATGCTCCTGATGGATGACCGCGAAAACGACCTGCTCATCCACAAAGTCTTGGCCGAAATGGGTGACGGGAACGTGAACCCAAAGGGTCGTGCCCGCGTGCAACGGCTGAACGTCGGCGACTACGTTCTCGGCGATTGGGGCATCGAGGCAAAGGAAATCAATGACCTTTATCGTAGCATCCTCGGAATCGGTCGCTCACGCACCATCGTTGGGCAATTGACCGACCTGTGCGCTTCGTTCGACAAGCCGTTTCTCGTCGTCTACAACCACGAACTCAAGCCTTGGTTTCACGGACGCAGGCCCACCGCACGCGAGATTTCGGAAGAGCGACAACGCATGAGGGCGGTCATCAAGTCCTTCCTTCTGACGCTACACCAACGCTTCCCGAACCTGCGCTACATGCACCTGAACACGATGGACGACTTCGTGGAATGGCTCACTACCAACCATCGCCAAAACATCATCGCGGGAGTAAAGCACAAGTTACCCGCCGCAGCACCCAAGCCGATTTACGCTGACGACCCTCGTGTGAAGGCTCTCATGGTCCGCAAGGTCCGACAGGAGCAGGCTGAGGCGTTGCTCAAGCACTACGGTTCTATCCCCGTGCTTCTTCGCAAGGGAACGAGGCAGAAGGACATGATGCAGGTTTCAGGCATCAACCGTAAGCAGGCAAAGGCCATCCTCGCGTTGCGTGACGATTTCAGTAAGGCCTGAAAGCATCACCCTGAGCGAAGCCCTTCGTGCTGAAGCGTTGGAAGTTCACACGAATGTTGTTCAGGATGACGGCGCTATACGTCGCATCGTCGTCGCCGGAAGCAGGAGTCCTCTTGACCTCCACGGTCACGTTGTTGCCGCCTGTCGAAACTCCGTCAAGCAGGCCTGTCGCAAACACCACGTCGCGTCGGTTTTCGTCCCCGGACAGGTTCAGCGAGCGGCTGATGGACGAGCCGGTTTCCTCGCAGGTTACGGTCACGGTGATAACTGCCGTGTCTGAGCCTGTGCCTCCCATCGTGTAGGAACCGCTCACGGTGATGATTTCGTCGGCCACGTCGTCGGGGACGCGAATGTTTAGCCGTTGCGTGTGGGTGAACCTGTTGCTTGTTTCGGGGTCTACAATGCCGGGGAAGACCCAACCTTCTTCGGTCATCGTCGCGCCCGAAGACGACGGGCTGATGGATGAGTCGAGGCCTTCAATGGACCGCTGCGTGTTGGTTGGCGCGGGTGGCTTCTCTTGACCGAGGATGCTGAACGAGCCTGACGATACCGACACGTCGTTCACGTTCATGCGACCGGTAATCCTATTCACAACCGCCGGAGACAATGCGGCCATGCCCGACTCTTGGGTGAATCCCCCGGTGCTTGCCCCCGTGCTTGGCCTGCCGCCCTGAATCGCTCCGGGCGTGAAAGCGGAGCCGCCGAGCGAGCCTGTGCCGGGTCGGTATGGCGTTGCGGTGTCGCCACCGAAACCGCCTTGTCCCTCGGGGTATGCTTGTGGCGGCATCGGGCTTGTTCCGCCCGAGCCACCACCGTCGTTGCCCGAAGGAGTTCCGCCGCGACGACGGGAAATGCGTGGGAACAGGTAGGAAATCAACCCACCCGCAGACTTGGTTTGGTCACGCTCAAGACTCAGCGTGACTTTTTCAATGTCTCGACCATCCACGGCCCAACCAACAGACGTGATGACCATAGCCTCGTTCGACAGGCCAAGTCCTGAGTCCGTGTAGGTAACTTGCGTGGCCGGACGCCATCGAATGTCCTCAACGACGTGCAGACGTGGTGCATACCAAGCGTAGCGGGTATCGAACGCTCCCGACATGTCCGCGTATTGGCGAGCGCCAAGTGGGAAGAGGGAGTCGGCGTTAGTTGCGGTCCAAGACGACGGGCCAAGTTCGGTGATGTCGTGGGCGTTGTGGAGGATGCCGGATGCCGTAGGGTCGCCGCAGCGGTGTCGAAGCACGTCGCGCAGGTAGTCCACGTTGACGCTGATGATGAGTTTTGAAGATGCGGGCGCACCGTAGGACGTTGGGATTGTGACCTCATAGAAGCCGTTCTTAGACACGTTGACGGATTGGTAGCCGTTGGCCGCGAGCGTCGCCGCTTGAGAGGGCGCAAACGTAGATTGTGTGCCGTGGTAGTTCGTAAACGGAGCCTGTTCCGTTCCCGTGAAAGAAACGTCGCTTAGGCCAACCGTGAACTCGGCGTTATCAATGTCGGTGCCCGTCTGCCCGTCCTTGAGCGCCACGAACACACGAAGGTCGTTGCTCGTTGTGTCGCTCGTTAGTGGAGTCCCGGTCGGGACGTGAACAACCTGAACCGCGTGAGCAAGGGAGTTCGCTCCCCACCAATAGAAGCGGTTGTTCCAAGTCTCGGTGTCGGACGAGCCGGAGCCTGAAGCGGCGATGAAGCCCTTTCCGTATCGGCTTCGCAGGTATCGGTCGCTTCCTGCGGTCCCAAGGTTGCCGTCGAGCGCGTTCACCATTCCGGGGAACAGGTTGCCGTTCTGACTTGACCAAACGGCGTTGAATGCGTTGCTTGGGGCGGTTGTGTTGAACACGGCTTCTGCGGCCGCACCGCGCTCGATTTCGCGGGAAACATCTGCGATGTAGCCGTATCGTCCATCCAACATCTTGTCCGTGTCGTCAAGGTCGCGAATGATTTCTCCGGTGACTCGAATAGCCTTCGTTTTCGACTGTCGGTATTGTTCCTTGGCGATAAAGAGGGCTTCGGTGTGGTTTGTGATTTCGGGCATCTCGACAATTTTCCATCGGTAGGTCGAGCCAAGAGCAGGTTCAGGGTGGTCAGCGAAAGAAGCACCGTTGTTGTAATACACGCGGACGTTTGTGACGTGGCCCGAGACCGACGCCGCCATTTGCGAAATGTGCAGGTTATCCCTGTTGACGGCTTCGCCGGAGTTGTATGCAGGACGAACCTCAAGGGCGTTGTCCCGCCCGATTTGGTAGGTGGTTCCCAAGTCTTGAGTTCCGGCGTTTCCTGTCCCGATTGACTCGTTCGCCTCCCTGATGATGGTCAGGATGGACTTTCCTCCGCGAGCGTCATAAGCCGAGCCGAAGGAGTCAAAGTTCGCGTTGGTGCCGTCTGTGGTCATGCCTTGAGATTGAGGCACCGTCGAGAAGTCAAACCAACATGGCGCGGAAGCCTGCGTTAGCCATGTGTCTGCAAGCATCAACGACCACATGAAGCGCGTCTTGTCGCTCATCCAATACGTTCCGGTGTTGGGTGCCTCGACAAAGCCCTGCATGTTCATCAGGAATCGCAGGGCGTAGCGGGGACTAACTGACGCGCCGATGATGACCTCATCGAACGCACCGGTCGTGTTGGAATTGTTCGTGTTGAGGGCGATTTGTGCGTTGGAGCCGTTGGCCTTCAGGTGCGTGTTTGCGCGGATTCCGGCGAGGAAGTCTTCTGCCTGCTGCGGCGTGAAGTTCTGTGCGTTGTCCGAATGCAACGTGATTCCGTATAGTTGCTGAGGCACGGAAATCGAATCTGACGAATCCACGTTCTGTCGCGTGGAGCCTGTCTCGGCTGAAATCGTGGTTCTATCAACGGTGATAGTAGTTCCGGTGACGGCGGTGATTTGGGCTACCCAATTCGCGGTCACGTTGCGGACGCGCATACCGACCTCGACGCCATCGTTCACGAAGTCGCCACCTGAACAGGTGATAACGAACGGGTCTGCATCAGCGGCGGTAGCGGAGGTTGCAGACTCAACGACGGACGAATCAAGTTTCCCGTCCCAAGTGTAGTAGAAGTTCTCAGACGATGGTTGGCTCGTTTCAGCACCGCGAGTCGCGCGAATCTTGCCCATGCCGAAATCATCGAAACCTGCGACGTTGCTTGTGGAGGGCTTGGTTTCAATCACCTTGTCTCCGAGTTCGATGGTGCGGTTCAGTTCCGCCGCCTCTTGATTCCACTTGTGGTAGTTCTCGTGAAACGAATACGGGGCTGCATTTGTGTCCGGCCGCGAGGTTGCCTCGTTCCAATACGAATCCATGAGGATTGGGAAGCCGTGATATTGTGTCTCGTAGTCCCCAAGGTTTGTCCGTCCACCTGCAACCCGACCGTATCTCCCACCGTTGGTGAACGTGTTGAGGTTGAAGAACGGCGAGGCGTCAACGACGAGGAAAGAACCGCCCTTGTCTTCCCAAGTGCCGAGGGTGCTATGGACGGTATAGGCGTCGTCAATCTTCGCCATGTATGGTCCGTTCCCATCGGTCGAACCGAAGGTGTAACCGGACCCGTGGACCGCCGTTGTTCCCGAGAACTCAAACGTTCTTGTTGCGCCACTACCGGTGATTGCGGTAATCGTGTGGTGGGTGTTGTAGGCAGAAGTATAGGGGTCATCGAAAATCAGAACCTTGTCGCCCACGGCGAGATTAGTGTATTGTGATGTTTCGGCCGTCAAATAACCGGAGGTTGACCCAATGGTAATCCCCCTCGTTTCAGCAGCCTGTGTGCTTCCGGTGTAGGTTCCTTGGAGCAACGGGAGCGACCACGGTGCGTTCGTTGATGGGTCAACCTCGGCGTCAATCTCCCATAGGTCAACGTCAGTCCCCAATTTGAGGTCGGTAAAGGAAGTGTAGCCGCCCTCGTTGTCGAATTGGTCGGTAAACGCGATGTTCAGCGAGTAGTTCTCGCTGATGGGCTGCATCAGTCCGAAGTTTTTCTTTTGGAAGCCACCGTCTGCGTTAGCGTCGCCGTTGTTCCGCATGTCGGACCACAGAACCCAAGTGTGCTTGTAATCCTCACTTGTTCCGAGCAGATAGATGACGCTTGAGGTGGTGTGGTTACGGGACAAGCCTTTGACGCCAACGATGAATGTTGCCGATGCCGCGCTCTTGTGAATGATGCCTGCGTAAGTGAACGTGTCGAGGAAGCCGTCGGTGTCGCGCACAATCCCGACACCGCTCATGTTTGCCGCGTTATCATCGAACAGGTCGGCAGAACATTTGATTGACGTAGTATCAGCGTTGAAGTTCGCCAAGATTTCTGCGCCGAACTCAAGCGGTGCGAAATTGATGATGCCGAAATGCTTCCTGAACCACGGCGACTTCGGGAGGTCGCGCATCCACAAAGCGTGGGAGTTTCGGTAGTCAATAGATTCGTCCGTAGGGGACAGATGGCCGCTATCAAGGGTGAATTGAAGTGGAGTCGCGAAGTCCGTTTTGGTGATTGATGCTTTGCGATTTGTTTTCACGACGATTTTACCGCTTGCGGCGATGACCGCCTGAACCGCAAAGAAGCCGTATGCGGGCGGTGTCCTGAGTTGGTTCTCACGGGTTGTGATGATGATTGCACCGCCCGGTTTCAGCGAAGAGCCATCGGCGTAGGTTGGGGTGGCGTCCAAAACAAAGTGAATGTAGTCCGAGTCGGCTGAAGGCAGAACGTCGGGAACGTTCGCCATCTGCTCGATGTCGGCGCTTGTGTTCTCAGTCCACGTTGGCTTCCCTGTCCCTGTGAACTTGAATTGCGTTTGGGTGCCTGCGATGCCGGGGAACGTTTGGGTTGCGAGGTAGTCTCCCGATTGAGCCACATAGTCAGTAACGTTGTGGTAGTCTGAGCCAAACACGCTCACTTCCGTTCCGGCCGAAATGGCGCTTGGGATATTGCCGTTCAGCACCGCAACCACTTGGTCCGCCGTGTTCTTGTCGAAACACACGACACCATAGCCGAGCCAATCCTCTTCGACGCTATTTGGTCCATCGCCGTCTTCGTTGTTGTAAACTTGGATTGGGTGAGCCGACTTTCGCGTGGGTCGTTGCTCCCTAAGTTCGTCGTAATCGGTTGACTCAAAGCCGAGCGTAGGCGAGCGGGCCTCAAGTCGAGAAGCCCCGGTAAACATGGCGTCCGCGAGCAGACCGACTTCGTTTCGACGGGAAAGGACAACATCGGTGTCTCCTGACCCAACCTGACCGATTTCCCACGCTGCGATTTGGCGTTCAAGCAGCGACAGGGAGTCGCGGGCCGAGAGCGTGATTTCGCGTGTCTGAGCCGTCCCGTGTTGGTCAATGCTCATCGTTTCCACGATGCCGGACCAAAGTGGACGGTGAATGTTGCCGGAGAACATCAACAGGCGTAGGTCAGAAATGGACGCATCGGAAAAGAAGGGGGTGAGGTTTTGCTCGGTGTCGTCGTCGCTGATGGTGATTTCGGCGCTCGAAATGCCGTTCACGGGAGCGGTGCATGACCACGCCGAAACGGGTGATGGGTTGGTGTTGTCGAGCCTATCGGTGAGGGGACGATACATGGCCACGCGGTCAATCATCGTCGTCATAACCGCCTTCCGGTGTTCCGTGGTTGTGTCCGAATCGTAGTTTGTGACGAACAGTTCCCACCCGGTCATGCTTGCGGCGCTTGGTGAGCCGACGAGTGTATAACCCGAAGAATATGAGCCTGCTGAGTCGTTGGTTGCCGTGACCTCGGTTCCGTCGTGATACACCTTGAACTTGTTGTTCGTGTAGTCAACCACGAAGTCAAGGTCGAACCAAGGCTCGTAAGCGGGTTCTGCTTGGCTTGCGTCATAGGACATTTGGTAGTAGCGAACGTCTGAGTCCTTGAGTCCGTGACCATCATCAGGACGGAACGTCCAAGAAATCGCAGGCGTGGCTCCCTGAGAGCCGGTGGTTGGGTCAAACGAGGTCGCCGACGGGAATCCAACGCGAATGACGTATTCGACGGGCACCGACGAGTCAATGCCTGTTTCAAGGCCGGGTGGTGCCGGGTTATCCGGGTTGCCGTTGTGGGAATGCACGGCCATGCGAATGCCGAAGGTGTCGCCATCAGCACGACTGTTGAGCGCCGAACCGTAGTGGATGACCGGTCGGTTGTTACCGCTTGGGGCCACGTTGTTCACGCGATGGTCATTCTTTTGATTCATGTAGGTGCGGACGCACAGGAACGGCTTGCCCGCCTTGCTTCTAACCTGCGTGAAGTGACGCTCGGGGTGGTTTTCGTGGGTGGCGCTTGTGTTCAGTTGCGACCGCTCTCCGGCCCAAACGCCGGTCAAGTGTGCGGATTGCATGAAGTCAGGGTCCACGCCGTCATCGAGGTTGCCTGCTTTGCCGAGGGCAAAGATGGCCGGGTTGAATGAAAAAACGGTGTCGCGGCCGTAGGTTGCGTCGTCGTCACCGCCGGGAACGTGGTAGTGGGCCGACGAGTCGTAAGTGGACGAGAACTTGACGTAGGAAGCATCGGAGTTATCGTTTCCTGTTTTGTCGAAACGCAGGCGGTTTGGATGCGCCCACGTCGAGGGGAATTGCAGTTGTGAGCGACCTGCGTAAGTTTCTCCGTTGCCGAGCCTGATGTTGTCGAGGGTTGCCCAACGAGCCACACCGTCGTTTGCGAGCAGGTAGTTAGTCGAATCCGTGACTTCTCCGGTCGTCACGCGGTCACGAACGGACCAACGGTAGCGAGGGTTGAGCGTGGCCTCACCGTTCATGGTGTTGCCGTGGTGCGTGTTGGTTGAGTCGTAAGCGCCGTCAGACGAGGGCGTGTTGGAGTCATCAGTAGCGACACGAGACCCGATGAAGTCTTCGTAGTAGCCCGCAAGCCAAAATCCAAACTTGGAGTCCGCAGTTCGCACCATTATTCTCACCTTAACTTTTCTCAGCCACTAAGGGTGATGTTCACCCCGAGTTGCTTCTCCACTTGTCTCACGATTTCGTCAGCAGCCGCTTGCGTGGTCATGCCGTTGAACGTGTTGGTCATAAACACCTCGGTCGTGTTGATGAGCGTTTCCACACCCTTGTTCACGACCTGCTTCACCATGTCTCCGGTCAGGTTTGCTGACGACATTCCAAAAAACATCTCTTCGCGGGCGTTGGCGAACTCAAACGCCGCTTCCTTTGCTGCCTCAATGGGACCGATGAAGCCCTCTTCGACGGCACCTCCAAGCCCACCGAACCCATCTTCGGTGTCTTCAACCATGCCCATAAGCGTGTCCATGAAGTCTTCAAAGTCTTCGGTTGAGTTTGCGATTTCCATGATTGACCCCTTGTATGCGTCGGGGAACCCGGCCATAGCGGCAGCGAAATCCTTTGCCCTGTCTTCGTATTCCCTATTGTGCATCGCTACATCAAGGGCCATCTGATTGTTCCCGCTCATGTTTGCTGCGGCCACTTCAAGGAATCCGATTTTCGTCCTGTTTTGAATCTCTTCCAATTCCTTCATCTGATTGAACAGGGCTTGGGGGTCTTCTTCAGCAAGGAAGGCGGTCGCGATTTGTTGGGTTTGCACCGCCCTACCCGCCCCAATTTCTGCCGCCAATGCGTCTGCCTGAGCCTTCACAGCGTCCTTTGCTGCTCCGGCGTCCATAGCCTCTTCTTGCGCTCGCAAACGCTCAAGACGACCTTCCTTGGTTGCGAGGGTGAGCCTGATTTGAGCCTGCGTCATCCCCTCAAGCATCGCGGCGGCGTTTTCCATATCGGATTTTCCAACCGCCATAGCGGAGTTCATATCAATCAAGGCGTCGGTAGCATCATCGGTATTCTTCCCAAAGATGGCGATTGCAGACCCAATCGCGACGAAAGCCACAGTAGCAAGGATGAGTGGACTTCGCTTCATAGCAGCGGTCAAAGTGACGGTCGAGCGAGTCGCGTTGTCTTGTGCAGCAGCCAAACCGCTTGCTGCAAGTGAAGTAGCGGCCATTGACTTGCCCATGCTAAACATCTGAGCCGTTGCAGGAATCATGGATGCCGTCATCAACACCGCCGCAACCTTGGCTGCTTTTTGGTTGTCCGAAAACAACGTCAGGACCATAGACAGACCGCCCAAAATACCGCTTGACGCCATCATGGCTTGATTTTGCATCATCATCGCTTGGGTTGTTTGGCGAGATTCAGTCTCTACCATGTTAAAGGCAGCAACGACACCGGGTCCGGCCTGAATAATTTCTCGTGCCTTTTGAGCCGTAATCCCCAAGGCTTCGGCCAATTGAAGGGCGGATTGGGTCACGGCTTCGTTCATCGCGTCGAGGCGTGCCTGCACGTTGCCCTGTTGCGACATAGCAGCGATGACTTCTCGCGTGGCGGTCGCCAAGATTTTGTTTTCCCTAACTGTTTCGTCAATGATTTCGGCGCGAAGGAACGCCTGAATGTTCGCTTGTTGGATAGCAGTAAGTTCCATCTTGAGAGTTCGTAGAATCGCCTCTCGTGCTTGTGCCTCTTGGATGGCGGCATCTCTTCCCTTTGCATATAGGAAGGAATGTTGGTTAAGAAGAGCGTTGTTCTCTTCTTGGAGTTGGTTTCGTCGCTCGTCAATGAACGAGTTCTCTTCGTTGAGTCGCTTTTCAATGGACCGGGCCACGGCTTTGTTTTGCATCACGGCAGCGATTTGGCGTTGAATACCAAGGCTCTTGTTATCGCGAATGTTCTGCAATCCTGCGTGTTGGTTGGATTGGTCCTTCAGAATGTTCAGGGCGATTTGTTCTCGCCTTTCACGTTGACTGAGAGCAGATTTTTCGTTTAGTGAGGTGATTTCTGCGTTGTTTCGGATGAGCGTTTGTTGGTTGATTTGCGCTCTTACGCGGGCCTCGTCGCTTAGTTGTGCAAACTGCAAGTCCTTGATGCGAACGCTTTCTTGCTCCATCATCAAAGAGGATTTTTGTTGCTCGATGGTTGCATCAAGCACCATACGCTCACCTCGCGTAGCGATTTCGCGTTGGCGCTGAACGGAAAGGTCAAAGTTCCTGAGTTTTGCTCGCTCTCGTTCGACGGCAAGGATTTGGTCAAGACGGGCAAGTTCCATTGATAGGTTTTCAAGACTGATAGCCTCCATGCGTGCGCGAAGACCAAAGGCGCTTGCGCGGGCGATGTCTTCTCCACGAAGAGAACGGATGATGGTTTCCTGCGTCTGCAACGACACGTTCATGGACATGATGTTCAGGAACGCTTCACCAAGGGGAGCAAACAGTTTCATGTATTGCTGAACGGTGACTCCCGCTTCCAAAAGCCCACCGAAGGCCGTGCTTGCTTCGGACATGTCTGCAAGTCCTTGGATGAGGTTTGCCTGCGCCTTGGTAGCCCTAAGAACGGCAGGAACGAACACATCGCCAAGAGCGCCCCTTGCGTTATGCAAGCGTGCTTCTTGTTGCTCCAATTGGAACGATACGTCTTCTTTACGTCGAGCCAATTCTGCCTCGGCGGTATCAAGTTCCTGAACGGCTTGTGTGTTCAAGCGAATGGTTCGCTCGTGATTTTCCATCAGTTTGATAGCACGAACATAGTGGTCGTTGCCTGCGATGGCCTGAGCAACACGCATTTTGTCTGCTTCAGACTGTCCACGCATGGCCTTGGACAAGTCACCCATGATGTCTTCCATTGAACGGAGGTTTCCGTTTGCATCTTTTGTCGCAACACCAAACTCCGCCAAAATTGCGGCGTTGTTTCCGGTATCTGCACCGAGTCGTGCATACATCATACGCAACGCACGACCGGCCTTTCCTTGCTCTTCACCGGCTTCAATCAGCGTAGCGGAAGCAGCGGCCATGAACGTGATTGAATCGCCCGCAAGGTGTCCCTGTGCGGCGAATTGGTTCATCACGAACGTAATTTGCGACATGGTGGCGGCAGAACGGTTCTCAACGGTGTTCAGTTGGTTGAGAAGTTGGACGGAGTTTTGCCGAACGGCGTTCGCTCGGTCTTCTGCGTTCATCGCGTTGATTTGTGCCTGCGTCATACCGTCAAACAGGAAGTTTGTCTGCTGCTGAAGGTTGATGATGCGCTGCATCGCGTGTTCAGTTTCCATACCACCAATCAAACCAAACTCAACACCGGCCCGTGTTGCCGCACCTACCGCCTCACCGCCACCCACAAGGTCAGACAGTTGCGCCATGCGGGCACCTGCGATGAGGGCTTGGTCGGCGGTAAATGCGAACTCTTCGCCCATAGCGACAATTTGCGATTGCACTTGCGCGGCATCAGCAAAGTTCGCGAACTTCTCAAACTCAATCCTTGCTGCTGCAATTTCTTGAGAAAGGGGAACCGTAGCGTCTACGAGTTGGTCCATTTGTTCGCTGACAAGGGCGGCGGACTCTCCGATGCCGGACAAACCATCGAGCATCAGCGATTGGAGAACAGTAGTCTTGGCTCTTGCATCGTTGATGAGTCGCGTGGCTTGGAACGACCCCACAACGTCGAAGAACACACGGGATGCGCCCGCTCGCAAAACGACCATCAACGCCCCAACAGACAGGGCGACAATGGGCATCAGGTCGAACAGAAACAAGGATAATCACCACTATGCTAATCTTGACTCACGATGGGCACGCCCAACCCTCTAAGCATCTCTAAGCCTTCAGCGTCGCTTAACAGTTCACGCTTGGCCCGTCTTTGCTTGCGGCGGGCTTCCATCGCTTTACCATCAGACTTCTTTTGTGCCTTCTTGGTAGCCTCGGCCACACGGTCTTGAACGTCAGCCGCAACGAGCAAGTCGAGCGTCAGTTTGTGATTGCCTCCCTCGCAATCGTAACGGTCCCACAAATCCGAGGGGAGCGTCCCCTTGTAGGCCATGCTCAGGCTTGGGGCGACTCGGAAGAAGGTTCCAAAGGGGGCGCACCATCCGGGTCGTCCCCACGCACGAATCCAAGAATCATGCGGAGTTCTTCTGAGGTGAGGTCGTCAATGTCGAACTCGTTGGGCTGCACCACGCACGAGGGAACCCACGAGCGGATTTGGTCTTCGTAGCCTGCGCCTGCGGCGTCAAGGGCTTCTGAGAACTCAGTCTGTTGCTCGGGAGTCCATTCGCTCGGGTCAAGCCCGAAGTGCATGTGGTCGCGAAACACGCGAGCCTGAATGTTCTCAATCTTCAGTTTCGCCATACCGCCTGCTTGGCGGACGACGAGTTCTGTTCCATCATCAAGGGTAAAGGTCTTTTTCAAAACGGGCATCTTCTCACTTCTCTTCTCTGCTATGCTAATCTCAAGACACGTCATACCAAACAACGGCCAACGTCAAAACGTTCGTGTCCTTCTTTCTCGACACGTCACACGAAATGACCACATCTAAGTTGGCGATAGCCGCGCGGAACGCGGTTTGGACCTCCGAAGCGGTCCCGGTGAACGTGTTCACCATGAGTTTCGTCTTATCGGTGATGACGGTCCCGCCGTTGTTCGCCATCTAACCACCTCAGTAAGCGCCGGAGGTTGAGTTCTTGAGAACAATGTCCATCATTTTTGAGTCATCGGGAGAGTAGAGGGCCA
>Ga0070746_10001128_pt1 | contig 16076 bp, 23 predicted proteins | sample VirMetDEL_Mar_21_FD_77016 | JGI IMG/M metagenome (GOLD analysis project Ga0070746, IMG submission 77016) | Aqueous microbial communities from the Delaware River and Bay under freshwater to marine salinity gradient to study organic matter... | ecosystem: Environmental > Aquatic > Marine >... | reverse complement strand
GGTGAGTTTATCGTGTTCCTCGGGAATCGCTACTGTCCCGTTGGTGCTGAGAATGACCCTAACGGGCTAAATAAAAACTGGACTAAAAATGTCCGCTTTTATGTTGACAAGTTCACTAAGTGATGGTATAATAGGGGCATGAAAAACGAAGAGAAAAAGCACATCACCTGGAAGAACGGCTTCCTCACTCTGTCTGCTCTGGTCTTCTCTGACGCTATCGCGAATGTGTTTCTCGCGGTCTCTCGCGTCTTCCTGACCATCTCGGACATCTTCCGCTCCGTCCCCGAAATCTTCTAGACTATGGAAGACACCCTGAAATATTGGCTCGGTGATGTCGAACAGGCGTTCAAAGAGTTAGACCTTACGCCCGTGTTCGTCTCCCAGGGCTTGCACGCCAAGGTTGGAAAGTATACCGTATCGTGCCAATGGCACACTGGGGTACACTGCGATAACTATATGGCAGAGTACCCTAAGGAGTTCTGTAATAACTTCGAACTGGGTATTTGGGAAACCAACTCGGGCAAGTGGATGCCGCTACATCCCGATAGCGTCTACGGAGATTCGCAAGTTATCGGCTATGTTGAGTGGAATAAACTCGTTCCTATTCTCTGCGTCGTTCTCAACGCGCACTTGTACGACAAGCCTGAGCTTATGCGTACGATTGGGACCTGGGTGTAAGTCCGGCTCTCATAACCACTTAGGCGCGGGGCGCGGCCAAAAGCGCACGTAAGTGCTTGTCCCATAAGGACTTACACGATTTCCAAAAAAGTTCTTGACAGGGCAAGCCGCTATGGTATAATAAGGACATGGAAAACAGCAATGCCTACCTTCAAGTCCAAGATGTTTGGATTCTGCGTAAGCCCCAGAACGGGCGTTATCACTTCTCCCACAAGGGATGCCCGAACACGGTCGGACTCGCTCCGAAGACTGTCGGAGGGGATACCCTGGAAGACCTCACTAGCTGGGTCGAGAATAACTATTCCGATGCGCTGGCTCGTGCTAAGTCTGCGGACTTCTCCATTCCGCAGTGGTACATCGAGAACTGCAAACTCTAGAGTTTTTGCTTGACCTACCCTCTGCGCTCTGCTACAATGGAACACATGAACGATAAGAAAGCTCCCGATAGCGGCGTTGTCGTCTGCCCTCAGTGCGACAAAAATACCCCAGAGCATTACATGATTTGGAACGGGGAAAAGAATACCGTCTGCCTTTGGTGCGACGAAGCCCTAGAAAACCTTTACGGGTTTGAAGATGATAACGACCCGAACCCTTACCACGGAACCTACTCGGAGGAGTAAAAATGCCACTTCCGCCTGACCTCTCTAAGCCTCTCTTTGCTCTGTTCCCTGACGCGGCTGACGCTGTGATTCGTGGGGAGTGCATCCCCTGCGGTAGCACCAAAATCCGAGACTGCGACTTCCGAGATGAAATCTCCAAGCGGGAATACAGCGTCTCGGGAATGTGCCAAGCCTGCCAAGACGAAGTCTTCCAATCCGAATCGGAAGCCGAGCAAGGCGAGGATTGGCAGGATGACTGGAATAACCCCGCAAGTCGCTGGCACTATTGAAGGTGTAACTGTTTTTCGCGTAAGTCCCTAGCCCGTATTGGGTTAGGGCGGCGGCGCGGCCACCACGGACCCTAAGTCCTTGTCCCATAAGGGTTTAGAAAAAGTGTATTTTTTGCTTGACGGGGGAAAAGGATACGGTATAATATAATCATGTTCGCAAGCCCGAAACTGTCGAAGACTTCCAAGATGCCCGCTAAGTCCTGGTCCCTGCCCGCGTGGGAAACCTGTCCCGGTGCGCGTGATGATAACGACAAGCCCGTAGACGCTTGCGAGGGTTGCTATGCTCTCACGGGCGCGTATCAGTTTCCCGGCACTATCGCAAGCCGAGAGCATAACCTAGCAGACTGGAAGCGTTCCGACTGGGTTTCCGTCATGGTCGCAAGCATGAAACGCGCTAAGTACTTTCGCTGGTTCGATAGCGGGGACGCTTATTCTGTGGACCTCATCCGCAAGATTCACGAAGTCGTCAAGCTGACGCCTCATGTTCAGCACTGGCTCCCGACCCGTAGCTATAAGGTTGCGAAGCTGTGGCAAGCCTTGGAAGCTATCGATGCCGAGCCTAACTGCGTTGTCCGTTGCTCCTCTGATTCTATCGACGGTGAGCGTCTGAGCGGCTATACTAACGATTCCGTTATTCTGCGCTCCGCCGAGGATTTTATTCCGGAGAAGGGTTATTCCCTCTGTCGCGCATATACTCGCGGTGGAAAGTGTGGCGACTGTCGCGCTTGCTGGTCTAAGGCTGTGCAGACTGTCGCCTATCCTAAGCATGGCAAGCGGGTAAACCCGAAACAGTTCGAGAAAGACCTTTACGTCGTCTGAATCCTCGAATAGACCCCAAACTCGGGGGTCTAGAGGGGGGTAGGCGGCGGCCACCGCGAACCCTAAGTCCTTGTCCTATAAGGGTTTAGGACTTTTTTTGGAAAATAGCAAAAAAAGCCCGGTTGGGACTTGACATGGCGAGCCGCTATGATAAAATGGGCGCATGAACAACAACGATACCAACCGCTCGTCCTGGATTGACCGTCTCACCTTCGACCTTGAGTCCAAGGTTGCGACCATGGAAACCTCGACGGGCTACTCCTACTCCATCGACGGCATGACCCACGAGGGTTACGAGGACTGGGTCAGCAGCCCGTCTCTCGGTCGCTTCTTCAACGAGTCCGTTCTTGGTAGCTGCACCATTACGCGCACCTCTCCGGTCCTGTAAGTTTTTCCTAGTTTCTTCTTGACTTCTCGTAACTCTTTGGTAAAATAGACTCATGACTAAGCATCGTCCAATCGAAGAACGACTCGCTGCTCTCCAGCAGCAGATGGAAGCCCTCCAAGTGAAGGCGAGCGCCAAAGCTCTGGCGAATAACCCCGAGGTGCAGGACATCGATTCCCGCATCAAGGTGCTGAACGCGAACGCGCTGAAGTATAAGCGTTGGTCGAAGGAAGCCGCTGAGAAGGTGGCGAACTTCAAAACTCGCGCTGACGAGTGGGGTGTCCGTGGGCGTGAAGCCGACGAGTACCTCGCTCAGTATAACACCGAACTGAAGGCACTGCGCGACGAGCGCGTTGCTATCCTGAAGAACCTTGCGGCGGAGGATGCCGAAGCTCAAGCGTAACATATTCAACTCTCACCTGGGCAAGTGAAAAAACTGCCCATTTTTTCCTTGACAGGACCGCTGCGCGGGGGCCAACAGCTTCCCTAAGTCCTTGTCCCGTAACGACTTACGTTTTTCGTGTTTTTCTGTTGACAGTATCATTCCGCGCCTGTATAATAGGGACAATGACGAAAAAGATTCACCTTCCTAGCAAGCTCTCCCGCATTCTCTGCGCCATCGAGGATGAGCGTCGTGGTCTCGACTCCGAAGCGTACACGGACGCCTGCGTGGACTACAGCGCTCACGGGCTGGACATGCCCGATTCCCTCGCCGAATACCACATTCGCTCCCTGGAAAAGCGATTTCCTGTCGAGGAAATGCTCGACTGGCAGAACGAGCGCATGTATAACGCTCAGTTCGACCATCAGTCCCTCTACGACGATAGGGGGTAGGATGTCGGATTAACCCCGGCCAGCGACAGCCCTAAGTTCTTGTCCCATAATAACTTACAAATAAAAAAACCCGCGCAAAAAATAGGCGCAAAAATGAAAAGAAAAGAAAATACCCGCCGGTCTTTTTTTATTGCTACCTGCTAGGAGCATATACAAGCGCCGATTCTAAGTTCTTATTTTATAAGGGTTTACACTTGACAGGGGGTGTGAAGCATGGTAGAATATGCGACCCTATCCAGGGTGAAAGAAGATAGGAAGTCTGTTTTAGGAAGTTCCTTTTGGGATTTTACAGGTTTCTGTTGTGTGAACTTTAGGTGAGGATAATCATTCACGACATGAATGATATTTATTTCTCGGAATCTAGTTCCAGATTTTCTTCTAAGCTCTTTTCTTTTCTTGACTTATAGCCGCCTTCTTTTATTATGGGGGCGCTATAGTATGTGGTCAGAAAAATAAATTCTTTTCTCATCCTAGTATACGGGTCTATTCTACCTTAGGGTATAGGGTTCTATGTAACCTTGACTTATAGCACCCCCTGATAGCATAGGGTATAGGCGTATAGTATAAGGGTATAGTACGGGAGTGTATAAGGTAGGTTCTAAGGCTTGACTTATACATACCCTATTGCGCCAATCCCATATATTGTGGTGGTGTTTTATAAATGCCGGGGATTTGAGAACAAAATTGAATTTTTGCCACTACATATTGTGGTCAAGAAAAAAGGAGCTTGACTTATAACACCTATATGGGGCTGCAATACCAGTTGTAGCTCCTTTTCTTATTGGAATAGAAGGTTCTACCTTTGACTTATACGACCTTATGGGGTCTTATTGTGTTCTTATTGGGGTCTTATTCAGGTCTTGTTATATGTTTTTAGGCTCTAATTAGAGTGTTATTGGAGTGTAGTGTGCGATTTCGCACTCAAATTTATCCCCAATACAAAAATTTATAAAACAACTATTCCCGGCACAAAGCCACTCTTTTTGTAAAAAACTACCATAAAAAACATACCAAAAACGAACAACCCGCTATGAAGCAGCTAAATGCAAGCTACGACATAGCGGGTTTATTCTATTCTTATGTTCTTCTTTTCTCCCTATTCTACCTTACTATAGAGTCTAAGAAGTTTAGTACTATACGAGTGTTATAAGTAGGAAATGTATAAGGGTTAGAGTAGTAGTGATGGATACGAATGTTACTATAGTGTTCCTCTTGGCTGACCGTACTATACGGTAGTCTTCTTCTATTTTTTGGATTGGGTATTCTCCGCCCCAAAATGGGTTTGGGTCCTTCTTCATTTTGCTTGGCTTACTCTCACTCTATCATAGAACTCTTCGAAGTCTTCGTATACTAGAATAGACTTACCGTTTGTGAGTTCTACTCTAAGATGAAGGATATTCTTTCTCTTGGGTTTCTTTTCTTCCATAGGCTCAAACACGGGAGTGATGCTCACGATTTGGCTCGTGTTTAGTAGTTGGGTTTCGTATCCTCCCTTGTCCTCGCTCCAGAATGGAATGAAGTTATTAGGGTATCGTGCGAACGGCTTTGCAGATGCCCACAGGTTAGCGACGGAGATTACAAAAACCGCTGCTGCGAATAAAGTTACTAGTCTGTGTTTCATGATTACAGGTTCTCCTTGAGGATTTCAAATGAATTCGGGAATAGGAACTTTGCTTCTTCTGCGATTGCTTTGGCATATGCTTGAATCTCAAATTGAGCATCAGGCTTATCCCTTAGGCTTGCGAAGTGTGCGATAGCGTGAAGGCTTGCTGTCCAGTAGAACTCCGTATACATATTCTGTGGTAGAATCATACGGGCTTGTTCTTTGGCTACTCCTTTTTCAATCAGTTCTTGGTAGTTCTCGTATGCGGTGAAAGTTGTATCTTCTAGAAGGTCGAGTTCCGCCGAAAAAAGTTCTTGCTCGGTTTCTACGCTTGCTTGCTTACTAGATTCGTGTTGCTTTCTGAGTGCATAGGGAATATAGAATTCGGGTTTGATATCTACATAGCGACCTGAAATCTCATTCCAACCGTGGCTACCGTGGTCCCCCATACTGTAGTTTGAACCTACAATATGCTTGTACCATTGGTTGCGAACAAAGAGAGGACACTTCACATGAAAGGTAATAAAGCAATGCCTAAACGGACTTGTGTGTTTGTGCTTTGCGAGATACTCAATCAGCTTCTTGTCCTTCTCCTCTAGTTCTTCCCGATACGCACCATAGGACACTCTTGCGGAGTTTACTACGGTGAGGTCATTCCCCATAGAATCGACTACATTCACGAAGCCGATGTCGTCCCCCAGAGGATACCAGGAAAAATCTTCTTGTTCGATGGTCATTTTGAGATTTGCTTGGTCAGTTCCATCACTCGCTCCTCCAGGTTTTGCAAGCGAGCGGTGAGTAGGGTAATGTTTTTAGTGTTGGTATCTCGTTGCTTTCTGTTCTTCAGTCGCCGCTGCACTTTTTCAAAGTGAAGGGACATAGTAAGCGTAATAAAGATTGCGAGTAGGGAAAGGCAAATGATTGCGGTTCCTGTGTTGATAAGGTATTCCACGGTTAGTTCTGATTCCAGTAATTTTTGGGGGTTTTGCAAAGGTACTCGACCTTCCAGGTTTTAGGTTCCAGATATTCTTGGAACTCAAGAATATCACTTGCGATGTCGCCTTTTCCTTGTGCTACTTTGGAGATGGCGTCTTCTTGGTTGTCCGCAACTACGAACACAAACTCATTTGCGATACATTTACGGTGGACTACAAACTTCTTATTTTCACTCATTACATTCTATCGTTGAAGTGGGTCAAAAGATTTGGTGTCGATACCTGCGTCGGTCAACATATCTGTTCCGAAATCGAAGGTTCGTTTGCGGTCATAAACAACTCGCGTGATACCTGCTTGGATAAGCAGAACGGCTAGGTTTGCGGTAGGAGCGGACACGGTGTAAAGCGTTGCGTTCTCCGATGATTCAATACCACGGGCTAGTTGTGCAATCGCGTTAGTTGTCGCGCAAGCGAACATAGGTTTCGTGCCTACCTGTTCTGAGTAGTCAATACCTCTCACTTTCTCATCAGAAGAAGTAGCGATAACCTTGTTATCCGCCACAATAACAGCACCTCCAGGAGTTCCTTCTGTGTTCCAATGGATAGGGTCCGAGTTTTCCGCAATAGACCGTGCCATAATCATGAACATACGGTCGTAATGCTCTTGTTCCTCGGCGGAAAGAGGAGTCGCTTTCTTACGCATACTCTCTCCCATTTCGTGATGAAGCTGAAAATCAACCATTGCTCTTTACTCCTCGGCGCACCACCTGTCGAATATACACGCGCTGCTTGTCTCCGTCCCATTTGCGAATCTTGAGGGAAACATCCTCACCTTCAAGCTCGGGGTGGTTACTGAGCCACTTATCCGCTTGCGCGGGGTTCTTGCAGCTTTTGATGATACGGTACTTGGTCTTTCTTTTTTTCATGGTAAGTTGTTTGTTTTAGCGGTTGTTGTTGTTTTTTTGGACAAACTCGCGTCCGATATAGCCGAGAGCCAGATAGTTCATCGCACAGGAACACCAGAGCAGCATAAGCTGGAACTCATGGACATAAGCATTATAGCCAATTGCGACCACGAAAGACAGAATAATTAGTCCTCCAACCACTTCTCCAGCCCCACTTCTAGTTTGTCGATGATACTTTGCACTTCTTGCTTTGAAATTTTTAGGTTGCGGGAAATACGACTGATGTTGAACTTCCCGTTGGGTTTGATGATACGAGGGTCCGCGATAAACTCGTTCAGGAGAGAGGATTCCCTAGCAGTGAACTCCTCACCAGCGAACAAGGAAAACGATTCTTTTGGGGCGTGGGTTTTCTCGTACAACAAAGACTCGTCGATGGTTACTTGCCTACGCAAAGGTTCGCGCTTGGTAATCTTCTGTCCCATGTTGTTCTTTCGGTTCCACAGTACCGACTTCAGGTACTTGTCGAAGTGTTTAGTCTCCCTGTATTCCGAGAAAGGCTTTCCTGTGGACTTATCAAACACGCTCACCGTATCCAGAACCGCGATTGCAAGCTCTTGGTGGCTGTCCTCATGGTCATGAGTTACGGGGTCGCCACCTACCCGATACGCGATATGGTGCAGAAGATTTCCGTACTTGTCCGTTACCCAATCCCAATCTTCGTTCGTCAGTTTACTTTCCATCGCAAAGCTCCTTGTAGATAGAACCGAATTCAATTCGCATGAGGTCGTTTGTGGTTACTTTGAGGTCTTGTTCGCGCTTATACTGAGACTCTCGCAAAGTCTTAGGGGCAGCGTATAGGTTGTGATATCTGGTGTAGTGGGTGGTATTTGGTTTGAATAGCGAATTTGCATACCCAAGCACATCTGCACTCACAGTCGTGATGATGTTTCGTTGTAGAGACACATCGGAACAAAGTTTGGTCTTTGCGGCTTGCAGAGTCTCACCTCCAAGAACCTCTAGGCTTTGTAAAGATACTTCGGAAGCTGGAATGCCTGTAATGGGGCTATCCCCCTCACAATAAATTGAGTTTTCCCCATACACAGGAAAACGAATATACACATTACCATTCGGTAGCTCAGAAACAACATTGCCTACGACATAGCTTTCTTCCTCATGGGCGCGGGTAACGCTCTCGATTGACGCTTTGACGATAGCTTCGTTTGCTTTCAGAACCTTGTTTTTGAACCATTCGGACATAAACGAATCTTGTTCGTCTGCGCCTAGCGCGGGATTGCCTCCGCCGAGCGCACGGGCTGGCGCGAAAGTCATAGCGTCGAATCCAGACTCCATCAAATAGTGAATACTATTCAGGAGAGGCATGAGTTCTTGCCTACCGATACTTTGAAAGGGGTCGGGGGCGTTGTTACACCAGTCCGAAGGGTACTCTTGGTAAAACCCGTTTTTGTTATAGTCGCGACCAGGAGCGAAGTAGTGATTGAGTAGGTTCGTCGACAGGAGATTGTCGCACAAAAAACCAACAGTTACAACTTTGTGTTTGGGGCTGTATTCCTTCTTATCGCTCAGGATAAGAGTGGTTTCCTGCAAGGGATGTCCGTATTGCCCCTTACCAATTGGGAAGTCTTTAGGGGAGATTTTCATGCGTTGTCTTGGATGAGTCGTTGAAGGACTTTGGAGAATTGCGGTACGAGGTCATTCGTGTCCGTGTGAATTACATTCTGGTAAACTTCTTCCAGTTGCGAGTCTTCCCAACCGTCAATGAAGATGGTGGTGTTAGGAATTCCACGAAGATACTTTACGCGAAGGATTTTGGAGTCTTCGTTTTTGGCGAAGGAACCATTTGAGAAGTCATGTTGAATCGCCCCATCAGTGAGGTTGATAATAACCATCTTTTTAGTGGTGATGTTTTTCTTACACCACTGCATCAAAGCAGGAAGAAGAAGAAACTCAGGAGTAAGATTGGTCGCACCCCCAAGAAGCGTACCCTTCTCTGTTTTCACAAACGGCGCATTGGTGTTCAAGCGAAGAATTTTATCATAATCCTTCTTTTGGGTAGTGTTGGAATAGATGCGAGCCAGATACGGAACACGCCCTTTCACAAAAGAACCAAAGTTGAAAGAGGGAGTACCCTTAGCAAACACCTCCATGCGAATCTTGTCGTTCATGACAAGATGGTTTGCTTTCGCAAAGGCAGAAACTACGGCGGTACATTTAGCCATACGGTTTTGCGAACGCATACTGCCGCTTGCGTCAATCAGAAACACAAAAGTAGTGTCCGAGTTTGGCGTTTGGGTCTGACGGTAAAACACTTGGTCGTTGTACGAGTGCTGGTATAGCTTTCTCGTGTTCAACAAACCACGATTCGAGGAAAAGCGGCGAGGCTTACGAGACTCCAAAAGACCAGTAATGTACCTGCTGAATCCTCGGAAAAGGTCTTCACGCTCCTCCAATTGCCAAGAGTAAATGTCCTCAGAGAAACTTTGCTCAGGGTCAAGTTTGGCAGAGAATGTGCGGTTGCTATCCATTAGTATTTCTCTCCGAAAACGAACTCAGGAGCAACTTGCTCTACACAATTCATCCACCGAGCAATCGTAGAAGGCGGAACAAACTGCTTGTAGAAGCGATTAGTGAGGTTGTCGCCCTTGTTGTAGTTTCGCAAAAGGTACTTTACTTGCTTGCTTTCGTCTCCAAACAAATCAGTCATAACATTCATCGCTTGGTCGAACTTTTCAGATGCCAAGCCGTTATCACGGTCCATATCGGCAATCATATCGGTCTCCCAGAAAGAAGTGTATTCCAGAAGCTCCTTTTCGGTAATGGTTTTGAGTTCTGCCGCAGTCATGGTACGAGCGGCGCGAAGTCGCGTAGGGGGAACAGTAAGTTTGTAGTTAGACATAATCAATAATCAGGCTATCGTAAGTAACTCCGTGAGGGTTAGATTCTAGGATTTCGGTACAGGGAACAATTGTGAGGTTTCGGAAACTTTCAATCTCTGCGTTGAGCGAAGCGGAAATGGTGTCGGAGTTCTGTCCAGGCTCACTTTCAACCCATCCTTCGTCCATCATGTCGAGCATTTCTTCTTCTGCTTTACACGCTTGAGGAGCATCAAGAGCTACCTCTTTAGAGGACTTTACGCGCAAACCATAAGCGGATTCCGTTTCGTCTTCTTGGTCAAAAGTGTCTGCCGCTTTTTGCTCAAGGAACTGCTGAACGAGAGATTCTTCGGACTCTTGAACAAGTTCTTCCCAACGACGGCAAATTTGGTCCCGAACTTCCTCAATGAAGTTGTGCAAAGCCATCGCAGGAACTTGTTCGGCAGACGCTTCACAAATCGCCTTTTTGTTATCTCGGCGGCTTGCAATATCGTCAGAGTGTTCCAAGTCTTTGTAATGGAAAAGAGCTTCAAACAGCTTGGAGTAGTAAATTCCAGGAGTGTCCTCTCGTTCCTTACTTTTCTCGTAGCAATACTTCTCATGCTTGAGCCGATACCTACTCAGGCTTGGCGACTGCATTTCATCGATACGAACATCCTCTAGGACATTGTAAAGAAAGCAAACATCTTGAGCTACTTGAAGCAGGAAATCGTGGTACTCATGTCCATGTTTGGACACCGAGTCCTTCGGCTCCCAAAAATAAATAGGCTCACGCTGTTCAAGTTTTTGTAGCAGAGAACAAGGATGTCCGCCCATATCTACACGAATCGTACCAAGAATCCTACGCAGGATAGGCTCCATGATTTTGACCGCTTTCGACATCTCCAAAGAGTGTTCGATGTGGTGCAGTTCATGAACTACGGACGAGATAGTATGGTCTACACGACCTTCTGCGAGGGTGTTTACAGGAATGTAAATCGTACTTTCGCCGACATTGGCGCAAGGAATTCCCTCGACAGGAAACTCAACCGTAACTTTTTTGTTGCTGACTAGGAAACCCGCGTAATGCGAAAGCAGAGTTTTCAGGTCGTACAGCAGTTTGGAGGACATGGTTTTAGGTACATCCTCCAACCACTGCGACATCAAATCTGCATCCACCGCAACCGTTTCCAGGTCTTGTGAACAGATGCTGTGGGAAATGTTACTCACTTAGCGAGTCTCAAAAATGCCGAGGCTATCCGCGTACTCGCGGAGAATGTTTGCATCGTTTACAATCGTGCTGGAATCTTGCTCGTACTGAGAAAGAATAGCGTGTTCAAGGATATCCTTGATGGTGAAACCACCATCCTGCACAAGAGAAACCACATCAATCAGGGAGCGAGTCGAGATTCGCGTACCGATTTTGCCATTGCCAAAGAGTTTGTGCGAGTAGTCGTACATACTGGCGAGCAGATTCAGTTGGCTCTTCTCGTTTTCGGAGAGAGTGTAGCTGTCGTTGATGTAATCGCAGACTTGCTCTCCCGAAATGTACGGAAGGTTGAAGGTCATAAAGCGGTCCTGCAAAGCACGGTCGAGCGAACGAGTCGCGGAATACTCCATGCCAATGTTGCAGGTAGCCATAAAGCGAACACTCTCGTCCACCTTCACGCTACGCTCAGTACCGTCTTTCTCCTCAACAATCACTTCACGGCGATGGTCGAGAATCGGGAACAGAATGTTGAAGGCGTCATCCGAAGCACGGGAAAGCTCATCAAGAACAACCAGAGTGTTCGGCTTTTGAATCGCTTTGATGAAGTCGGACATCACGAACTTGGTGTTACCATCTTGCAGTTCAAAGTATCCAAGCAGAGAAGTACGAGCATCCTGCGTAGAACCCAGGTTTACCACGGACACATCCATGCCAAGCTCCTTAGCAAGCTCAAAGCAGTAGGTAGTTTTACCAGCACCAGTCGCGCCAGTCAGCATCACATTCTTGCCACCCCGAACGAGGGAAGCCATCATCTTGTGTTTGGTTTCGTCGATTACAAAAGACATTTTTTTACTTGTTGTTTGAGTGGCTCGCCCCGAAGGTGGGGGGAGCGGGTCGCGTCAGCACGGATTGTACCACAGCCCCGGCACAGGTCAAGGAAAAAATGGGAAAACCGCTAACCCCCTATAGGACAAGGAGTTAGCGGCGACCACGGCTCCGCGACGAAAACCAAAAGTGTATTACTCTAAATCCCACATTTCTTCAAGCTCTGCTACCGAAATAGAAGTAGAAGATATGCCACACAAAGCTCTCAACCTCTTTTCCAATTCCTTATCATGGAATACGATGGAGTCCCAAATCAATTTGCGCTCACTCTCATTATCCATCAAGAACAACAGAAGAATCACAGACAACATCTCACCGTAGCTACGGTCCTCAAGGAATGCAGTAATGTAGTCCTGTCTATTGTTGAATCCGAGAAGGGAGATTGCGATATCCCTATCATGTTTCGATACGACAAGATTTACGAAGGGAAGAAGATTCTTTGCAAGAACAGTTGCGTCTTTTCCGAGTTTCAGTTGGAATTTCTGGTTGTTCATTGTCTCAAAATATTTAGCTAAAACACACTCCCAACACACTATGATGATTTAGGGTTTTTGAGTTTGTGCTTGATAATCTCTGCATCTTTGTGTTTTTTGCAAAGTTTTTTTGCAGCGTCAAGGTTGTTGGTGGAACCTAACCACATGAAACAATCCAGCTTGTCGTTCGGGGTTTCTTCCCTTTGAAATCTACGAACAATGTTGTACCCAGGTTTCAGATATTGGGTTATGTTGTTTCCACGAACTGACCAAAGCATCTTGACTTATACCACCTTTGTGTTACTGACCTTGACTTATACCGCCTTCGGAAATGGCGGGAGCGATAGGAGTTGAACCTATAACCTACGGATTAGAAGTCCGTTGCTCTATCCGATTGAGCTACGCCCCCATTTCATTTTAGGAGAGAGGTGGAGCGAGCGACCCGATTTGAACGGGCGACAATCTGCTTGGAAGGCAGAGGCTCTACCACTGAGCTACGCTCGCGTCCTCTCTCTAATTATAGTTCCGCGCTCCGGGATTCTTGAAGAATAACCCCATCGGTAGTACCTCGGAAGGGGTAAAGCCAATCAGGAACATCACCATCGAAGTACCGTAAGTTCGGCTTGTTGGCGAAGAAGTTGCGATAAGACTCAACAACAGAACCGCACTTATATTCGTCAGGCATACAAAGAGGAAGTTCCGTAGGTGTATGCTGCGGAAAGCGGCTGACGAATCTTGGGTCGTCAATGAGTCGTTGCATCTGAGCAATCACATCATCGCAGCCATGACGGTCGCGGTTGTAACGCCTACAGAACTCGTTACGCAAAGACTGTGCAAGCGAAACGAGGTTACGGAAGTTGTCGGAAGACTCTCGCGCCCAAATAGTTGACGGGTGGTTTTGAAACGCCGCACGGTATCGCACCTGCTCGCCCATCAACTGTGCATTGGTGGATAGCATCTGGCAGGACTCGATAATCATTTTGTTGACGCGGAAGTTGTCGTGCGACAACGCGGACTGATGCCAGTCAATCTCCCCAGAAGGAGTGTCTTCGATAGCAAAAATATTCATGGCTCTATTATACCAAAGGCTGCTCGGGTTGTCAAGCAATTTCCATCTCGTCGAAGTTTCCTTCGCCAGCAGAATAGACTACTTTTTCAATACCGTGGCTACGGAGAAACTCCTCGCAGCAAGGACACGGCTTCGCTAGGTTTCCTCCGTTTCTGTAAACATAGCAAGTACCACCTTTGAGGGGTCGTTTGGACCGAAGAGCAGAGATAAGTGCATCGGTCTCAGCATGAAGGTTACCAGACCATTGATTACCGTAAGAGGGATGAGTGCGAAACTTGTTATGTCCGCGACCCACAACAACACCTCTAGCGTCTGTAATCACTGCTCCGAGTTTGTATTTACCAGAACCTTTCCGGCTCTCCCTTTTTGCGAGTCGCATCATTGCTATGTGTTCAGGTCTGTTTGGTAGGGAGGATGGGTTTCGAACCCACTATCTGAGAGATATAAGCTCCCTGCATTTACCGATTATGCTACCTCCCAAGAACAACAGAGTATTGGTGGCTTTGATAGGATTCGAACCTACACTCCCTTCGCGGGAAACGGATTTTGAATCCGTCGCGTCTGCCAATTTCGCCACAAAGCCAGTCCCCATATTATAGGGCGGGGGCGGGGGATTATACCACTAAATGCGTTACCTTACAACTATGTGTCCCTCAGATTGCTAGAATCCGTGATGATATAGTCGATTGTGGTGTAGTTGTATGCATTGAATGGAGCGGAGGTCTGAGTAAGCTGAGTTGCCCAGACATCGCATGGTCCATGAAACTGAATCGGCAAATCTAGGGAAAGAAAAAACGGTCCAGTCGCTTTGGCAGTCCACGCGAGAGAACTTGTTTGGTACGCAGTGGTCCCTTCTCCTGTGTTTCCTGAGACTACAAGTACCGCCGTCTGATTCAGTTTGTCTGTTGCGGCGCTGTTACCGTTTGCGGCGGTAAGACCAAAGATAGAAAGGGTTTTTCCTGCGGGAACTCCCGAGTTGTGGTTGTATGCTAGGTTATCCCCAGCAGTGCCAGAGAACAAAGGCATATCGTCTCCTGCGGCTCCGCTAGTATTTACGAACAAAGCCTCTAGAGGAGTATCGCGCTTCAGCGTACCGGGTCGTGAAGCGAAGGTAGAGCCGTAGGCGCTCCAGGAATACGAGTTCCTTGGAAGCGACGGCAGGAGTGGCAGGGAGGCAGGAGCATCTGGGGGAATAGAGTCCCTCCAGTCTTGCCAGCCGTACCACTTATAGTTGCCATCCTGGGGCGATTCTCCGTAATCATCCAGGGTTTCCAGAAGACCCCAAGCCCCCGACTCCACAGGTTGCCATACGTGAGAGAAGATAGACATCATGCCGCTTCCGGTTAAGTCATCCCAGGCATTCATGTACTTCTTATGGAATCCTCTCATGGCGGGGAGTCTGTTAGCGTCTCTGACTACATCCGAGGTTTGGCTGCCTTGAACAGTTAGGTGCTGTCCACCTTCGTATCCAATGAGGGTAACATCAGTGCTTAGAGCTGCCAGGGCATTTACGTTCTGCTCTAATTCACCTCCGCTGTTGAATACAGCAGAACTAAAGTCTACAATCATAGCGTCGTATGCAGCTTGAGCAGTGGTTTCCTCTACGTTATTTCCAACATAAGGAGCAATGGCGTAATAGTCGGTGTGTTGGACAGCGGTTCCAGAAAGAGAAGTTCCGATGCTAACATCAGTAGTTAGAATATCGTTTACTCTAGCGGAGTTAGCCGATTGACCAGCGATTACCTTCTTAACCCTATGAGGAGCTTCCGAGAATATTGTATCAAATATAGCAAACACTTCGCAAGACCTAGTAGCGTAGGCTTGGAGCCAAGCAGTTCCACCAGCAGGAATGCCATATTGCGGTACTAACACATCAGCTAGGTAGTTGTCAGCGGTAAATAGGGGGTTCCAAGTTTCATTACTGTACTCAATGAATACTCGTAGGTCGCTTCTTAGATTGTCTCTGAAAAGGGTAGCTAGACTTGATACGTAATTATCGTCGGCTTTGTGAGGTACGTTAATCCATGCGTCTGCGCTAACTTGGTTGCTCATCTCAATTACCCACTCCCAAGGAACCCCTTTTCTTCTTCTCGTAGTAGGAGAGTAGTCGGGGTCATATAGGAAAGTGTTAACATTACTGTCAGAAGTCAGAGAGCGTTGCTCCCAAGAGGAGACGGTGTTGTTGTTGGTCTGAGTGAAACTCATGAACCTTAGAACTTCAATCCCTTCGAGTGTATCCAACCACTTCTGTCTAAACGGTTGCGACACATTGTAGGTTCCCTCATCTGATGCAGCTAATACCTGACAACCACTTACGTAGTTAAGGGCGGTCATATTTGCGGCGGTAGGTCTGATTCTAAAGTAAAGGTCGCTAGTACCGTCCCAGGTAAACTCAATTCTATTACTAGCGTTACTGGTTTCAGTAGCACCAACAACGTAGATTTGACTAGCTAAGTCTCCACCAAGCGCACCTCCTGAATATGTTAAAACATAGTTTCCAGAAGCATATGAACCTGTTCCT
>Ga0070746_10001127_pt1 | contig 16077 bp, 7 predicted proteins | sample VirMetDEL_Mar_21_FD_77016 | JGI IMG/M metagenome (GOLD analysis project Ga0070746, IMG submission 77016) | Aqueous microbial communities from the Delaware River and Bay under freshwater to marine salinity gradient to study organic matter... | ecosystem: Environmental > Aquatic > Marine > Coastal... | reverse complement strand
TGCGCTTTTCTTAACACCTCTTGCTTGCCAATAACATTACCCCAATTACTACCGCCACCAGTAGTTACCATATCCATAGCGTCACTTATTTCTAAAGTTAACTGTTCTATTTCATCTTCGAGTTGCGTTATTCTTAGTTTTAAACTGGTTAACTGCACTACAGTTAGACCTGTAACGACACCCTTGTCTTCATCAGCTATGACCTGAGTAACAAGAGCAGTTACACTATCTTTATCGTATTCGGTAGAGGCTCTAAATAAAATGTTATCAAACTTCTGTTGTTCAAACTTAACGGGTTCTGCATCACCATACGCTCTTGTTGTGCGCTCTAGTTGATCTACAGTTAACGCACCCTGCTGAGTTCCTTCTTTTTTGCGTTGGTCTTTCTCAGCTTCTATTCCCTCCATAAACTCAAGGAAGTCGTCTTCATCACCAAGCTCTGTTTCTTCGTACTCCTGCTGTTCTTCAGCGATACGAGCTTCGTGTAAATCCCTCATTTCTTCGAAGGATAATGAGTCTGGGTCTAAGCCTAAATCGTCTGTTAAAGTATTACGATATGTCTCGCGTTCTTCTTGATAGCTAATTGCTTCTTTACGAACGGCGTTTAGTTCTCGTTTAACTATGCGTATAATATCGTCCGTACCCATATCCGCTAAGATGTCGTCAAGCGATTTAATTACACCTAGTTTTTTGCCAAGACCTTTGAACGCGCCTACTCTTTCGTCCTTACCTATTTGTATAATCTCAGCGCGAGTCATTCTAGCTAAACCAAAATCATCCTGCTTTAACTCACGTTGTCTTGAACGAGTTGGGTCGCGGAACTTTTCATTGGGGTTAGGTCGTTTGCCACGAGTCTCTAACGATTGAGCATACATATACAAACCTGCATCAACTTCTGTATAACCAATCATTGTTTGTTCTATTCTAGTGTCTGCGTCTATTAATGCACCTATGGTAATAGCCTCACCGTTTGGCATAATCTCAAGACCGTTCTCATCTACACGATAGAATATCTTTTGTTTAGCGCCTTGATAGTATTGCTCACGACCCGCAAAGTAATATATCTTATTACCGATAACTACTGCGTTTATGATAGCGCCATCGCTACCTCTTTTGCCCACTCTAAATTGTTCTATAATCTTCTTATCGCCTGTGTACTCAGCTACCTTGACAATGTTTCGTAGTGGCACATCATACAGGTTGGCTAGTGTTCTGATGCGATCAGCGACTCTGCCTCTAAATGTCTTTTTAGTTTCTGATCTAGTCTCTGCTTTGGTCTTAGGCTTTTTAGTTTTAGCCTTCATTTCTGCAATTAATTCATCTATAAGCGCATCTATTTCAGCAGGTGTTCTATCTTTAGCCGCTCTGCGACCTCTAACTTCTCGCGGTAAAAACTCGCCCACTTCAGGACGTAGCTTGTCAAGTAACTCTTGGCGTGTGTCTAAGAACTTCTGTCTATTCTTTGCTACGGTAGAACGGTAGTTTTCTCTGCCAATTTCTGGTACTACACCAGTTCTTTGTAACTCGGCTCGGTCTTCAGGACGCAGACTAGCGCGATCTATCTCTTGACTAATTTCTTCGTTAGTTACGTCTGCGGTTAAACTTGATTGGTATGTAACAGGTGATATTTTGCCACCCGCTCTGTACATTGTTTCCATTTTTTGCAAGAAATCTAAATCAATACCTGCTGTACTAATGCCCATTTCTTTAGCTAGGCTACGCAACTCAGATATCTTTAATGTTTCTATATGTCTACCGCGAACAGGTCTGTATTCAAACGAACCATTAATTTCTATAAAGCCATCTAGCTGTTTATCGGTAACAATTTTTACATGAGTTTTATCTGCGACTTCTTTGATAGCTTCGACTGTCTCTGCATCTGCGTCAGGTATATCCATATACACAACTGCTTCACCATCAATATAACCTACAGAGTATTCTATGTTGTCTGGTAGCTCTGGTGCTAATAAATCAAAGTCTCTTATAGCGCGTTCTTCTCGCTCTACTCTGTTAGACAATAAGGTTTCTGGTAGGTCTAAATCTAAATCAAACTCTGTTTCTAGATCAAAGATGTCGTCAATGTACATCTCTAAAGCCGCGTCAGCGTCTGTTCTAGGCATACGTCTAGCGGCTCTTCTGCGACCGTAGGTAGGTATAGTATTAGCAGGGATGTATTGATCGATCTGAAAGATAGTATACTGCTTAACCCTGCCACCTGTCCGTATAGAAAGTATGTCCGACACTATGCCATCAATGCCGAAATCATCTCTAATAGCCTGTATAAATTCTTTGCCACCAAGACCTACATACTTACTTCTATCTATTTCTACATTATACTGAGACTGTATTTGAGATAGCATACGCTCCTGATATACAGTTCTAGCTTCAGCACCTGCCATGTACAAATCATCTAGTACAAGTGGCTTCTTGATAGATAGGTATGCATTGTAAATTCTAGGTACTGCTTTAGAGCCAATTGTACCGTATGTAAATACACCTCTTGAAAATTGTTCTGCTACAGCAATATCAGCAGAGAAAAACAACATACCATCTCTGACTTCTAATTCAGCAAATGTATCAGGTGTGCCGTGATATACTTCTAATGGGTTGCCATCTTCGTCTACAACAACAGAGCCTTCAAATTTCTTATTAAAATTAGGGTCATCGAGAGCGTGTTTACTAGCACGCAAGTTGGGGTGCGCTTCTCTAATACGCTTAATTAACTCTTTCTTAGTACCAGTAGCAGGTAGTCCTAACTGTTTAGCACGTTTAGCAAGTTGGTTTCTTGTTTGATTCTCAAAGTCAGGTCTAACAAAGTCTAAGTCGCGCTGTGTTACAGTAATACCTTCTGCTAGTTTAATAGCAAGGTTCTGCATAGCGTGTATAACTTCAAGCTCTTGAGCCGATACAGCGTCACCTATTTTATTTCTAAGTTCTGCTGTAGATACATTGCGACCTTCAATGCCTAGTAGTTTAGCTCTGTATTGCAACTCGCGTCTGGTCATTCTGTCTACGTCAAAGTCTACGCCAAACTGAGTAAATATCTGTCTTGAGTAGTCAGTAAGCCCTAAGAAGTCCATAATAGCTTCTATTAGCTTTCTAAGTGCAGACTTATCTTTTTGCGGTAACGTGTGGTATTCTTCTGACAGCAACTCTAGTATCTTAGCTAGACCTTCTTCGTAGTAATAACCAGAGTCTTCGTAGCCTTCCCAACCTAGCTCTTCATTTGAGTTTAGGTATGCTTCTACTTTTTTGCGTATCTCTGGTTTTAAGTTTGGTAGTAGTTGTTGAAACACCTCTTTAGCTTGGGTCTCAAACTCACCATTGAGCATAGCTATAGCCGCGAATCTATGGAACACTTCGTGTGCAATAATACCTGCGCCTGCCGAGCTTTCGTCAACATGGACGTTACCAGTTTCGTCAATGTAGTAACCCCTAGCATTAGCGTCACCAGTAGCTCTAGCAAAAGCCCGCCGACTCTTATGCATTATAATTTTTGTATCAGGGCTAATCTCAGCAATTGCCTGTAGAACTTTACGCCTAATATCCCGCAGTTGTTTTTTGCGCTCTACGTCTATAGACTCGTATTGTCTTCTTTCTTTTTTCTTTGGTCTTGTTGTTCGTATCTACGTTTAATTGCTTCTTCGAATTGCAGTCGTTGCTCTTCGATAGGTAAGTCTGATATGTTGTATTTCTCCGCAAACTTACGCACCTGTTCGTCATACACGCCCGCTCTAATTTGTTGGCTATGTATTTCTGGAAATCCTGTTTGCTCTATAGTTACATCTGTATCAATTAAATTATTTAATTTATTTTTATTTACAAATACTTTGTACGCTTCTTGACGTTTAGCTTCCAAGCTATCGTTGTATTGCTGACGCGCACTTTTGTCACCATTAGCACCTCTGGTAAACAGTCTGGCAGTTTCTTCATCCATGCCATTTTCTTGTATAATAGCCTGCACGGTTTCAGGCTTCATGCGACCATATCGGTTCCACTCTGTTTCTGTTATAGCGCCTAATCTACCGTATATAAAACTATCACCCTGCTCCATTTGGTAGATGTTAAATTCTTCTTGCAGTCCATTTAGTATAGATTGCATTTCTTCTTTATCTTCAACTGCATCTAACTGTTGTGCTAAAGTAAATGCTCTCTCTTTAGGTATGCCTAGTGACTCGGTTAGGTTTTGCGCAACAACGCTAATCTTGTGTCTTTGTAAAAATCCTTGTAGTATGCGTGTACCAGTTTCTTCATTAGCGGAATCTATTTTTGTAGCTACTGCAATAACTTCTTCTACGTTTACGTCAACTCTATCCTTGCTTTGAAATAGTCCTTCTGTTTTTTCTGCAAGAGTAAGTATCTGCTGAACTTGTATATTAATTCTAGCATTATTCTTTTGCTCTGCTGTTTTAGCTTCATTAAAATCTCTAGCTAAATTTTCAGCCATATTAATATCAGAGGTTACGCCTCTGTTTACAAGTCTTGAGGCATCTACAGCTAGTAATGCTTCTTTTCTTGTTTTCTTATCTATAAACCCACCAGACTCGGCTACCGAATATTTGCGTGCGTCTTCAGCAGAATAACCCGCTTTCTCCATAGCGGTTATACGTTTCTCTACCTGCTTTATTTCTTTATTTAAAGATACAGCATCAAATGCAAAACCCACACCACCCAAACCAAGCACGGCATATCTAGCTTCTAAGAATGCTTCTTTACCTGACTCTAATAGTCGTTTAATGTCTACACCTGTAATATCTTTATCGCCTACCTGTACACCTAAGTCTAATAGTATTTCCTGTATGGTTTCTTCACCAAGCTCGGTGGCAACATTCATTGCATATCCTGTACCCAAACGAGCGGCTTTACGCTTAAAGTTAGGATCAGTAAGTGCTTTTCTGAACATAGCGTTAGCTAACTTGCCTGCAAAAGCGCGACCCTTCTGTTTAGCCCACGGTACTGATCTTGCAAATCTTTCTACTAGTGCATAAGGTATACCGATAGCATTAGCTATAGCTAAAGACTCTTGTAGTTCTTCTTGAGAAATTTCAGATAAATCTTTGTCTTTATAAATCTCATATAAAACAGAACCTGCGCCTTGCTGTTGCCAGTATAAAGTAGCACCCGCAGTACCAACAGATGGTAGCAATGTAATTAAAGATGTTTCTACCATAGGAGCAATTATACCTACGGTATCATCCCATATTCTTACCATACCGTTTTTGCCGTCTGCATATGCGGCATCACCAATTAGTAAGTTAAACTCAGTAATACGATTTATTTCTTTTTGTAACTCGCCAACATCTCCAGTAAGAGCCGCGTCTGTAAACTTTTGAGATAAGGAGTGGTTGTCATCTACCATCACAGCACCCATACGATACCTATCTACAGTACCCATTGAGTCTGGAATTATGCCTCCTGTAAGTAGTGACTTTTCTCCTATGTCACCGTTTATTACTCGCTCTCTAAAGTTACCAAATCTTGCTTTATTTACACCTTCGTCTACTGCTCCAAAAAACCCCATCATAAGTCTTGTTGCCCCAAAACTTCCTTGATGTGGAAAAAACCCATGCTCTTGTACTCTAGTAGGAGTATTTATACCTGCTTGAGTAAACTCATATTGAAATTGATCGTATGGCGTTCTAACTGTAGGGATAAGATCGTATTCAGCTTGACGTTTTTCTATATATGCTTGGTTGTCTATTTCTTCGTCTTCACCTAGACCTAAGTCTTCGCGTGCAATCATTTCGCTTGATATTTCATCTAGTTGGTACTGTACTTCTGCGCTGTGTAATTGCTCGCGCAATCCTTGCATAGCCGCATCCATAGTCATGTTTTCTTGCTCTTCTACCATAGATTGCAATTGTGCTTTTTGCGCAAAAACTTGAGAGGGGGTAAACATAACAGGCGCTTGTTCTTGATCATCTAAGAAAGCACCGTAAGTATTTCTGTACTCATCCAAACGAGATTGCCATTCATCACGGCTAACCCCTTCATTCATAAGGTCAGTAAGAAAGTCTTGTCTATTAATCATATTTACCTTTGATATTGACTTTGAGTAACGCTGTCCATTACCTGCTCATCAGTTTTACCTATAACGCTTGGGGTAACGGCTTGCTCAATGTGTCGTCTAGAAAGTTGTACATGAATTCTACGCATTTGTTTTTTAACAAAATCAGCAATCCATGCATATTTATTAGTATAAACGCTATATCCCTGATCGTCTTTACCTTTAACTAACCCATTATCTTTATCTTTTAATGCAGTCTTTAGTCCAGTAAAAAAATTATTAAATTCTGCGGCAAATGAATAAACTTTTGCTCCTGTCGACTGAGTTTCAAATTGTGATGTTGCTTTATTGTATTCCTGCATAAAGATTACAAATGCTTCTAGCTCTACATCTCGCTTAGTTCCCTCGTGAGCATGACTCATTAACTTGCTTGGACTAGACGGAACTGATTCGCCTGTATTCATACTTAATGTTTTCATTATACCAATAACATAATTTCTTATATCGTTAGTGTATAACTCGTCACCTTTGTCTATACCGCCTTGCACCTTGTAGAATAACTCTGCAATAATTCCGTCATGCATTGTTTTTAATTCATCTAAAGTTGCGGCACTACCGTCCCCTCTAGGTGACAAACCGCTAACAAAATTAGCAACTTGATTCATTAAGGCTTCGTAACCTAACGCCTCTTCACCCTTACTTTGCGCAATAAATTCAGATCGAGAAATAGTTTCTTGACGCTCTTTGTTAATTAATCTATTTAACTCAGCCTGCATAACTGGAGAAGCGTCTAAGTAAAACTTGTTAGTTTCTGGGTCAAACTCACCAGATTCAATTTCACGTTTTGCTTGGTTAAAGGCTTCTTTTTCTTCTTGTGTTTTTAATTCAGATGCTACTTTTTGCTCTTGGCTCTCTCTATCGCGTCTTCTGTTGCGTATATCATATATTACAAAATCCTGATCCAGAGGTAGCATTTGTTGATACAGCGGATTTTCTTGTAGATTTTTTTCGTCTACTAAATCGTCACCTATTTCTAACAACAACGCTCTTCTAGACTCACTAGATTTTTGTTTTTCTTCTTGAGTTCGAGAATTATAATCATTGCGGGCATATTGCGCTCTTACTTTTGCCTGATCGCCTTCGTCTAATAATTTAAAGTCAGCATCATTTTCATCTAGAGTTCCCTCTATTATAATCTTAGTTTCTAGTCTGGTCATTGCAGGGGAAGAAACTTCGTTATATAAATTTCTTTTGTAAGCTTTTGCTGTGGAAACTATTTTGTTATAAGTAGGCGTATCTATAAATCCTGCGTCTAGTTCTAATTTAGCTCTATCTGTTATACTATTAACTGCATTTACATCTGACGCATTGTTTAACTGTAGGTTATAAGAATTTACTATTCCGTTAGTTTTTGCAGTTTGTTTTTCTTCTTCCTTCATGTCTAGTCCATCGATAACTGCATGTGCTTTTTCATATGGATTAGTATTTTCGTCTGTATATGCAGAAGCATTGTATGCTAATTGAGATGCCTTTACACCAGTATCAACAGCTTTTGCATTCTGTATACCCTCTACATACAACAATTCTTTTCTATCTAATTCATCTCTTTTTATTTCAAATCTTTGTTGTATATCAGTATTTGCTCTATATCCAGTTCTTACCTGCCAAGCGTCTAGTGATTGCTCAATATAAGGTTTTACTTTTTGACTGTATGCATCAACCTCATTTAATCCCGCTTCCCTCGCCTCGTCTTTAATTCTTTCTACTTCGGAAGGTAGTTCGTTTTCAAATAATGTATAGCCATGATCTAATTCTTTTAACCTTTGCTCTTCTTTTCTTTTTAAGTATTCACCACCCACTTTAGCAGTTTCTTGCATAATTTTATATACGCCTTCTGTTACAGCTTTTTCAGAAGCAGTCTGAGCATCAATTAAATCTTGACCTAGATTAAGGTCAAATGTAACACCTTTAGCTGTGCTTAATTGTGTTTTTTGTTCATATAAAGGTATTTTTGGCATTATTACTCCTTAATATTTCCACCATGATCCTTTGTCGTAGTTACCTGATTCTTTAGCGGAAGCTATACCCGCCATTCCTGCTCCTACGAAACCTACACTACTCTGAATGCCTGATAATAATGACGCTCGACCCGCCGCTCTGCCTTCTTCGATAGCAGTTTGTGCGCCCATTTCACCTTTATACTTAATACCTTTTGCTTCTTGCTCAAGAGTTTGCGCTTGCATTAAACGGTTGCGTCTTTGGTTTTGAATGTCTATATCAGTTTCCATTGCTTGCTCAATCATTACGGACATTGGCGTGCCACCAGTTACTGCTCCCGTTTTAGCATATGCGGCTCTCTGCGTAGCCAAAGCCCTGCGCCTTTGTTTATAACTACGTCTAGTTTCATATTTAGAAACCTCCATGACGCTTTTGGCTTCCATTCTTTTAACTCTAGCGTTGTAATCCGCCATTGCTCGTATTTGTTGAGCTTTTCTTTTAGCCGCTTTTTTGGCACTTTTTTTACCAAACAAACCGCTTGCTAGACTTAATCCTGCTGACACAAAGTTTAACATTACGCCGTACCCTCCAAATCTACTATCATTGCTAATACAGTACATGGGAATGGTTCATCCTGTACGATATATGTTGTTTGTAGAAATTCGTTTGCGTTTTCCAACCAAACCTCGGCGTCTTCAGTATTTAAACTTGTTGTACTATCAAACTTAACCCTTTCTACCGCATTCTCTGCCTGACCTACTTTTGCAGATAAAGTATCTTTAAATCTTATAGTTGCGCCCTGAGTAGACACTTTGTTACCTCTAGTGCTTCCATTCCTGTATTCAAGGCTATGATATAAAGGAGCGAGCGTAGATGTAAAAGGAAGACCATAACAAATAGGATTTGATACTTCGCTATCTAAAGTAACCTTTCCGTCAAATACTGTTTTTGTAGCAGTAACCTGATTGTTTTCAATAATCTTTATGTCTTTACCGTTAAAAGCATCAAGACCCTCAATTTCAGTTATTACTGCTTCTAGCTTTAAATTAGATATTGTTTGATCTGATCCGTTTGTAGTTCCCCGTCTAATTAAATTAAAGTTAATAGTATCCCCATCAGAAGCACCTGCTGTATGCGCTGTAAATGTTACATTATGAGTTCCCGTAGTGCTTTTTAAATGAACATATGTATTTGCTGTATTTGTGCTATGCGAGTTGTTGGGGTCTTTACCTCCTAGCATTATAGACTCGCCTAATGTAGCATCTACTGTATAAGTAAATTTATATTTATCTCCGTGAGTTAGACTATTAAAACTAACTATTTGTGCATTTTCAGAATTAGGCGAACCATGTATTCTAACTTGATTACCTTTAACAACAACAAATCCTCCACTACTAGCATTAATTCTCCAGTCACCCTGTAGTCCGTTTGATGTATATGTCCCATCGTTAACTGTATTAAAATCAAAATCTAAATCTAAATTATTATCAATTTCTCTATAAAAATCTAAACCTTTATAGTTGGTTAAATTGTAATTATTTTCTAATGCTCCAAATTTTCCAAGATATCTAGTAGTTGTCCCCTGCTCATCTTCTAGTTTTTGAACATAATGTGGGTTGGCTGTAACGCTACTAAAAGCAGTTCCATTCCCCCAAGCGGTATTATTAAAAGGGCTTGTACCAGTAACTCCATTAGTCCATGCATCTATGTTCCACGGAAACTGAGGGGTAGATGGAGCAGAAGATAACGCCATACTAAAATTAGAAGCAACACCAAATCTCCATTTACCGTCGGATACTCGAAACTCTCCAGTAGGAGTATCACTTGATTCATAATAACTCCAAACAGAAGTAGTATCTTGAATAGTGCCGTTTCCGTTTGTAAGAACATACTTGCCTGCATAAGAAGCAGAGTCCGAGTTTAATCCTACGCTGTTAATTTCAAATATAGGAGTATATAAATAATTTCCATTAACATCTTTTAATTTAAAATCATTGCCACTAACATCAGATACAGTATACATTTTATTATTTAAATGTGATTCTCTATTATCAGAACCAACAAAGAAATTTCTTAAAACAACAGAATCGCCGTTTGAAAAACCATGACTATCTATAGTAAAAGTTATCGAAGATGGTGTGCCTAAACTATAGGTAACGGTAGCATTGCTAGTAGGCATTGAATTATCAATATAAGAAGAAACAAAAACCTGATCTTCTCCATCTTCCTGAGGTAGTACAGCTACAGATTCTACTAATCCTTCAATAGCGTGTTTATGCCAAGCAATAGTTTTTGATTCTCTTTCGTATGTTAAACCAATAAGAGTTCCGTCTTCTCTAACCATCCATATTACAGTAGTTGGCTGAGTTTGAACCGCTATCTGTTTAATGCCTTGACCTGTAATATGCTCAGCTATAACGGATAAATCTTGAGCCAAATAGTCTTCTTGGTTTTCTTGCAAATACCACTCACGAAGTTTTTTGTTTTGACGCATCATAAACAATACAGCAGAGTTTACAAATACTGCATTAGTTTTGCTTGCTCCATATTGTGTCCTGCGTTTTATACTAAATTGTGTTGGGGTTAATGCAGATGAACTTGAGCCTGAACTTAACGTCCACTCATTAGAGTCTGTTCCTATAACTAATTCCCTAGCACCCATTAGCCACCTAATAGGGTTTTGCGAGCCTGAGTTAATTCCTAAACGCAAAGCGTGAGTTGCTGTACTACCCAATAAGAAGTTATTAAAATCATCTAGTCTGCTTAGATGAAGCACGTTTGGTTCATGTTTTGTTCCTCCGAACACTAATCTTCCGTCATAAAAAGCTAAGTCAGTAGGGAATCCTCTGTGTTTAGAAAACGCCCCCTCATACCAACTTTTCATTTTAGGAAATTCTCTTACGCAAAATCCTGCTGTATCTCTTTGAGATATGGTGTCAGTACCTTTTGCGAAAGCTTTTCTTACATAGTAGTAGTTTGGAATTGTAGGCTTTTCATATTTAATAATTACTTGATCGCTTCTAATTCCGTATAAAAATTGGTCATCAGAAAACATAGCAGAAATATTAGTATCAGCCGCTACGTTATCAATATTGTTGTAGTCTACTTCAATAGTACCATTGTTTATCATACTATTAGAAAGTTTAATTCTATTTCCTGCCCCTTTATATATATTAGAAGAAAACATTATATTGTTTGTTTTATTTGTAGTTGGTTCAGGTTCTAAAGATTGAGGTACACTGTTATAAGCCTTATCTCTTTCAGCATTTGAATGAGATGTCTGAAAATGTGCTGTTTCACCAGTACGGTTCTCTCTAGCTTGTAGTCTGCCTCTAGAACCATTAAATTGTTTTTGATGTACTAAATCCGCTGTATTAGAAGTAAACGATGGAAATCTATACAGATTCGCCTTATGAACGGTAGCTATTCTGTTATAAGCATTAAATTTATTTAACCAATTAGTTCCATAGTTGGATACCTTACCATCTATATAATTAACAACTAATCTATTGTTTTGATAATATAAAGAAACGGGAACAACCCACCCTACTCTAGCAGAATAACTAGTATGTTCCGACCAAACACTAGGAGCTATTTCTATATGATCTAAATTAGATTCATATTCATTTATAAATTGTAATCCTTGCTTTACAACTCTGCTTATTCGTATTCCTTCATTTTGAACATATGCTTTTTTAGTACCACTTGTGTTATAAAAATGAACTTTAGCTAAAGCATAAGCATTTGAATCTAAGCAAGGACAAGAGTCTGGACTATAAGTTGCAAGAGGGCTTCTTGCTGCATTCCAGTTAACAGTTTCACTTGAAGCGGCTTTTCTGTTATTTAAATTATCATTAAATATAGCATCCTTACCGCCTAGAATTGCTATAGGATAATTACTATTTCTATTATCGTAAGCTATTGCATGGACTCTAGTTCTGGTTATAAAGTTATCATTATACAGCCTACCACTAGCGCTGTTGTTTGCTTTATTATTTTGATGAATATCCATGTCAGCATGGCTTGTTGCTTTAAAATCACTTTGAACATTAAAAGCAATACCTAAATAATCGAACTCGTGGGATGTTGTAGTATTAAATCGCAACTTATGTACTTGTGCGCTTTTATCTAGAATCCATAAAAAACCACCACCAAAGGTAGCATCTACAATTTGTGATTCTTTATAAGTTCTAGTATCCGCATTTGGAACAGTAGCTACTGTAGTAAGAGTATTCCATTGTGAGGTTAGGTCAGAACCACTAGCGTCTAGTTTAATTTTAGCGCTGTCGGTCATATCTACAGTTCCGCTTGATGCGCTAAAATTTAAATTATCAAAATCACCAACGGCACGGAATCTGTCACCTACACTAAAATTATAAGTATCTGATTGGGCATTAAAATCAATACTAAAATCATTTATATCATATTGAAAATCAGATATAACTTCAGCGTTAACCTGTGTGGCTGAAACATATTCTGTTATTCTAACAGTAGCAAAATGATAAGGATTTTCTATAACAATACTGGCGGTGCATCCAGTCGCATTATTATGAGTCGCTCCACCGCCAATGTATTTTACTCTTAATACAGAGTTATCAGGTTCTTCTTCTGTAGAAGAAAATGTAAAGTTTTTTTGCGCTCCTGATTGGTTTATGTTGTCAGTAGTATCTCCAATAACAACATAGTCTTCAAAAACATCGTCTCCAAGACTTCTTTGCAGTATTACCTTGCCATTCCATATGCCAGTAGTTTCTACCGTAAAGTTGCAATCTGCCGCATTAATTGGGTCTGTTGTTCCGCTAATAGCTATGTTACTGTGATAAGTAAAAGTTTTAGATACTGAAGAGGTTGATACGGGGGTCGTGTCATTATTAAAAGTTCTAGGACTTCTAAACACCATGTACGCGCCGACATGATCTTCAACAAAAAAATCTTTGGATGCTGTTAATGTAGTATCACTATTATGAGAAGAAGTTGTTATTACTGTTTCAGTAGTATTTATTGGCAAAAGCGGAGGATGAGCAAACTCTAATTCTTTAAAAGTAAAATCATCGTCATTTTTTATAAGCTCAAAAATATTTCTATTTGGATGGGTTATAAATAATTTATTTCTTAATTGAGCATATCTAATTTCATATAACTCGTCTTCTGTAAATTCTGAAGCGAATGTTTGTACAACCTCACCTTCTTTATCTATTACTACTAAACCACTTTTATTAAATTTACATAAAAACGTATCTTCTGTTGAAACAACAAATGGTATTAAAACCTGTCTATCCGCATCATTAGAAACATACTGAAGTGCAGGTCTGCGCGTAGCTCCACCATATTCTAATGGAAGAAAGTTTTCCATTTTAATGCACGAGCTGTCGTATAGTTCGTTATCTGTACGAGCGTATAGATACGGTGATACTTCACCCCCATTAAAAGCATTAATAACTCTTTTAGCCACAATGCCCCCTAACTAAAACTACCATATGAAGATTGAGAGAATGGTGGGTATGAATTACTATACGAAGAACCAGATGTATATGTAGATTCTAGCCAAGCGCTATCTACGGTAGGTAAGTCTTGTTTTTCAAATGCATTTATTCTGCGGGCTTCAGGCATAATTACTGTATCAAATTCTTGAAGAAGTAATTTATACTGAGCAAAATCTCCAGTAATAGGAATAGCCATTCGTCCTGCTAGTAGTACAACAAATGCTTGTGCGAATAAAGAATCCATTGCCGAAGGAGCAGGTTCTTTTACATAGCACATCCACAACTCTTTGTGATTAGAAAGTATTTTGTCACCCTCAACGCTGTAGTCTATTCTTGATTTGCCATACTCATATACTGAGTCTGTATCAGTAACATATGTACTACGAATATAATCTGAGGGTAAATTGTGTTGCTCTTTGTATTCGAATAGTGGCGCACTACTTGTCGTTGAGTTAGTTAGTTTTACGCGAGCCTTACAGCAGTTCCATTTGTGCATACGCACTAGTTCGTGTAAAGTATATGTATAGTGTAGGTTTGCTGTTTTGGCGTGAGATAATTCATTAGCCGTTATTTCAGCATCAGTAAGTGTTAAACGCTCACTACCGAGTTTGCTGAAAGCTAGATTTATAATATCTGTTTTTGTAAGAGCCATAATAAAAAAAGGTAAGGGGGGACAAGCCCCCCATTAGTATTACTCGTTTGTTGCGATTAGGATATTTCCTACAATGTTTGCTGTGTTGTCAGCTCCCGCAATAACTACTTGCAGAACTTTTCCGCCAACATCAAGCGAACCTGCTGTAGACCCTGTAGTAGGGAAAGCAAGTTCTCCTGCCGCATCATTAGTATCAGCAACAGTAGCAATAGCTGTAGCACTTCCTGAGTAGCCTAAGTCGATACCAAAATCAGTACCAAAGTCACCATAGAATAAACTCGCTGATATTACACGAGCTTCCTGTGGAAGAACTTTAGTTACGTCATAAGTACCATTAGTTCCTGCTGTAATAGTAACAGGAATAGACTGCACGTTGCCACGATAGTTAGACTTAGTAACAATACCTGAGTCTATGCTTGTAACTTCTGTAGATTTAGCCATTATTTACCTCCTACTGGGTGCAAGCGATTGCGATAACTTTTTCTTCTTCCATACGAACAGCACCGAACTCGGCTTTCATGTACGCATAGTAGTTGAACGACTTATCTGCACGCTCACTAATTTTAGTTGTCATGTCGGGGTTAACTTCGAACAGACCTGCATCCTGAACAAACGCATAGCAACAACGAGCATTTGCCGCAGTTCCTTCTGTGTTTTTCCACGCACCTGTAGAAGTGTCAACGTCAGCGTCAACATCAACCTGAATGTCAGCCGCATCTACTGGATCAGTAGAACTGAAGTAAGGAACAATGTTAGAAACGCAGAAGTGTGCGCCCATGTAGTCATAAATCTGACCTGCTCCAGACTCGTTAACTTTAGCACCACCACGATTGTCGAAGTCGGTGAAGTTAGAGTCATTCATGATGTCCTGCCATTGATGCCAAGAGACTTTGAAGATTACCTTCTGAGTGTCAATGTCTACTGACTGATTTCCGAACTGTGTCAAAGTTTCTAGGAACTTGCCATAGTTGAATCCAGTATCAGCACCAACGTCTTTGTTGATAATACCATGCTGATAAACATTAGATACATCAGTACCACCGCCAAACTCAGTTGGAGTTGCACCTTCAACACCGCCACCTGCCGCGTTAGACAAGAGAGCCGCGTCAATAACTAAGTCTTCCATACGAAGAAACTTGTTCTTCATTACTTGCAACTTAGCGTTACGAGGATCAACACCCATCTTGCTCAAGTCTGCCCAGTCCATGAACTGACCATCTTGGAATGCTTGACGAGTTACTTTACGACGACTGTAGTCGATGTCCGATACGGGTGAGTCACCAAAACGGTTAGTCACCTTAGAAGGGATGCCCCCTCCAGTTGTGCGCTGATAAATGCCTTCTTTACGGAACAAGTCGCCAGTAGCAACTTGGATGTATTGGCGCATTTTACCGCCCTTAGTTTCGACCGTTTCACGGATGGCGCGGTCAAAACCAGTAATATAAGTATTAAGCAGATTACCTGCCATAATATACCTCCATGTTATAATTTAATATACAAGTTTTGTCGGCTCTGAGTATCCGCACCTACGGGTCTAGCCTGATTTAAGGTTCTCACCTCAGATCGTCTTTCGGGCTTTTGCAAGGTTTCCGTTTTCAAATCTGACACGCTTATATATAATTCCTACAATTTTGTCAAGTAATTTTTTAAGAAATCTTTTCAAGAAGTTGCATACGTTGCGTCAACATTTGTTGATAAGCATAATCGTTAGTGCTACCTTCGTATTCGTCCATTTCTTTTTCTAGTATACTTAACTGATCTGTCACGGTAGCATAATTTTGCTCCATGCCTTCTTCAATAATCTGATCTTCGCTAATTATGGGTACAATGTTTTCAAATACCGCTTTGATAAAATCAACATTGTTGCCAATGGCAGGGTCATCCTTAAACTCACCGAGTCCAAGATAATCCATTACGTTGGCTACTTTACCCATGTT
>Ga0070746_10001125_pt1 | contig 16086 bp, 22 predicted proteins | sample VirMetDEL_Mar_21_FD_77016 | JGI IMG/M metagenome (GOLD analysis project Ga0070746, IMG submission 77016) | Aqueous microbial communities from the Delaware River and Bay under freshwater to marine salinity gradient to study organic matter... | ecosystem: Environmental > Aquatic > Marine >... | reverse complement strand
TCAGCCTCGGTGGCACAATGGGTCGACGGCACTGGTCACCAACGTCATCGAAAGCCTGAACGGCGCGCACAACATCGAGGTCGAGATCGACGGCGGTGAGTGGGCCGAAGAGATCACGGTGTACGATGACATTCTCGATGCAGACCGGCCCAACGATGTGGTCTGGAACCTGCCAGAAGAACTGCAGTCTGCCTTCGCCGTTGCGACCTATGCTTACGGGCTGACGGTGCACAAGTCTCAGGGCTCTGAGTGGGGCAAGGTTTATCTGCAAGGCAACAAACGTCCGCAAGGTGCGGATGGAGTGCGGTGGCTTTACACCGGCATAACAAGGGCAGCCTCAGAGCTGGTATGGGTGGAATAATGGCCTATCAGAAAATCCAATTACCGATCGCGACTGCGAGTGCAGACGAGGCAGGTACAGCAGCTCGGCTGATCAGTAGGGCGGCACTCAATGAGGCTATCACGCTGGGCACCGGATACGTGCGGTTCATGGTTGACGATAAGTCCATCACCATCGAGCAACTCGACCCAGCATCAATTACAATCAAGGGAGAGGAACGGTAATGATTACGATCGGAATTGATTGCGGCCAGACAGGCGGTGTGGCTTACGTCGAAAATGGCAAGTTCATCGCTGGCATGCGGATGCCTATCATCAAGCGGGGCAAGTGGAAGCACGTCGATGTCCGCACGCTGAAAATTTGGATCTGCGATTTCCCTTACTTCGGCCACCCAATGACGTTCGTCATCGAAAGCGTTCACGCAATGCCAGCGCAGGGCGTGAGCTCGAGCTTCGCCTTCGGTCGCGCCACTGGTGCAGTCGAAAGCTGGGCCATGGCCTACGGTGATCCGTGCGAGTGGGTGAGCCCAGCGAAGTGGAAAAAGGATCTTGGGCTGAGCTCTGACAAACAGGCCAGCCTCGATGCCTGCAAGCTTCATTTCGGTGCAAATAAGCTCTGGGACGTGAAGGCCAACGACGGGATTGCCGAAGCTGCATTGATTGCACTATGGTGGCAGCGACAAACTACTAACTTACAAGGCGATAGACGGTGACAGCTGCAAAAGCGAAACCAAAGGGCAAGTTGGATCTCAGGCAGCGTGACGAGAAGGGCAGGCTGCTCAAAGGTTATACGCCAAACCCAGCGGGGAAACCCAAGGGCGCAAAGAACATGTTCACTCGCGAGATGACTGACATGGTCACCAAGGCCATGGAGCTCGCCGGTGAAGACGCCAAGCAGATCAAAGACCCTGAGACTAAGAAGCTCATGTTCCCAGAGATGAAGGGCGTCGACGGCGGCACAGCGTATCTGTACCAGCAGGCACGGATGAACCCCCAGCTGTTCATGCCGCTGGTCAAGCAGCTGATGCCTACCAAGATCGACATGGACGTGAAGCTGTTGGGCGCCGAGCTGGTTGACCTGATGACCGAGCGTCGTAACCAGCTCGCCAACATGCGAGATGTAACCCCAACCAAGAGAGGCAAGAAATGAATATCACACCAGAGAGTGCGTTGCGGCTCGGCATGTCCGTCAAGGAAGCCTGCGCGGTCGTGTGGCTGACACAGGCAGGTGCTGATGTCTTGGACTACCCGAAATCGGTGGCCATGGGCGCAGAAGAGATGGCCGACTGGCTGAAGGAGGGCTACCATGATGCAGCAACCTAAGCAGCACGACTGGCGGGCACCACCTGCGGGTCAGGGCGGAAGCAGGGAGAAGATCTGCACAGTGTGCGGCGCACGGCGCAGCGTCGTGGGTGATGGTCAGTGCAGCGGCGTCGATCGCGACGTGACGATCGAGACAAAGCACGAATATGACCCTTATGCAGATTGATCCCGTATACGTTAGCCAGTTCTGTGAGCCGGTTACGCTGGAAAGTATCCGCTTCCATCCTGAAAGATGGCGCGATGCAGACATGCACTTCTTCGGTCTGCGTATCCCCGCGACATGGCAGTTCCTCAGTAGCGTGATCGATGTGGCCTACCTAGACGGGGAGCTGCTACCGGTCAGGGAGATTGACCCCGTCGTGCCGAGGGTGCCGCATGATTGATCCATCAGATGCCAACCGTGAGCTGGTCGTACAGATCAGCCAATTCTACGATGATCCTTTGGGCCACGTCCTGTTCAGCTATCCGTGGGGACAGGGGCAGCTGAGCGGTAGAGCCGGTCCACAAGAGTGGCAGCGTCAACTGCTAGAAGACGTCGGAGAACAGGTTCGGCTGCGGGGGTTCGATGGCGTCAAAGCTGTCGAACCCCTACTCTACAGCACCGCATCAGGGCACGGCATCGGCAAGTCAGCGATCGTGGCGTGGATCATCCGCTGGATCATGGACACCAGACCGTTCGCCAAGGGCGTGGTCACGGCCAACACCGGCCCCCAGCTGCAAACCAAGACATGGGCAGAGCTTGCCAAGTGGCATAACCTCGGCATCACCAAGCACTGGTTCGAGCTGACCAGCGGCAAGGGCTCGATGTCATACTATCACCGAGATTACAGGGAGCAGTGGCGATGCGATGCGCAGACAAGTCGCGAGGAAAACTCAGAAGCGTTCGCTGGTTTGCACGCTGCAAACAGCACGCCGTTCTACATTTTCGACGAGGCATCAGGCATACCCGACAAGATCTACGAAGTGCGCGAGGGTGGCTTAACCGACGGTGAGCCCATGGTCTTCGACTTCGGCAACCCGACGCGGAACAGCGGGCGGTTCTTCCAGAACATGCAAGGCCGGTTCCGTGAGCGGTACCGTAGACGCAAGATCGACAGCCGCGATGTGGAGCAGACCAACAAGGAGCTGTTCAAGCAGTGGGCCGATGACTATGGCGAGGACAGCGACTTCTTCAAAGTCCGCGTCAAGGGCGAGTTCCCCGACGCAGGTAGCCTGCAGCTGATCCCTCTGAGCTACTTCGATGACAACGTGGACCGCGATGTGTTCGTGGGTCCATCAGATCCGCTGATCATGGGCGTCGATGTGGCCCGCTTCGGTGACGACAAGAGCGTCATCTGGCTGCGGCAAGGCCGAGACGCAGAGAGCCAGAACGACTGGGAACACCAGATCTTCAATCAGCTCGACACCATGCAGCTGGCCAGCCGCATTGCCGAGATAGCCAGCGAGAAACAGCCTGACGCCATCTTCATCGATGGCGGTGGCGTGGGTGGCGGTGTCATCGACCGGTGCAGGCAGCTCGGGCTCGAGGTCATCGAGATCAACTTCGGTGCCAAGGCAACGCAGCACGGCATGGCCAACATGCGCGCCCAGATGTGGGTCAACATGAAGGAAGCGCTGAAGATCGGCGTGCGTCTGCCCGACATGGAAGACCTGCGCACCGATGTCACAGGCGTCGAGTACGGCTACAACATGGCCAACAACATCCAGCTCGAGACCAAGGAGCAGATGAAGAAGCGGGGCATGGCCAGCCCAGACTTGGCAGATGCACTGGCGTTGACGTATGCTCTGCCTGTATATCCGAACCGTGCTGGCTATGATGGGCAGCAGTTCAACAACCCAGCGGCCACTGACTACGACCCATTCGATCACATGTGAGGAACACACAATGCTGACAGCCAAACGCACACTGACCGGCACCGCACCGAAGCGGAAGGTCGGGCCCCAGAAGGCCAAGCCGGATCAGAAGAAGATCCTCGAGATGAAGCGGAAGGGGGCGAAGAATGCCAAGTCTAGAGGCTAGACTGCGCGGCAATGCGATGATGTCGCTGGTCCGCCCCGACAAAGAGCGCGAGATCGACACCCTCGACAAGGTCTACACCCGCCTGATGCTGGGCGATCGTGCAGTGCAGAACGGCCAGAAGAAGAAGCCAGCGCCGAGCCCCGCGACATCGTCCGCGACCCGCCAGCAGCAGCGCCGATCGGCCCGCCTGATCGCCAAACGGGATCGGATCAAGCAACATGTAGACGAGAAGAAGCAAATCAGGTAGTTTGCACCGCATGGAAGCATTGGTCGTATTCACAAACGAGAATAGCCATTGGCTGGGGCGCACGCTGCACCCAGACTTTCGGCACGTCTATTGCGTGCTGCCGAGCTACGAAGATCTCGTCACCGAGATCAATCTGACCGTCGACGGCGTCAAGCTCATCAGCTGGGGAGGGGATGCTCGCAGCCTGCGTCAATTCTACGCCAATCTCCCTGAGACGACCCACTGCCTCCTTACTGACTACCAACCACAAGAGCGTCATTTATTGCCTCATGTACTGAACAACTGCGTCGGCCTGACCAAGCAACTGCTCGGCCGCCGCGATTGGTCCATGACACCCCGACAGCTTTTTCAGGTACTCAGTAAGGAGCCAGAGCCATGCGCAGACTTAATCTCACTCTAGCCGGAAATGGTGGCAGCAATAGTGGCAGCAGCGGTGCGTCAGGAGGCTTCGGCGGTCTCTTTGGCTCAGTAGCCACGTCCTTTTTGAATGCCAGCAAGAATAAGCAGCTTCCGCCACCTCCGGCAGCGCCCACACCAGCAGCGGCATCCAAGCCTACAGGGGCCGTACGCACTGGAGCGGAGAACATCCGCAACCAAGGCGGCGCTCGTGGCTTGTCGACAGCCAACACGATGCGCGCCCTCAAGCAGTTGACGGGGCAGTAACATGACCAATGTGCTCGATGACCCATGGGTAGCCGAGGCGCTGCGCCGCTTCACCAAAGACTACGCGAGCGCTATTGGCGACCGCGAGGCCTACATTGTGGGCAATGACAAGGCGCTGCTCAAGTTCGGGCGCAATATCGATATGTCGAGCGGCGTCGTCTCCACGATCTGGGACACCGGCGTGGCCAACGAGACCTACCTGCCGGTCTCCGTCGCTGGAAACCTGATCGACCGGATCAGCAGCTCGAGCGACAGCGACACGCAGAGCACTCGGATCGAGGGCCACTACGCCACTGCCGATCAGGTCATGCACTTTGTGGTGCTGCAGCTCACGCTCACAGGCCGGACGCCAGTCGATCTGGCAAACGCCACCGTGCTTGTGGATGGCTTCGGCGCATTCTCGGACTACAACAAGCTGTGCCGCAACACACGACTGGCCAACCTATCTGGCACCGCACTGGTCGGCGACGTCTACATCTACCAGAACGGACAGACCGTGACGGCAGGTGTGCCGCAAGATCTCACCCTCACGCACGGCAAGATCCGTGGCACCGACGGGCTGAACCAGTCCAACAAATGCGCGACCTCGTTTGGCAACGAGAACTTCTACATCATGACCTCGGCCCGTGCAGGCGTGGCGCGGTCAGCTGCAGCCTTCGTTGACTTCAGCCTCGAGGTCCGTGAGCCTGCAGGCGTGTTTCGCGAGAAGCTACCTGCAGTCGGATCGAGGGACAGCGGGTTCAGTCCTATCTTCAACGAGCCCCCTTATGTCATCGTTCCTCCCAATAGCGATATCCGCGTACGCGGAACAGCAAGCGCCAACTCCGTCACCGGCATTGCGTCATTCAACGGCCTAATTGGAGCACTAGTCTGATGGCAATCATCACCCCAGAAAACTCGATCGGCTCGTCCCTCAAGGGTAAGCGCGGTGCTGCGTTGAAGCGCTACCGTAAGCTGGAGGATGACCGGTCCAGCTGGCGCGCCCAGTGGCAAGAGATCACCGACTATCTGCTGCCCCGTCGCGGGCGGTATCTGCTTGAGAGCCAAGGCGTCAAAGGCCGCAAGCGGAACAACAAGATCGTCGACAACACCGCTGGCCAAGCACTGCGCACACTTGGCGCTGGCATGATGTCCGGCCTAACCAGCCCTACCCGTCCGTGGTTCCGCTTGATGACACGCGATGACGAGCTGATGGAGCAAGAAGGCGTCAAGGCCTACCTCGGTGAGGTGGAGAGCGTCCTGCGCCGCATCCTGTCGGGCACCAATTTCTACACAGCCGTGGCATCGATGTACACAGAACTGGGCGCCTTCGGCACCGGTGTGCTGTACCGTCGTCGCCACCCCCAGAACGTGGTGAGCTTTCGCTGCCTGACAGCAGGCGAGTACGTCATCGCCGAGAACGACCACAACCAAGTCGACACCCTTGGCCGTGATTTCACCATGACCATCAGTCAGATCGTCGAGCAGTTTGTGCTCGATCCGATCACCAAGAAGCCTGACTGGTCCAAGGTCAGCGACACAGTGAAGAACCACTGGAACCAGAAGAACTATGACCAACTGATCAACGTGGTTCACATGATCCAGCCGCGTCGACAGAAGGAGCGCGACCTGCGCAAGATGGACGGTGTCAACCGGCCCTACGCCGACATGTACTTCGAGAAGGGCCGCAAGAACGAAGACGCAGGCGGTGAGCTGCTGCAAGACGGTGGCCACATGCGCCGTCCGTTCTTTGCTGTCCGCTGGGACGTGCTGAACGGGGACATCTACGGATACAGCCCAGCGATGGAGCAGCTTGGCGACATCAAGCAGCTGCAGCATGAGCAGCGCCGCAAGGCTCAGGCGATCGACAAGATGGTCAACCCGCCAATGACAGCCCCGACCAGTCTCAAGGGCAAGCCCACCACAGTCATCGCAGGCGGCACGACCTACGTCGACCAGCAGAATGGTGGTGTTGGTTTCCAGCCTGCCTATCTGGTGCAGCCCCGCATCAACGAGATGATGATGGACATCCAAGAAGTACAGGGCCGCATCCAGCGTGGCTTCTACGCCGACCTGTTTGCCATGATGATCAACAGCGATCGCCGTCAGATGACCGCGACCGAGGTGGCCGAGCGTCACGAAGAGAAACTGGCCCTGCTTGGCCCAGTCCTGCAGCGCCTGAACAGCGAGCTGCTCGACCCGCTGATCGAAGACCTGTTCCTGATCGCGTTCGAGGAAGGCCTGCTGCCAGAGCCACCCGAGGCCATGACCGAGGCAGACATCGAGATCAAATACGTTTCACTGCTGGCACAGGCGCAAGAGGCGTCAGCTGCTGCATCCATGGAACGCACCATGGGCTTCGCCGGTAACCTCGCAGGCATCGATCCCAGCATCATGGACAACTTTGATCTGGATCAAGGCGTGCGCGAATACAGCGAGATCTTGGGTAACTCACCGAAACTCCTGCGCGAGAAGGCAGCCCGCGATAAGCTCCGTGCCGACCGCGCGGACGCCGAGCAGCGTGCCGTGCTGGCAGAGCAGGCGAATGGGGCTGCCGATACAGCCCGCCTGCTGTCAGAAGCTGACACGCAGAACCCGAACGCTCTGACCGAGCTACTTGGACGAGGTGAGAGCATTGGCGCGTAAGGTTGTATATGACAGTTCGGACGAGCAGCAGATCCTCGCAGCAGAGCGGGATCAGGAAGACCGAGCCAAAGACATTCAATGGATCTTGTCGAGCCCTCGCGGGCGCCGCTGGATCTACGGCATGTGTCACGATGTGTGCCACGTAGACCGCCCCAGCTTCTGCGGGGTTGATACTCACGGGACCGCTTTCAACGAGGGAGGTCGGGCCGTCGGCACCGCCTTGCTGGAAGAGCTCCGCACAACGCACTTCGGTGCATACATGAAAATGATGGAGGAAAACCATGGACCAGAATGATCAAGACACAGGCACCGGAGACGTGCTGGACGGAACCCCGCCTGCTGCTGATACTCCTCCCGTCGAGGCAGGCGGGAAGCCCGATGATGCTGCAGCATCATCGGGCGACATCCTTGACACACCCACCGCTGATGGTGCAGACAAGGAGACAACCAAGGACGTGCTGTCGGACGACGACGCCTCTGGTGATGAGGGTGTGCCGGAAAAGTACACGTTCGACGTCAGCGACGAGCTCAAAGAAAAGGGCTTCGAGATTGACGAAACGAAGTTCGAGGTCTTCTCTGAGAAGGCTAAGGAGATGGGCCTGTCACAGGACCAGTTCCAAGGCATCATTGAATACCAGTACGAACTTCAGCAGGAAGCGCAGCAAACTGCTGTGGCTGAATGGGAAGCTCAGGTAAATACATGGCGTGAAGACGCGAAGGTTGACCCTGACTTCGGTGGTGAAAACTACGCTGCAAACGTGAAGGCGGTGGGCAATATGCTCAAGGGCCACACAGACGCAGACTTCATCGCACTGCTCAAATCACCAAGCCCCGACAATCCGACGGGCATGGCGATCGGCAACCACCCAGTGTTCTTGCGCAATATGAACCGCATCGCCAAGGTTCTGTCCGACACAGATCTAGTCTTAGGAGAAGACGTCCAGAAGGACGACGCCACCGAAGCCTCCCTGCGCCGGATGTACCCGACGATGTACCCTAAAAGCGCTTAACAAATAGGAGGCCCCAATGGCTGTTCTTAGCGTCAAAAACCCGACCCTGTCCGACCTCGCAAAGGTCACGGACCCAGACGGCAGCATCGCAGATGTTGTCGAGATCCTGAACGAAACCAACGAAATGTTGAACGACATGACGTGGCTCGAAGGTAACATGACCACTGGTCACAAGACCTCGATCCGCTCCGGTCTGCCAACACCCACATGGCGTAAGCTGTATGGTGGCGTTCAGCCAACCAAATCGCGTGCCGTCCAGATCACGGACACATGCGGTAACCTCGAAGACTACGCAGAAGTCGACAAAGATCTGGCTGACATGGCCAGTGACAGTGCCGCCTTCCGTCTTCAGGAAGACCGTCCTCACATCGAGGGCATGAACCAAGAGCTGGCAGACACGCTGTTCTTCGGTGACGAGACACTCGCACCCGAAGAGTTCACCGGTTTTGCGCCTCGCTTCTCTGATCTGGCTGCGGAAAACGCAGACAATATCATCGACGGCGCTGGCACGGGATCGGACAACGCTAGTGTATGGCTGATCTGCTGGTCTCCTATGACGTGCCACGGCATCGTGCCCAAGGGCTCGACTGCTGGTCTGCAAACACGCGACCTCGGTGAAGACACATTGGAAGACGCTTCCGGTGGTTCTAACACTGGCCGCATGCAGATCTACCGGACGCACTACAAGTGGCAGGCGGGCCTGACGGTTCGTGACTGGCGCTACGTCGTGCGGATCTGCAACATCGACCGCAGCCTGTTGACGAACGACCTCACCACTGGGGCCGATCTCAACGACCTGATGCACAAGGCTCTCACCGAGATCCCGAACGCATCCGTCGGTCGCTGTGTCTGGTACATGGACAAAGAGGTTCTTGCCTTCTTGCGCCGCCAGACTTCCAACGCTGTGGCAAACTCCACACTGACCATGGATATGGTCGGCGGGACAATGCAGACATCGTGGGGTGGCTATCCAATCCGTCGTTGTGACGCATTGGCAATCAACGAAGCGCGGGTCGTGTAAGACCAGCACAGTAAGGAGATATCCAGATGATTTTGGATGAACTAAACGAGTTTGCTGATAACGTCAGTGTGGCTGCAGCTGCAGGCACCGCGCTTATCGGTGATGTAATGGACCTTGGGGCAACGCCTCAAGATCTCGGCAATGGCCGTCCGATGTATCTTGTCATCCAGTCGGCTGACACAGAGATCATCACAGGTGGTGCGGCTGGTACAATCCAGTTCGAGCTTGCCTCTGATGCACAGGCTGCAATCGCGGTAGACGGGACTGCTTCCACGCATATCCTGACGAACGCGTTTGTGACTGATGACACGGCAACCAACGATGACCAGCTTGGTCCTAACAAGACCATCTTCATGGGTGCGTTGCCAACAGGTGCAGGGGTTGCTTACGAGCGTTACCTCGGCGTCCTTGCGACGATCGGCACGACTACGGTCACCGCCGGTACGATCAATGCGTTCCTGACGTTTGATCCGTCCGCTTGGAAAGCCTATCCAGACGGCAATAACTAAGCCATAACGATGGGGCGGCTTCGGTCGCCCCATTGCCACATCTAGGGAGTGACCCAAATGAAAGTACGTTTTGACAAGCACGGATTTTACCACCCATCCTTTGGCCGCATCGGACGCGGCAAGAACAAGGGGCAGTGGTACACCCTACCCAATGTCTTCGCTGAGAGGGAAACCATCACTGTTCCAGTCATGGACCCGACGACACGCCCACCACGCAAGGTGAGCGAGAAGAAGATCGAGCGGTTCAAGTATCTGCCTCACACAGCAGAGGTCTTGGAAGACAAAGCCTTTGTTGCTATTAAGGAAGCAGCCGAAGAAGATGGTAAAGATCCCATCAAGGCGATCCAGCCAGCACGGGCCTCTGATGCAGAGGATCACCTGCCCGCTGGCAAGAAAACAACGGGGAAGAAGTCGGCCCCTAAATAATGAGGTAAGACATGGCAGTCTCCGCAGTACAGCTCGCCAAGCTGGCGCTCCAACACCTTGGAGATCGCTATGACATCACCAGCTTAACTCAGGACACCACTGAGGCTGAGCAGGTAAACCTTGTTTTTGACAACGTCAGGGATGCTCTCTTGCGGGAGCATCCTTGGAATTTCACCAAGCGGTACACCTCACCTGCCGCGCTGTCAGGTACACCACCAGCCCAGTGGACCTACATGTACAGCTACCCATCTGACGCCATGAAGGTGCTCAGGATCGTCCACCCTCTTGATCCACGGGGCGAGACGCTAGACCCCCTCGACTTCGCCATCGGGCGCAACGCCACAGACACCAAGGTGCTGCTGAGCGATCAGTCCGAGCCAGAGTTCGAGTACACCAAGAAGATTACATCCGTCACAGAGTTCGATCCCCTATTCGACTGGGCCTTCAGCTGGCGCCTCGCGCAGGCGATCGCCATGCCGATCACCGGCGATGGCGCGATCGCAGAGGCGACCGAGCGCAAAGCCAACATCGCTGTTGGCACAGCCAAGATGGAAGACGCCAACGAGGGGAGCACGTCAAGCCGACAAAGCCGCGACCCTGACTGGATCAAGGCGAGGATGTAATCATGGTCAAGCTTATCCAACCAAGCATGGCAGGTGGGGAGATCTCACCGCCAGTCGGTGCCCGTGTAGACCTCGCCAAGCGCGCAGTCGCTGTGGAGCTGGCTGAGAACTTCGTCACCACCTACACCGGTGCCATGGACAACCGCGCTGGCCAAAAATTCGTGGCCCAGTGCAAACCCAGCGCCGGCCCCTACCGCATCGTCGAGTTCGAGTTCAACAACGAGCAGACCTTCGTCATCGAGATGGGGGCGCTGTACCTGCGGTTTCACACGCAAGGTTCCCAGATCCTCGACAGTACCCAGATCAAGACGATCACAGCAGCCACCACGGCCAACCCTGTCGTCATCACCTCCACAGCCCACGGGCTGAGCAATGGCGATGAGGTCTTCATCGGCAGCGTGGCTGGGATGACCGAGCTAAACGGGCGTAACTTCCTGATCGCCAACGTCGCAGCCAACACCTTCGAGCTGCAGGATCTGAACGGCGTCAACGTGGACGGCACTGCCTACACCGCATACACATCCGGCGGGATCGCGGTCCCTCCTTACGAGGTGGTGTCCCCATGGGCTGCCGCTGACCTGTTCGACATCAAGTACGCACAGTCTGGCGACGTGATGACCCTGACCCATCCTGACTATGCAGCGCAGGAACTGATCCGCGTAGCCAATGACAGCTGGGATCTGGGGCCGCTAAACCTCGTACCCACTATCCCCGCCCCGACAAGCATCCTGCATACGGTAAACACGGCTGAGATCACAGGGGTCATTACTGCGATTAGTCAAGCGAACCCAGCGCGTGTGACTGATAGCAGCCACGGGCTGGCGACCGGCGACCTCATCCACATAACCGGCGTTGTCGGGATGACGGAGATCAACAACTTCGTGTACTTGGTGACAGTGATCAACGCGAACGATTTTGACCTGTCGTATCGTTTCGACGGTGATGTGGATAGCACCGGCTTCACCGCGTACACCAGCGGCGGGGTCTGGGAAAAGCTGATCCGCCCACGGGAATACACCGTCACCGCGACCGCCGCAGATGATGATGAGGAAAGCCTGCGCGGCACAAATGGGGCGACTGTCGCCATCACTAACATCACGCAGGCAGCGCCGCCTGTGGTTACGTTCGCCGAGGGCCACGGCTTTGAAGACGGCGCGCAGATTGCTTTGGCAGGCATCGTCGGCATGACCGAACTCAACGGGCTCCGGTTCTCGGTGCTCTCCATCAATGCGACCCAGATCAGTTTGAAGTTCTTGGATAACACAGCTGTGGATACCACCTCCCTGACCGCCTATGTCAGCGGCGGCGTCGTAGACCGGCTATCCACCATAGCCTACTCGAGTGCGCAGTCAGACTGGGACAACACGATCAACTGGACCTTTGTTGAGGGGGCTGACAGCTACACGGTTTATGCCAGCGACAATGGCGGCGTGTTCGGCAAAATTGGCGTAACCGACGGTACGTCGTTTGAAGATAACTCCATCGATCCAGATTACTCTCTGACGCCCCCTGTCTTCCGCGACCCCTTCTTGGATCTCGCTGGCGCAGGCGACAAGAACCCAGCGACGACCGGCTTCTTCCAGCAGCGCAGGATCTTCGCCAACAGCAACACCTTTCCAAACCGTTTCTGGTTGTCGCAAACCGGACACTTCGACAACTTTGCGCGGGCACGTCCACCGCTCGATGATGACGCCATCACAGCGTCGATCGCTGCGCGTCGGATCAACTCGATCCAGCACATCCTGCCTCTGAGCGATCTGATCCTCCTGACCTCGGGAGGCGAGTACCGCTTGCTTGGCGGCACCAACAACGTCATCACTCCCACCGGCCTGTCCGTCTCTCCGCAGTCCTACCATGGCTCGACCAAGCTGCGCCCGATCGTGGCAGGCACCGTGGCGCTGTTCGTCAGCGCTGGGCAGTTTGTCCGCGACCTCGGCTTCGAGATCGGGGCCAGCAAGTTCGTGGGCCGTGACATCAGCGTACTGGCCCGTCACCTGTTTGGCCGGCGCGAGATCATCGACTGGGACTATGCACCATCCCCAGACGCCCGTGCATTTGCGGTCATGGACAATGGCAGCGGCCTGTTCCTGACTTACCAACCGGATCAGGACGTCTACGCATGGACCCGTGCCTCCACCCTCGGACACTACAAGTCTACCTGCGCGATCCGCGAAGGTGACTTCGATGTGATCTACATGCTGGTGGAACGCGAGGTCGACGGCAACACGGTGACCTTCCTTGAGCGGCTGGACGAGCGCCAGTACGAAGAGCTCAGCGATGCCTTCTTTGTGGACGCTGGCCTGACCTTGGATGCGCCTGTCACCATCACCGGCATGACTGCAGCCAATCCTGTGGTCGTCACCGCTGTTGGTCACGGCTTCACTGACGGCGACACGGTCGACATCAACGGCGTTCAAGAGGCCAGCACCACGACAAACAATGGCGAGGCGCTGAGCGTCGACTACAACGGCACCGGCTTCGTGGTCGCCAACGCCACCGCTGATACCTTCGAGATCCAGATCGCTGGGTCGGGTTACGACGGGACCACGTTCGCCGCCTACGCCGCGCACGGCGAGGTACGCAAGGCAGTGACCATCATCTCCGGCCTGTGGCACCTCGAAGGCGCCACGGTCGTTGTCGCTGCCAACGGCTATGTGGAGCGGGGACTGGTGGTGACCAACGGGTCTATCACACTGCAGAACCCTGCATCGCGTATCCACATCGGCCTGCCTTACTTTTCCCGCATGATCACCCTGCCTCTGACAACCTATGCAGACGGCGGGCGCACTTCCGAGGGCCGTGTCAAGAACATCAACAGGCTGACGGTGCAGGTGTACCGCAGCCTCGGGATGTGGACTGGCCCATCGGTGGACCAGATGCGCGAGACCACGTTTGGACTGCCTGCCCTGTACGGTCAGCCTCTCGATATGGTCAGCGAAGACATCGACGTGACTTTGAAAGGTGATTGGGCTAAGACTAAGCAGACCGTAATTGAGCAACGGGCACCACTGCCTCTGACTATTCTGGCGCTGGTCCCCGACGTGATTGTTGGAGGCAACTGATGCTGACCCTTGTAGAGCCCTCTCTCGACGAACTTGTACCCCATATGCTGAAGGAGGAGCAGATCGACTGCCCTGTTAGCCACCACTTCGGCCCCAACGTCTACGTCCGCGCTGTGTTTATCCCTGCAGGTACGATCGCTCTGGGCCACGCCCACCGCAGCGAACACCTCACCAATCTGGTGCGCGGCAAGATGGCCGTCTACACCGGCGCTGGCGAGCCCGTTCTCAAGGAAGGGCCGGATATGTTCCTGTCACCCGCCGGTCGCAAGCTGGTCTACACCCTCGAGGACTGCTTGGTGCAGAACATCTACTCGACACCAGAGACCGACATCGAGACGCTGGAGAACACACTGGTCGACAAGAGCAATCAGTGGACCGATCAGCAGATCGTCGACGGGCAGATCCAGCTGCTCGAGCATGTAGCGGAGGTGCTCTAGCATGGCGTTCATCGTCTCTGCCATCGCAACCGCCACCGGTATCGGGGCCGCCACACTGGTCGCGGGTGCTGCTGTCGGCGTCTCCGCTTATGGTGCCTACAAAGGCTCGCAAGCGAATAAAGCCAACGCCAAATTCTCGGCAAATCAGGCGCAAGCAAACGCAGCGATCGCCCAGCGCAATGCTGCCGACGTCGTCGATCGAGGCAAAGACGCCATCGCCGACCAGAAGAAGGCGACCATCCGTGCCCTCAGTAACATCCGCGCCAGCGCTGCTGGGGCAGGCTTGGTCGTAGATCAGGAAGGCACCCTGCCACAGGATCTCGTTGTGGCCATGACCGAGGCAGGCGAGCTGGATATTGTGCGCCTGCAGAAAAACATCGACCGCGAAGAGCAGCGGGCCAAGGATCAGGGCGCAAACTACACCGCGCAGGCCGGTCAATTCAAGGCTCAAGCAAAGAGCATCAACCCGTTCTTCTCTACAGCCAGCGCAGGCCTCAATTCTGCTGCTGGCAGCGGCGACATTTTGTTTGGATAAGCTATGAAGATACCAGCACAGCGTGGCGCAGAAGTCGGTAGCATCACCGTCGACGCGCTCAACCCAGTCTTCCAGAACGTCAGCCCCACGGACAAGGGACAGACATTCCGCGACCTTCAGGGGATCGCGGCTGGTGTCGCCAGCCTCAACTCGCAGATCGCGCAGAAGCGCGACCGTGTGGCCTTGAGGCAGGCTGAGGCCGAATGGAACACTTTTGAGCAGCAGGTCGCAGATCCGCAGAGCGGGCTGTACACCGCTCAAGGCCTTGACGCCAACGGCCTGACCGACCGCTACTCCGAGATGGCCGCAGCTAAGCGCGAAGAAATCTTATCCAACTTCAGCACTGTCACCGGCAGCGGTCGCAATGCGATGGAGCAGCTGATGGAAGGCCGCACGCAGGCGGGGTGGAATAGGGCCGCTGGTCACGAAAGCGCACAGCTGGACGCTGCAGAGCAGGGACAGATAGCCGCATCCATCGAGCGCGCCACTGACCGCGCCTCCACCTTCTGGAATGACGACGGCGAGTTCAACAGCGCCCTCCTCACTGCCGAAACTGCGGCCCGAGACTTGGCCGAGGGCCAGACCCCAGAGGCAGTCACCGAGGCTGTGCAGGCAGAGACATCCAAGATCGTTGCCGCACGCGCAGACCGCCTGCTGCAGAACGCCCCCTATCAGGTGGAAGAGTTCCTGCAGGAGCAGGTCGACGCGGGCAACATGGACCAGACCTACGCGGATCAGTGGCTGGACCAGAACGACGGCAACATCATCGCCAACAAGGCACGGATCCTGTCTGACACGTCCGTGGCTACCAGCACACCAGCGTTTCAGGTCGGCGACCCGCAACGGGGCACGCCGGTCACCTCATTCGTCAACCGGATGATTGGCAGCGAGAGCAGCGGTCGTCCTGACGCATCGGTCACGATCGACGATGGCCGGACCTTCTCCGGTCTGGGCGGCGTCGGCGAAGGGCGACTTGCTGACATGCAGGCCGCAGGGGTCGTGCCCGCTGGCATGACGCTGGCCGAGTTCTCGACTGCAGAGAACGCGGACCTACAGCGCGCTGCACTGGACTGGCACATCAAGGACATCGACCGCGCCATCGATGCGACAGGGGCAGTAAGCCGGGGCTACAGCTGCTGCGGTCTACGCGCGGTGGCCCGCCGCGGGCGGCAGGGCGGCATGCGCCGCTTCAGCGACAGCGTTAGTCAGTACAAACCCGATGACAGCTATGTGCAGCAAAATGGCG
>Ga0070746_10001124_pt1 | contig 16091 bp, 14 predicted proteins | sample VirMetDEL_Mar_21_FD_77016 | JGI IMG/M metagenome (GOLD analysis project Ga0070746, IMG submission 77016) | Aqueous microbial communities from the Delaware River and Bay under freshwater to marine salinity gradient to study organic matter... | ecosystem: Environmental > Aquatic > Marine >... | reverse complement strand
TGGTGGTGTATTAATTTGGATAATGAATTTGATTACGGCTTAGAAGTGTCGCACACAGGCAACACCTTTTTGTATATTTTGCTAAACCAGCCAGCCGCTAATAGCGTGGAAGGCCCAGAAGGTATAAATAAAGCTATGAGGAGAATACAGCAATGATAACTTTTGATTTTGATTTAGAAAGAGCTAAAGCGGGTGATCCTGTTTGTATGAGAAATGGTACGCCGGTTGACATAATTGCATTTATTTCGTCAGGCTCCAAATATACTTTGAAAGGGGCTTGTGGGTGTAACTGGACTAATACTGGTAAATATCGGGCACATGATGATGATGACTCCGTTTACGACCTAAGAATGAAATACCCGTCATCAGGAGATTGGATTGATTGGAATGGGGGTGAGTGTCCCGTGGATGGTGACCTGCTTGTTGAGATTGTTTTTAGATATGACAACAGTATAGATCAGTTTAGTAATGCTAGTAATTTTTATTGGCTACACAGCGGATATCCAGGTGACATTATCGCCTACAAAATAATTGAGGAGAAACAAGAAGTGGAAAAAGAATACAAAAAATGGGGAGAGATGACAACAGAAGAGCACAAAGATCTTGTTTATGCTTATTATGTTGAAAAGAAAAAGATTGAATTCCGTAGAGACGAGCACTCAAAGGAATGGGTTACCTGTTACCCCGTATGGCCCCCAGAATACTATTACCGCATAGCCGAGACAAAGCCTGAAATCGATTGGGATCACGTTCACCATGATTTTAATTATTTGGCTGAAGATGACGACGGAAGCCCACGCCTCTTCCCGTACGAACCAAAACGATTCAGCGATCAATGGAATCTAGCTGGTCCAGGTGATGAGGTTTCGGCCAGCTCCCACGCATCATATAAACCTGGTACATGTGATTGGAAAGATTCACTTATTAAAAGACCTTCTTGACACGTGCCGACGCAATGGAGTAAAATCGGATTTCTTACGTCGGACTGTTGCTATTGTGCAGACCGATAGCCCTCTTTTTCTTTTGAAAATGTTTGGGTTTGAGTTGTGTTTTTCTTCTTACCAGGGATGCAAACACAACGTTGCTTTAAAAAAAGGCCCACATAAGTGGGCTTTTTATTTTATTTCGTCCGTTTCCACTTCCATCTATGAGCGCAAACGCCATTAGGCGTGCACCGGTTTAATTTTTCATTGTCGATTCGCAAATAGTCTTCGTGCAATAGCGTATTGATCGACTCACCTGATTCATGCAGCAATAAAAGTTTTTCAGTTTCAGGCGGGTCTAACAAGACAATCGTCTCACCATCTTTTTTACCGCTCGCGAACGGATGCGGGATTAGCGGCATATCTGCGTTTTTAATTGCTTGCGTAATCTCGATTTTATCAACTTCGAATTCGCCAGATTCATAATCTAGAATTCGTTTTTTGTATTGGTATTTTTTGCCGTTTTTGCCTACTTTTCCGGTTATATTGGTTGGGCCGTTGTAAGCCCAAGGGGGCACGTCGGCGGTGTATATTGATTTTATTTCACCGCTTTTTTTCACTTTAATAAACGCGAAAAGGGGGATTGCTCCATCCCCAATATCAAACGGTGGAGAGCTGTTAATGTATCTTTGCTGTGCGTATATGCCGGTGGTTGTTAGTATTGGGTTGTCTTCGGTTATCTGCAAAGATATAAACGTTTGATACGACGAGGTTAGCGCAGGGTTGCCCGCATCATGAAACATCTGAACAAAATAAGATGCCTGACTGTCTATCGCGTTATGATATTTTAACCTTGGATAAAATCCATGCTCCCCACCGCCCAGCGTGAAAACCTCGTTATCGTGATCGGGCGACGCGCCTATAATACTAACCTCGTTTGTGCTCGTATCAAGCTCACTTTGATGCACTGAACCGCTTGCTATTTCTGACTGTCCTACAGCGTTCGACGCTATTTTTGAGGCTGTAACCGCGTCAGCAGCGATCTCTGTGGTGCCTACCGCGCTCGGACCTATCTTAGAGTTTGTTACAGCGCCCGTCGCTATTTCGCTGCTTCCGACTGCACCGGTAGCTATCTCGTCGCTACCCACCGCGCCCGTCGCTATTTCGCTGCTTCCGACTGCACCGGTAGCTATCTCGTCGCTACCCACCGCGCCCGTCGCTATTTTTGCAGACGTTACGGCACCATCATTTATAGCAGCGGTCTGCACTTTTGGTGCGCCAGCAGCCCCCTCGGTAATAGCGATAGGGTTATCTCTTAGCGCAGTCATTTTCCCGGTAACTACCGGCTTACTTGGCTCTAGATCTGTGATATTAGTCCAGGTAGTCATCTATATTTAGCCTCTAAAGTATTAAATAAGGTGCATCACCGTTAGGCATTTTACCGTCATCGTCTGCTATAAAACAGTAAGTTGCTTTGTTCGATTCGGTTTCTGTTTCGTAATCTCCAAGCGTATTGGGTCCAATATACCCATATTTGGCATCTGGATCTTGCCCAGTGGCCACAGCTTTGTATGAGTATGTTATCCCATTAACCTGATCTTTTGAAACAATCCTAAAACTAGTGCGCTTAGGATTGCCGTTAACGTCTTGTATTAGGTCGGTTGATAGGTTTATTGTTTCCCCTGGCTTAATGCTTGAGTCTTTAACATCAAGCTGAAAAGTTGTCTCGGTTGACCCATTTCCCTCGCTCTCGAGTATCCTTGAAGCCACTTTTGTGGCTGTGTTTAGCCCGATATAAGATCCATAAATCCTTTTAACTTTCTCCCGTCCATGACCAGCCGCGCTCTCAAGCGTTGGATCTGCCGTTATTAATAGTGATTTGTAATTGTCTGGATCATCACCTTTTGAATAATCTATTTTGTCGTAGTATATCCAAATTTGGGTAATCGCTTTTTCTGCGCTTCGTTTAATTTTATGGCCGGAAACCAGCGTATTGTTAGCGGCGTCCAGCTCTTTTATTGATGCAAGGTTGGGACCGATTGACTTTAGTTTTATTTCCTGATTTTCATCGTCCCACCAAATATCAACCCAGGTTTGCCCTGTTATTTTTTCTATAACCGATTTGACTGCGGTAGGCTCCTTGATCACTCCTGTTATTAATTCTGTAGACAGAAAAACGTCTCGCTCGTTGTTCCAATCGTTATCGGGTATATAATTAGCGTGATCAATATCGGTAAAATCCTCTATCAACGACCTAGCAACATCGACACAATTCAGGTTCTCAAAAGCGTAGCACTCACGCGCTGGCGAATCAGCGTCATGTTCTACCGCTTCGCTGCCAAACTGCCCGCGCGAGCTTGAGGCCGGGGAATCCAAAATAATAGAATCAGCCCCGCTTACACCAGAATAACGCACTATCTCAGATTCGATAATCGCAACACCGCCAGAAGCCGAAAACCCATCATTGTCTTTTATGTTAATGGTTCCGGTTTGCGTTGATGTAATCGAAGCATTAAGGCTGCCAACCGATTTTTTAGGAACCGTAGCTTGATCCTTGTCTAGTAGTGTTAGCGGATCTTTTGCGGTGATTTTTACCAGACCGTTACTATCTGGACCATCAATCTTTTTAATAAAATAAAGACGACTGATTGAGTCTCCCCAAGAGAATGTTCCATCATCTGCTATAAAACCACTATGAATTTTTAACTGTCTATCCAAGTAGTATTCATTGTTAGCAAACAACTTACCAAAATAAGTGCCTTTGCTACCGTAAGAAAAATCTCGAAAAGTGATTGTTACAACGCCGCGATAACCAAGGCCACGCGCTGGTATTATTTCGGTTGGCGTCCAATTGATGTTTTCTACAGACTGCCAAAACAGATTCCCAATAGGTGCCGCTACGTCACAATGATATTCAACTCCAGAAGGTGAAAGCTTTGTATCTAAGCCAATCTCAACTATACTTATCGGCCTTCTGTTGCCTTCAGCTATCTTGCTGGCATAGCTCATATTGTCAAGCCCTCAACTTTTAGCGAAACTGAGCAGCGTGTTTTTTTAGTGTATTTCGGTGATTCTATTCTTTTCATTGGCCAGCAAAGTATCGCCTCTTCCGGTCTATCATCGATATTCCACAAGAAAAAGAAAGGCGCTTTCTTCATGTCAGTCACAAAGTCGTCCCAATAAGTATCGAACCATGAAACATCGATATTTCTAAACTCGATAGTTGCCTGCCTTGGTTTTTCAATGACGGCCATACCAACGAATTCATTGCCTATTGATTTGTTAACAATAAACTCGTCCCGATCCCCCCAACGAGGCTGGATAAACCCAACCGGCATACCGATAGGGATTTCAAGCCAATAGCCAAGGGACAATAAACCAACGTAAGTAATAGCGTTTGCGTCTGCACCTGCCAGCCAATCAAATTCTATTTTAATATATTGCGCGGTGAATTCAGTTAGCTCGTTGAACACGGTGGAATCGTCGCCAGCGTTTGAGTTCCCCCAAACCTCATAGCCTCCCGGCCTTTGCCTTGCGGTCCATGGGCCGCTAGTTCCAACCGTTGAGCTAAATACTTTTAACATCCCTTTGGATGATTTTAAGTTATGTCTTGCTACACCAATGCAGTTAATAGTTTTCGAAGATCCTAAATCAAAAGTAACCTCACCCGTCGATCCGTTTTTATAGCCACACTGCGTATTTGTTCTTCCATCAACCATATTTTCTGAGCCAAAGCCGGCTTCATGGTCCCCGCTATCACCTCTAACAACGCCCGACGCCGTTAAGAAATTATCATGCAAAATCATTGGCCGACCCATTACGCAACATCTCCTAATAAGTTTATATTGACGCCGTTTTCTATCTCCTCCTGGATTCTACCCAGTAGAGTCCTTACATAAGTCCCGCTCAACTGTGCCTCTGGGTCTATTTTATCTATCGTTTCCTCTAGATTAATGTTAACTGTTATTTCTCTTTTAGGTTCTACCGCTTCTGTAGTCTGAATAGGATCGTTTGCCGCTACGCTTTCAACCGCTGAAGTTTTTAAACCTTCCCCGAAGTCTGGGAGAGCGCTTTCAAAATCAGGAAGCGAAGGCAAAGAAGGCAAAGAACCGCCGCCACCTGAAAAGCTAGGCGCGCTACCGCCACCGCTAAACTGTTGCGACTTAATCCCTTTTATTTGTACTGCTGTCTTTGCTGCAACCAATGCCGCCGCGCCAATGTTCCAAGGGTACGGCCCTGAGTTAAGCGCCTTTTGAACCGCTCCCAAGCCCTGGACGGTAGCGTCTGCAAGATTGAAAGCCTTCGATACTTTGAAAGCCGTCTTGCTGTGCTGTCCCATCTCTGAAAGCAAGCCCATTGACGTATCCATCAAGAACCTTGCCTTTTCTTGTTCTGTTTTCACTTCCCAAGTGTTGAAGAATTTCAGGGTTTGCGCATGATCTTTGTAGTAGGTTATCTCGCCAAGCTTTTTCCGTTGGAAATGAATATAAGCGGCTTTCTGTTCGGCTTTCTGCTTCTTTAGCAGATCTTTTTGCTGCTTGGTATACCACGCGGTTAGCCTTTTATCGTACCATGCTTGGCTCTGGTCGTTGTAAACCAAACCCATTTGCACGGTCTCTTTCCGTCGTTCGTAGGACTCCTGTATTAGCTCCTCTTCAGTTTTTAACGCCTCTTCCAGTTTTGCTATATCATCCGCTCGGCGTTGCTCTTGATCGCTTAGCGGCATTGGGCCTACAAAATCACCCTCTTGTACTGTTGCGCCCCCCTCTTGTGGTTGTAGATTCTTCACCTCATTTATTTCGGTAAGCTTTTGTCTTAACGCTTCAAGATGGCCGTTATACTCAACCAACTTTTCTTTCTGCTGTTCTATCTGATAAGTTGCAGTCATCCCCAACGGTGAGTTGGGCGAATTCATCAGGTCTGCCGCAACAATCTCGTTAATAGTTGTTGCAACTTTCCTCATTTCTAATTCAATATTTGAAATTTCCGTTTCTATTTGCGTTTTTTGCAAATTAGCGAAAGACTTTGTCAAACTGTCCACTCGTTTTTTCAGGTTGTCGCTACTCTCGCTAGCTTCGTCTCCACTAGTAGCAAACGAATAGATAGCGCCAGCCGCTAGCACCGCTATACCAGCAGGACCGCCCAAGAACGCTAGCGCTGCCTTTAGTCCTTTTGCCGCTACTGTTGCGGCTGTTGAAGCGCCCGCCGTTCTGGTTATTGCGCCAGTGTAAGCGTTGACTGACACGGTGGCGGCTGAAGTAGACTTAGCATTAGCGATCATTGCTACGGTGTCGGCTATTGTGGCTCTGGTTTTTATTACTAGGGCACCAGCTATCCTAGCTCCTATAAGTGTGGCCACCACTTGCCCGATAGTTATGAAAGTTTCGGAATGTTCAGCCAAACCTTCAAGCGCCATTCCTGCGGCCTGTATCGCTTTTGCTAGAGAATTTGTAGCGTTAATCTCTTGATCAAGTGTGCCAAGTGCTTTTTGAAGGCTGTTTTTGAAACTTTCAACAGAGCGCCCAAGCGTCAACGGCATTTCAGCAAACTCACCGGCTATCCCTTCAGATTGATTTAGTAAAGAATTAAATACATCTTTAGATAATAACTTACCTTCAATAACCATTTTGCGAAGCTCGCCAACGGTTACACCCATCCCGTTAGCGATTCTTACTGCAACTTCAGGTAAGTTTTCAAGAATCGAATTAAATTCCTCAGCTCTGAAAGTTCCAGCTGCTAAACCTTGAGTGAATTGGAGTAGGCCATTTTTCATAGCCTCCGTGGAAGATCCACCGATAACGCCAAGCTGCCCCACTGTTTCAGTAAGCTTTAGCATTTGCGAGTTAGTGGCGTTAAGCTCTGGGGCGACACGCGCCAAGCCTTGAAACAATTCAACGTTTGTTTCTAATGCTGTGCCGTTCTTTTGAGACACCTTGAAAAGGTCTTCAGATACAGATTTAAAATCGCCGGTAGCTTTTGTGGCTGTTTTTATTCGTTGTTGTAGAACGTTAAAGCTGTCTGCTGTCTCTAGCGCTTTTTTTGCGGTGCCGAAAGCAAACAAAGCCACAACGCCTTGCTTCAATCTGTCTATAGCCTTGTCAGCACCTAATGCCTCTTCCTTTACTTTCTTTATTGAGGTTCTGACATTTTTAGCACCATCTGATTTATTTAGTGAGTTTATTTTTTTGTTTAACTCACCAATTTCTTTTTTAGCTTTTAAAGACTCGTTTTTTAACCCTTTGAATTCGTCTCCGGTCTTTTTGACGCCTTTGCTTTCACTAAGCTTTGATAGCCCAGACTTTAGCTCTTCGACCTCTTTAGCGGTCTTGTCTGCTTCAGCTTTTACTTTGCTTAAACCGTCCTTAACTTTATCGGCACCTTTAACAGCGCCAACCGAATCTATAAAAATCTCAATCCCTACATCATTAGCCATTAGTAGCCTGCCTCTATATCAATAGCGTTTATGATTTCTATAAATTCGTTACTATTAAAACACGGATTCATCGTTAAATAATGCCGCATATCGGTTAAAGATATTCGCCCTTCCTTCGTTAGTCCTCGCAAGAAATCCCAAGCATTAAAAAAATGGTAATACTCTTTTTTTAGCGTTGGCATTTCTTTCAAAACACGAGGAACAACGCCCGACTCCCTAGCCATTTCACGAAAGTCTTCAACATCAACGCGGCCCTTGTTCGGGCCGCTAGTCTCTGCATACTTTTTTAACCATGACGAATAATCACGGACGAAATCAGTTAAGGCTTTTTTGCCTTTTCTTTTTCCCTGTATCGATAGTTCTCGATGTTGCTCATTTCTGCTATTGCGAAATCAATAAGCCGCTCGTATTTTGGATCGCAGAAAACGCGCAACCTTTCGGCTTGAGTATCTTCAAGCTCTTTGCCTTCTTCTTTGATTCCACCCCAGCCGGAAATAAACTCTTCAACATAGATCTGGCATACAGCCAAGCGAGATTCTTTGTCTGTTGGGTTCTCCCTATCTTCGAACGATTCGGCTTTGCGCTTAAGCGCTTCATTAAATACTGCGGCGTTAAACGATTTCAAAACCAAAAAGCCCCCCGGAATACCGGGGATGCTTACATTTGCGCCTTCAGTTTTCTTTTTTACGTCATCCGCGAATAGATCATCAATATTCATTATACTAGAGTCCTTGTAACTTGAATTGCGTAGCCTGCTGTCTTGTCAGCTGTTGCCACGGCTTCGCCTGAAATATTTATAGCTGACCCCTTACTAGCCCCGTCAGGCGTTCCGCTTAGGAATTTGCAGCGAGGGAAAACAAAAGCGTAACTGTTGCCGTCACTGTCAGCGACAGTTATTTCAAACTTGAAAGCGGTTGTGTTTATAATGCGATTGTAAATTTCCAAATTGTCAAAATACGCAGATATTGAAAGAGTTATTTTCAAATCATTAGTGGAAACGCCCGAAGCAAAGTTTGCGTCAACTGTGTCTTCTGGCTCTGTGCCGACAGCAATTGATAAATCTACACCGTGAAGCCTAACGCCTAGGGCGCTAATATTTGTATCATCAATTTGAACATTTGTAACGGTTGAGCCGGTTCTAAATATCGGCTTCTCATTTACAGCCGCAACGCTACCAAGCCCTACCAATGATGTGCCGCTTGTAACTGCTTGAGCGCCAGTGAACCCAACGCTGCCCGATATCTTGGTTTTCTTCTGCATTGACAGACTGAGAGAATTAACCGTCTCGCCCTTATATGCGATAAATTGAGAGATATCGGGGTAATTTTTTTCAAACGTGAAGCTTCTTTCTGTGTTGCCATCTGTTAACACATTAGTGGTCCATGTTCCGCCTAGCGCAGCCTCCAACATATCGTCAAAGGTGGCCGCCGAAAACTCGAAAGGAATATCGCCGCCAACGGTTTGCCCATTGTTGACAACATCAACGACGCCCTTTTGCGTGCCGGGAAGTTCTTCTGATTCTTCAGTAACTGGCTCGGCAGTTAGATTTTCACCAGTGATTCTTAAGTATTTCCAGTTTGATGAATCCGTTGGTGTTACGCCGTAAGTAGATTCTACAACATATTTTACTGTGACTTGATCAGCATCAGCCATTATTCATGCTCCTATGTTAATAAACTAAATCAACCTCAAACGGTATGATAGCGTTAGTTTGATGCCATGCCTCATCCAATCCAACAACCGTGATCGAGGCCCCATCACAGGTTATACTATTAAAAGTCGTGTTTCTAAAGATGCCGGTTAAGGTGTCCATTAATTCCATTGATTTTTTTACGCCCGTATTTTTTGGGGCGAAAACTTGAAACTGAATCAAGCCAATCGCTGTATAAGCCGCTCTTCCTATTTCGTTTCGATCTTCGTCTGGTCCAGCTATGCCGAAACGAAACCATAAATCATTTTTTGGTTTTACTATCTCAGTGTTAGGCCATTCAATCGGATATGACCCAACGTAATTGGTGTTTAGCCTTGCCGTGATATTTTGTCGAACCGTTTCGAAGCTCATTTTTTAAATTGCCTCGCTACCAAGTTAACATGACGCTCAACGAAATTAGGTGCGGCTTTTTTTGAGTAACCTTCATTCAATCTTCTTATGTACGGTAAATTGTTTGTGATGAATGTTCTCTGATAGCCGTCGATACCGTTATTCACGGTGCCTTCAGACGCCCCAAAATTGCCACTTGTTGAGCTTGTTTTCTCGCTGCTAGGATTACCGATTGACGGAAACCAGTTGTTTTGAGCAAGTCCGGAAAGCTTTGGCGTCGCTTCGGTAATGGCTTTGTACACAGAAAAATTAACCTTCCTGTGTGTATCCTTAACCGCTTTGTCTATCGCCGCCATGGCTTTCTCGAAATCGTTCATCGTCTTAATTGGAACTCATAACTGATGCCGGTCGTGTTATCTGTGATAAATACTATAGCATACCTTGCTCCGTCAATAAAAATATGGTCGTTAACAGTGGGTTTGATTGCAAAGTCTTTACCTTTCACGGTGAGAAACAAGTCGTTTACCTCGGCCAATCCATCAATTATCTGCTTTTGTGTGGCGCTATATTTTATGCCGTCAATCGTTTTTGGATCTACGGTTTCCGAATAAGTTTCGGTAACTGGGTTGTAAGTGCCGCTCATCGGCTGATAATCGACACTAACAACCAAGCCCTCTATTTTTTTAGCTTGATCAAAAGCCGCGTCAACGGCTCTGATCATCTCGGTTCTTAGCGAGTTCATACGATTACACCGCCCGCGCTATTACGCAATAAGTGCCGGATCATGTTCTTAACTCCCTGCGGTATTGGCTCAATCTTAGCGGCCACGCTTTCGTTCCCTTTGAATTCCATATCCAAACCACCAACTGAAAGCTTCTTGAATGAGGAATCACCTTTCTCAACTGTCGTGTCGGTGCTCACTAAATGGAATGCTAGCTCACAGCACGCATTTTTAACGACAACAGGGATGATAGCGCTATCTATCAATGATCCATATCGATCATAAACGCCCGTGGCTGGCCAGTGGAGCAGATTGTTGGAGTCCGCCTTCTTCCCTTTCCAATGAAGCGTATCAAGGATTCTGGTTGCCCACACAAGAGCGCTCCTCTTATTGTAAGGCGTTTCGTTCAGCCAGGCGTCATTGTGTAATCGTCCAATATGATAAGCGTCTGCCTCAGCCAGTGTTGCATAGGAGGTCGCAACCGTTCCCGGTGTGATTATCTCTGAGTATTTGCTAGCGCTTCTAACCGTCAAATAAGCTACGTCTGAGCCGGTCAATCCTTCACTGTCGGCGCTAGATGTAAACACGATCTGATAAACACCAGACGGAATCGGATCGGCCAACGCTGAAAGATCAGCGCTAACCGTCACCGTATCGTTATCATCTGAAACCGTAGCCGAAGATATCCAAGACACCAGCGCGCTATTACTTTTCGGTAGTCCTGTTAGGTTCTCGGTGTATTCGATCGTTGTGTCTTGAGGAGCGATAACCACTGGCGCTTGGTTGGGCGCTGCGGCTTCGCTAACGATTAGATTAGCTGTAGCTGTGCCGGTTAGCCCGCCGTTGTCAGTTGCGCTAAACGTGATGGGATAGCTGCCAACAACTATCGGATCAGATAGCGCGGAAATATCCCCGCTAGCTGTAAGTCCTTCGTCGTTATCGTCTGAAACCGTTGCGCTAGCTAACCAGGCTGTTAGCGTGCTATTTGATTTTGACAATCCGCCACTAGCAAAAGCAAATTCAATACTTAGGTCAGCCGGCGGCGTCACAACGGGCGGCTGATTTGGAACATAAGCAGAATAAGTATTGCTGAAAGCGATTCCGGTAAACGAAACCGAAAGCGGAGTCAATACCAGTATTGTATCAACGGTAATAACAACCCAGTCTCCCCACGTGCCCGTTGTTATTGATCGCCGTCTCACTTGAAAAGTTTCTGGACCGCCCGCATCAACCTCATAAACGCCGGAAGGATAAAGCAATATCTCGTTTGTGGGGTCTTGTATTTCTAATTGATCACCATCAACGGGGGTTGGCCCTGGTGCGCTATCTAAAACACTTTTAAACGCTGGGTTATCATAGATAGGGTCTAAAACGTTTACATACTCATTGCCGCTAACTGGGGTAAACGTTATTTGCTCCGTGTAATCTGTACCGCTAACTGTGATAACACAATCAAGCGTTCCATAAGGCAATTCACCGGGAACCACATCAAACGTTACTTGATTATCATTAACAATTGTCAGATTGCTTTGAATAACCTCAAGCGCGCCAAACTTTAATTTTATTTGTGTCGTTCCGTTGCCGCCCGCGCCGAAATTAACAGGCACACCAGTGGCATTAGATGCAATCGGGTTGCCGCTATTAACATCGGTAACAGATGTAGTTAAATCGAAATCGCCTACTATTCTAAGATAATTCAAGTAGCCATAAGCCGACGGACTCGAATCGACGTCTAGCGTGATAGTTCCACTACCATCAGAAGTCATTGTTGTCGTGACTTCGTTACTCGTGTTTTGCGACGGGTCGAAATTAATTGGGCTTCCGGTTGTGTTACCTATTAGCGTGTAGATCGTATATTCGCGTCCGGCGTTTGAAGTGCTGCCGGAAAAATAGAAAGTATAAAGCGTTGTTGCCTTTAACCCTGTAATCGTAACTGTTCCATGGCCGTCGTATGGCGTTACCGAAAAACCTTCGTCCCATACATCAGCCGGATAGCCTAAAGTGTTGGGCTTTTGGACGTTGTAGTTGTCTGAGTCCCAATTAGATGTGGCTACATTGACTGTAGTTTCAGTGTCGGCGCTATCTAATAAATTATTAAACGTGGAATTTATTGTAGCATTGTTCCACTGTGCTACCGCTGGCGTTTCCGCTGGGGTAAAATTTATTTTAATCTCGGCCATTATAGTTGTACCTCTGATTTATAACTGACACCTGACAGTCTACCATCTACATAGCGCGAACGAACAAAGAACCGATACAATTTACCAGCCGTCAAGCCCGTAACATTTTTTTCATTCGTCAGCCGATCAACCGACGCAAAATAAGTTAACGCGCCCGAATCGGTGACGTTTTGATAGAGAACATCATAAGCCACAATTTGGTCGTGATATTTTTTTGCGGGGTGCTCCCAGTGACAGCTAGCGCTAGTCGCGGTGTCAGGGATCGCAGAAAACCGCAAAGGGAAAACAGGATTACCCATACTTGCTAAAATATTATAGGATGGTGAATCATCAACATCAGCAACGCCAAAATTACCTGACAATGTCGCACTACCACCTAAACCTGTATCAACATTGGGGCCGGTCCATGACGTATTGCGCCATGACTCCATGGCGGTTTTTTCCATTTGAAACGGTAACGCCGGGGTTGTAGTGACTGTTTCGGAATCTGGATCACCTAGATACGTGCCCTGTTTGCCAATGCAATAATCTAAGTTATCCGCTCCTAAACTAGCATTTTTTAACGCGCTATTATCTTCTAACCGTATAGGATACATGGCACCGTTGGCGGCCGTTGCTGCTATATCGTTTCGATTTGTTGGTGCAGGGCTTGAAACCGTATCAGTAAAACCAGGGATTGATATATTATCGATAATAACGCTGGTGCCGCTACCCCATGTATTAACAAGCCTAGATTGCGCCACACCAGTGCTAATAAAATCATACAGGGCGTTTTGAATATCGATAGTGCCCTTACTATTCATTAAGTGAGAGCCTGTAAACGTGTTGTAATCACCGTCCCAGATTGTATGACCTCTGATTACACACTTGCCGTTACCATCAAACGCACCATCGCCGCCCGTTAACGTTTTAGCGTTAACGTTTATTTGCGCAAAATCTTCAACAGTTAGCAGCGTTAAATCCTCACTACCCCACGAATGGAAGCCGCCGTTAAATACATCAACCGCGCCGCATCGTTGAAACTTATTGTTTGTCGGGTAAGTGTCTGCACCAGTTGAAGCAATCTGAAAAGCCATCGTCACCGAATGTGAGGCGGTAAAAACCCATTTAGATTCATTCGAGTCTACAACCCAAGAGTTTTGTACTCTGCTATTTTTGCCACGATACAAACTAAACCCGCAGTTTGCCGGTTCTGTCCCGTAGTACGCCGCATAGCGAGACAATCCACGGCGCATCATTACCTCTCGGGACTCATAAGCGCTTTGCGAGTAGCGGCTATATCCGTATTGATAGCAATGCTCTAATACTACATTGTCGCTGCGATTTACTTCTATTCCCGCCGTGTTGTGAGTGCTAGTGTATTTGTGGGTGTGCCCCATCAAGCAATACCTAAATTGATTTTTTTGCGAGTATGCGAACCTCATTTCGCGAGTAGAATTTTTGGGTGCCATCCCAAAAACCCAAATATGAGATTGGTCTGTAGTGTGCTCGCCGCCTGCTGCTCCAGGCCAATCAACCGGGACCTTGTTCCCCACTGCATTAAAACAGCTGATTGTGCTTTCGCCATCAATCACCCATTTACCCGGCGATTCTGCCATCGCAATAGTCGGAGTTGCGGCAGTGCCAGCTGGAAAACCGATAGTAGTACCGCCACCGCTGGGCCTTACCGTGTTGTTCTCGCCCGTATACGTGCCATCTCTAACAATAAGCGTATCTCCCGCGACCATGGCAGCGCCAGCGCTATCTAAATCTTGATAGGTTTCGCTCGGCCCCATGTATTTAATCTGGCCCGCAGTTTTTCCAATGTGCAAACGGATGACTATTCGATCCTCTCCCGCTGCGTTAGAGCAAACAATCTCAATATAAACAGACTGATTAGGTATAGCCCCATCTATTGCGGGCATGGTGGACGTATCTAAACTTACCGCGCCAGTTTTAGGGTTTATCGTCGCTTCGTCCGGGTGACAGTCAAAATGCCAAAACTTTTGGGCCGGCGCGTTGCTTAGCGTTGGCGCAAACGTCCACGTGCCGCCGTTTGTAACAAACTGATCGTAAACGATTCCTGTTCTGTCAATGACGGGCGCAACAAATGCAGGCACCGCACCAAACAGGCCCGCCGGATCGATGGAACGCGCTTTACCGTCAGCACCGGGCGTTATTATATGAGTTTGCGCGAGTAAATGAGCTACCATAAACAAACACCTTTATATTACATTTATAACGCCATTCGAGCTAATCGCTGTCACTGCATCAAAATTCAAGTCTGTACTGGTACCGTTTGCAGCGTCCCAATATCCCGTGATTATGTCGCCCGCGTTAGGCGTTGGCGCTGAACCCTCAACAATAAACACATAACGCCCAACAGGAACAACAGTTGCCGACAAGGTAAAATCAATATCGTTGCAATCTGGATTGTCATTGCCAACAAAAGATTGTCCTGTCAATTGAACGCGCTGGTATCCAACTGTATCGCACTCATTAGCGTTTATATCGCCGTAAGTAGCATGAGCGACATTGGGCGTATACGAGTTTTTAACTAACACAGCGTAACGATTAGACGAAGCCCATGCCGACCCCGCTGTCATCATTCGCGCTATAGCTCCTGTTTTTTTTACAAAAGCAGCTGAAGCCATTTTTTTTACCTCTTAATTATGAGCAAGTCGGATCAACAACATTAATCTGAATAAATTCGCTTTTCGTCTGCCCGTCTGTCATCGTTGCTTTAACTCGAATCAACGTGCATCCTGTTGTTACGTCATCTGCTACAATCATTCCGGTTGAGATGTTTCCCGTAATCGTTGGAGCGCCCAATATAGTGGCGCTTGTTCCGCTTCTTACTGACCACGCCACCGAAATAGCGTTAACGCCTAGATTGCTTGCGGCGATAACAAAATCAACGTCAATATTTCGTGATTCGCCTACAGGGATTTCAAATTCAGTTACATCAACCACAATCTACCCCCTCGATACTACTCTAAATTTATCGCCCTTAGAAATGATACGCAAAAAAGAACTATTAGAGCCGATTATTTCTAAAAACTGCAATGGATACGAATTACCAATAGTGGCGCGTTTTTTGTCGTCAAAAACAGCCGGGTGCGAATTGCGATACCAGGGGCGGGCAACTCCTAGGACAGCCGCCCGCTTTTGTCTGCTGTCTATAGCCATTACGTCATTTTAGCCTCGCTGTAGGTGGCCCCATCGTCGGTAACCGCTTTGCTTGCAATCTGAGTGCCCGCATCATTAAACACTTTCATGGCATCTGTACCAACTGTATCAACATCAATTCGGTTTCTTAACGCCATGTAAAGGAGCATCAACCCGGTTCTTAAGTTGGGCGTAGCAGTAGGAGCACCCACGCCTAGCTCACTGATTGCAGTATCTAATGCCGTGTTTACCTGAGCTAATACATCGGCGGCTGAAACATTGTTTAGCGCTGCAATAGTTGCTGGTAAATCGGTTGTAGTGTCGGTAGCGATTTGATCCAAAATTAAATCCAAGCGCCCGCCATCAGTTAAATCCGTTTGCAGTTCATTCGTGTCTGCCAGCATATCCGCAAACAACTTACCAAACGTTCCAGCGGTGATGTGTCCTGCTGTTGCTCTATCATAAATCGTATCAACAATTTGTGAAACCGGGTGAACATGAGTGGTTAAAATAATGAATCCGTCTCCATCAGCTGGCGCTTCTGATAGATCTTCATCTAGTACAATAGTTTTTGATGTTCCGTTGTAGCTTCTGATCGGCTTGGCTTGTCCCTTAAGATTGCCACTGATAAACGCAAGCGTTAAAT
>Ga0070746_10001118_pt1 | contig 16122 bp, 26 predicted proteins | sample VirMetDEL_Mar_21_FD_77016 | JGI IMG/M metagenome (GOLD analysis project Ga0070746, IMG submission 77016) | Aqueous microbial communities from the Delaware River and Bay under freshwater to marine salinity gradient to study organic matter... | ecosystem: Environmental > Aquatic > Marine >... | reverse complement strand
TTAGCCAATCTAGCAAGGTCGAGTGCTACGAAGATGGGATTAAAACTAAGTGATGATGAGTTGCTTGGGGTAGCAAAGCGTAGTAAGGGTACTCCTAGAATATGTAACGCTAGACTGAAATGGTTCAAGAGTTATGTGAATTATCACAAGCGTAAAGACGATGTAGATACCATTTTTAATGAACAGGGTATCGACAAGCATGGATTCGATATAAATGATCGTAACTACATTGAGGTGCTCAAGTCTCGTATTGGTCAGCCGTTAGGTCTCAAGGCCATATCAACTATGAGTGGTATCGCTGAAGATACGATAACTAATAGTATCGAGCCATATATGATTCGTAAAGGTTTTGTTGTTAGAACTCCTAAAGGACGGGTGTTAGGCAAAATCAAGTAAAAAGCCTGTTAAGGTGTATATACTCATAATAGATATGGAGGTTTATCATGAGTAAAAGTTATTATCTTGCTTTTCTGGTTAGTCTTTTAATTGGTGGAAATGCTGAAGCAAAACCGCCGGTTTTTATGAATAACTATAGTTCAGCAAAGAGGGTCAGCAAAGATTTGGGTCTAGATGTATTGGTTATATTTTCAGCAGATTGGTGCAAGTATTGTAAGTCATTGAAAAAAGACCTGTCGAAAGACTTGTCTGTTAGTGAACTGCAAGACTTGATTATTTGTACAGTAGATGTTGACGATAATCCCCAATTAAAGAGATCGTACCAAGTATCATCCATTCCTGACTCAATATATTTGTCAAAAAACAAAGTTAAATCAAGAAGAAAGGGGTATAACGATTTAGGCAACTATCTAAAGTGGCTTAAATCTAATAGGTAATATGGAAGTACCAATATATGTTATATCTTATTTGTTCGTGTTTACTATGGGTTTTGTTGGGGGTGTTTATGTCAGTAAGACAAATGCCTCATCGGACAAGCCCAGAAGTTTTTTCGACAAACAAAAAGAAGTTGAGCAAGCGAGAAAGCATAATGCAATTAGTATCGACGATACTAAAGTTGTATTAGATAAGCATATCGCTACAGATAATTTAGAAAAGAAATTTGATTCTCTTGGTAAAACCAAGACATCAAAAGATAACACACAGTCAGCAATTAGTAAACTAAAAAGCATGAAAGGTAAATAATATGGCAATCGGATTAGATGTGGGTACGAGTTTTATTGTAATGTCACAGTATGAAGGTGACAACATTAAATTCAAAGATTTTAGAGATGCGTTTTATGTCATTAAACCATCTACCCCTATAGCGAACAAAATGATTGAAAAAGGTTTGGCAGGCAAAGTGTTTGTCAAAGATGAAGACGGTTCGTTTATTCTTCTTGGTGCTGATGCTATTGATAAGGCAGTAGAAAGAAACGAGGCTGCTCGTCGTCCTATGCACAGAGGTGTGATCTCTGTAAAAGAAAAAGAAGCCAAGCGTGTGTTGGCTTACATTTTAAAAGAAGTGGTCGGAGAAGCGAAATCTGAAGGCGAGAAACTAGTTTACTGCGTCCCTGCACAACCAGTAGATCAAGAAGATGAAGACTTCGACGTAGGCTTCCATGAAGACACTGTACAGGCTATTCTTGCAGAAGTTGGATATGATGCAAGATCAGTCAATGAAGCAGAAGCATTATGTTACGCTGAATTAGAAGACAGCGATTATACTGGCATCGGAATTAGTTGTGGTGCAGGTATGACCAATGTTTGTGTTATGCTCAACGGCGAACCAACCGTAGTCTTCAGCACAACAAAGTCAGGCGATTGGGTTGACCGCATGAGTGCGGTCGCTACAGGTGAACCTGATAGTGTTGTACAGGTAGAGAAAGAAGGTGGTGGTTTTAAAGTTGGTGAGGCTAACGACAATCCAGTTTTAAGTGCTGTTGCTTCTTACTACGAAAGACTTATTGATTATACTGCTAAACAATTATCCGCAGCGTTAGATGGTCATAAATCTTTACCTAAATTTAAAGATGACATCAAGATTGTTGTTGCTGGTGGCACATCAAGGGCTGAAGGTTATGTTGAGAAGTTAGAAGAGAAATTACAAGAGTCAGGATTTCCTCTTGGCATTCAAGTAGTAAAACATGCAGAAGACCCATTACATTCTGTTTCAAAGGGTTGCTTGATTGCGGCAAGTTTATTAGATTAAAATAAAGGGGAGGCGAAAGCCTCCCTCTTCTTATTTCTGCCTAAAAGGAATACCTTTATATTCAAATAAAAAACGATGAGAACTAATATCAGTTGACTCTCGTTTGGTATTATACTTTTCTTTCCAAGGACTTGTCTTGTCTTCAAATATGGGATGGTGTCCAGTTCCTCTGCCTAAGCCGTAAGTTGTAACAGACATAATGTTACGCATGTTAGTATGTATAAAATATAATGCTGATCCACCACTCGCTCCATTAGAAGGAAGAACCGGAAAGTTTTCATCATTCCAAGAGTTCAAACCTAAATTATAAGGCGTATACACACCTTTAAAATCATCTTTAATTATTTCAATAATATCTTTATATGTAACTTTAGGCGTGCTATTCCAACATACATTGTCTCGATGAGGAAAAACATTTGTCGCTATATATTTTAATTTTTTAATTACACTAGTATTAATGACTAGCCAAGGTTCTATATCTTGGGTAAGCACCATATCAGGATTTACAACATGGTTTATAGCATCGTTAATACCTATTAATATAGTTTCTTCATTTGGTTTTTCTATTGGCTGAAAAGTTTTGCCTTTGCCAACAACAATAGCATGTTTGTATTGATCAAATATTTTTGAGTCAAAATTTTTTTTATTTAATAATTGCATATATACCTCAATTCATTATTAATTTAATATTGCCACTAGCACATACGTTTTCTATAGTTTTCCTTGACTGTGAACGATAATGCCAGTGATAAGCAGTTGGATCAGACTTATTAATAAAATTTTTATGGTGTCCTGTAAATTTACTTGTTTCATTTCTTGATGTTCCAGAAGCGATGCCGTAGGTTTCAATCTCTTTTATATTGAGCATAAACGCTCTTACAAATTGAACTGCACGGCAACCACTACTCCAGTGCATATTGCCTGTGCTGTAACTTCCATCATGACGGTTTAAATTTTTGTAAGGTATGTAAATCCCTTGAAATTTAGACTGTTTAAGAAATTTTACAACAGTTGTGTGGTCAACTTTCTGTTTCTTGTAATTCTTGCCATTCGCACCTACTACTAATCCTGAATGAGGAACCGCTGGAGTCGCAACATATTTTAATGAGCCTAAAGATTTAAAATCACTAAAAAATTCTACATCTTGACACAATAATATGTCAGGGTTAATAAGAAAATCTACAGCGTGATTTACTCCCATGAGCAGAGTATTTTCATCCGGTTTAGTTATTGTTTTAAAAGTTGGGCCTTTGCCAACTATTATAGCCTTAGTATATTGATCGAATATATGAGGATCGAATTTGTTGTTAAGAAAAGTTTTCATGTATTCTCCTTTAATGTAAATTGTATTCTATGTCTGTGTTTAAAAAAATATCTCTACATATTTGCTGATGTTCCTTTAGATATAAATCACACTTATACTTACGGAAAGTATGAGGCATCTGAAAAACTCTATGATAACCATGACCTTTTGCTATGCCGTAACTATCGACTGTTTTGAGATTAGGGAGATATGCTCTTGCAAAAACCAAGGCTCTATATCCAGAACCCCAAAATTTTGGTTCTTCATGGTCTACGTGTTTATAACTTCCGTCAGGAGAGTTTAAATTACTGAAAGGTAAAACATAACCATCAAAATGTTTTTTTATTCTAGCGGCAACTCGATCTGGACCCATGCCTGATTTCCAAATGCCTTTGAAGAGACAGTTTTGTGGAGTAACTGCAAAACTTAATGATTGTAAAACCGTTGGGCTAAGTTCTTTCCAGTAAGGCCAATCTTGACAGAAAACCATATCTGGTTTAATAATCTTGTTTACTGCGTGGTTTACTCCTATCAGTAAAGTTCTGTTGTTAGGTTTTTTTATTTGCCTAAAAGAAACTCCTTTACCGACTATGCAGGCAGCGTCATACTGACCGAACAATTTGTCGGCTTGGGCTTTCCATTTGTTTTCTTTAAATATCACAGGATCACTCATTTAATATTCCCTTTCAAATTCTTACATAATGCTTCTGAGAAACTAAAATCAAAAGGAGTATCAATGTCTACTGCTTCTATCTCATCGCATGAATAAAAGAAACATTTGTCTCCAACTACATACTTTTTCTCTATTGCTTTTTCTGTTTTGATAATACAGCAACCAAAAGTCAGGTTGTTTACAGTTTGTAAATCTTGACTGTTTGGTGGAGTATCTAAAGAAAAGTTAACAGGTTTACCATCCATGAAATAGAAATCTTTATTGACTCCAACAGAAACTACAGAGTCATAGTCGTGACTATTGTAGAACTCTATCATCTCTGTCATCTTCTCTGTACCCATAAAAGGAGACATAGGAGAAGCGTAGATCAAAGTATCTGTATCAATATCTTTAAAGAGACTATACATGAAGTCAGGCACTTCCGTAGTCGAAAGTGCGTACTTCTCATCTCTCTTCACGAAGATAACTCCGTGAAGATGTTTTACAGCGTCTATGATCTCTTCTGAATCTGTGTTTACAATCACATAATCAATTAGGTCTACAGCCAGTAATTGCTCAACCTTGTGTACTATTAAAGAAGTCTCACACCAAGGTATGATGTTCTTTTTAGGAACTCGCTGAGAACCAATTCTGGCTGGGACTATTGCAGTTATACTACTCATTCACCACCTCTTTAGTTACATCTTTACTATAAAAACAAATGTGCTTATCGTCTATCTTTTCGATAAGACTTATTACATCTTTATCTTTGTGACTATTGTAAATCTCTTTGATATAGTCAGGGTGTACTTTCTTAGCACCAGCAACCATATACAAAAAGTCTTTAACATAGTCAGGGAAATGCTTACTAAAGAAGTTGTACATTGTACGAATGTATCCATAATCACAACCTGATCTGAGCATCAAAGTCTCAGTTCTCAGATTGCCTAATGCTCTACCCATACCGTGTAGACAACTATCAATATAATTGTAGCCTAAATTTGAAGCCATCATACTTTTCTCATAAGCGTTTTCTAGATTATTATGGGTGTGTAACCCGATAGTTCCTCTGTACTGCTTTTTCAAAACGTCTGTTAGAGAATGTAGTTCTGCTACCGTAAAACTACCAAACGTGTCTGCAATATATAGACACTGTAATGGAATGTCTTTAATAAACTTAACTATCATCTCTATCTCTTCTTCTGTTATAAGATCGCCACAAGGCAAATTAAGAGTCACATTGTAACCCTTGTCTATCAGTTGTTTTGCAACTACAGAAGCCTCTAAAACTTTCTCTGGACTAAAACCAGAAACAGTCTTACCATTTACTTTATAACTTCTTGGGATAAGTATTCTAACAAGACTGATCTTGCTATCTTTTCTATCGCGGAAGTCTTCTAGGTCAAAGCCACCTAGTTTAACCATGACCGCAATCTTGCAGCCTTGATACTGAGAATATATCCTGTCTATGTCACTGTCTAGGCAGTGAGCCCATTTTCCTTTGGTCGGAGCATACTTTGGATTGCCTTTAAAGCCAATCTCAAAATAATCAAACCCCAACTCTGTAACAGTCTTGTATGAGTCAACAACAAACTCATCAGTAAACTGCCAATCATTTAAGTAGCCACCATCTCTGATGGTGCAATCTAAAAGTTTCATAATGCACTCCAATAAAAACCAAAAAACCAACTGCTATTTTATACACCGGCAAAACTTGGTGTATATAATATTGAAATAAATTTTTGGAGAATAAAATGCTTGAAACAAAAGTCAAATTAATGACGCTTCTTATCGTTGCCGATCATGCAACGAACAATACCGTACATACTTCTTTTGACGGTAGACCCATTGTTATAACAAACTCACTATTTCCCCAGTTGGTTAATGGTTAATAGCCTTGTTGTTGTTTGTGAGATTTTATAGCGGGTCTGCCGTTTTTGGTGTATATTAATTAGTCAAATTACTTTTTGGGTTTAATACTATGTTATTTAAGCGAGAATTGAGATATGCAGCACGCTCATCGAAATGGCCTGCATTAAGAAAAGAACATTTAAAAACACAACCGTGTTGTCAGGCTTGTGGTTCAGACAGAAGGCCAGAAGTTCATCATATTGTGCCTGTTCATTTAGACCCGTCCCGTGAATTAGACCCATCGAACTTAATAACACTATGCGATAAATGGTGTCACTTTGTATTTGGACATTTACTTGATTATAGAAGTTGGAATAAAGACGTAGTAAGAGATGCTCGTCAATATCTCGAAAAGAGAAGAACACGCCCATATAAATCAAAGGAGGGCCAAGATTATGAGACTTTTAACTGGTATAATGCTACTGTGTTCGATAGTAGTATTAATGATCCCGACGACAATTACGGCGGGTACTAGACTCGATAATGTCCCAGATTCTAAGTATCTGGAATATGGTGCAAAGCACCAATGCGTTCTACCAATTCAAGGAATAATGTCTGACGATCTTAATGCTACATTTAGAGGATCATGCGTTTTGATAGACCCCTATCATATTATTACCGCTGCCCATGTCGTCAGTAATAGTCTAACACAGAATGTAGTAATTAATAATAAAGTTATTCCTGTTAGCGTTATTGCTGTTCATTCTAATTTTGTATTTAAAAAGAATGGCTATAATGATATAGCAGTAGGTAGACTATCTCAGCCAATAGAAATAGACTTCTATCCTAAACTCTACACAGGCAGTGATGAAAAAGGCAAGGTTTGTAGTATTGCAGGATGGGGACACTACGGAACATTAGGTAAAGGCTATGGGCCGTTTGATAATAAACGTAGAGCAGGCTCTAATGTAGTCACTAATTATTATTTAGATACACTTATGGTTGAAACAGATGATGAGCATACATCACTAGAGTTTTTAATATGTCCCGGTGATAGTGGTGGTGGAATGTTTATAGATCAAAAACTAGCAGGTATTAATTCATTCATAATGGCTAAGGACGGCAAAGGCGATGCTGATTATGGTGATGAAGGATGCTTTACAAGGATCAGTAAATTTGAACCTTGGATAAGAGCAGTTATAAAACAAGTAGATGCTATTGATAGAATGAGTCCCGAAGAAATTCAATCGTTGCAAGAAGCAACTAGAAAGACAATGAAAAATGAGAAGACATGAGTGTGGTCTTTTACCATATATTAGAGAAGATATTTATGGTCTTGATTTTGGTGCAGGTCAGATTATACCTTGGGCTTTGTCACAGTTTAATATTCCAGAATGCTGGAATACTACTGAAGGAGGTGATGTAATAGTAGCGGTAGTAGATACCGGCTGTGATTTGGAACATCCTGATCTTTACAAAAATTTATTAATGCCCGGATACAATGCGATCCATCCCGGTCACTATCCTACTGATAGGAACGGTCATGGCAGTCATGTAGCGGGTACTATTGCCGCAGTATCTAATAGTTTAGGTGTTGTGGGTGTGGCTCCTAAAGTCAAAATCTTTCCTGTAAAAGCACTCATGGATAATGGTGCTGGTCATAATCGTCATGTAGCAGATGGTGTGACGAAAGCAGTAGATTATGGCTGTGACTTAATTACTATGTCATTAGGTTCACCTTATCCTGATAGAAAATTAAAACAAGCACTAGAATACGCACAGGCTAAAGGCGTAGGTGTATTTTGTGCAGCAGGTAATTCTGGTAATCACACAGACGTAAATTATCCTGCTAAATATCCTACAACCGTTGCTATCGGTTCTGTAGGTAGAAAATTAAATATATCTAGATTTAGTTGCACAGGAAATACGATTGATTTCGTTGCTCCGGGTGAAGATATAATTTCTTGCGTTCCTGAAGGTTATGCTAAATTAAGTGGTACTTCTATGGCAACTCCATTTGCTGTTGGTTGTGCTGCTTTAACTTTATCATACAGAAAAGGGAAAAGATTATCCTTGCCAAGAACTTCAAGAGATTGGGTAGAATTACTTAGTAAAAACACTAGAGACTTACCTGATCCTCGCTGGGCTGGTAAAACTAACTTTCAAGGAAATGGCTTAGTACAACCAGTACTGTCCTAACATTGTATCGTAATCATTTATACCCGCTGTATAATACATAAGCAAAAACAGGGGTCTTGTCAAGTAAAAATTTTTTATTTCTACCTCTTATATAAACCTCTTAAAAAAGCCTCTTAAACAAAAAGGGGCTTGACAAGGTAGAAAATCCGTATATAATAGTATATATTCACTAAAAAAGAGAAAGGGTGAAGATGTTTAATGAAGATTTAGAAGACCGTAAGGATGTTAGGCGTGAGCACATTAATAGTAAAAAGACTCATGCAAAATCTAAGGACGTTGAGAAGAAAGCACAAAAGAAACTTAACAGACAATTCAGACAGAGTAAAGTGGATTTAGATCAAGAAGAACTATGGGAAAATTGGCAAGAAGAATATAGGTAATATGCAAACCAGAAAAGACAAAAGATTTGATAACCGAAGTAAGGAAACCTTCAAGAAGGATATATACCTTGGTACAGCAGTTGAATCTCATTGGTGGAACAAGTTGCTGGTTGAAGCAGAACGCTGTAACGGTTTTGGTTTCAACAATCATTTCAGTCACGGTTGCGGTAATGATGGTCGCTATCTAGAAACCGGGACGAACACGGGTGGTGCTGATTACTGGGCTGAAGGCTGGGTTTTTGATCAGTCATTTGCTCACGGCATAGAAGTCAAGTGGGTTTCATCTCCCGGTAGAATCACTCTCAAAAAAGCAGACGTTGCCTGCTATCTAAGAGAAGGCTCAGGCTTATTTATTATTCAGAATGTGAGTAATGACGCTAATCTAAGAAAGCCTAAAGATCATGATATTAAAAAATATCTCTCAAGACTTGACAAGGCTTGTGCCGATAGTAAGATTGTATGGAGTCTCATGCTGGCAGATAACTTTGCTGCCATGATGGATGAGTTCAATAATTATCGTCCAATTAAATATATGGGCAATAAACTAGGAGTTGTGATTCCAGATGATGATTGGATACGCTACGCAAGTATCTCAGGAGTATTTTATAGATGAAATATGTAGAAGAACTAGAATCAGGTGATTTCTTCAATGTTGATCGCCATAAATATGTAATGACCACAGATGTTAAAGGCAATGGTCAGCGTATGGCTGTATCTATTCAGAATGGCAGCATACGATGGTTTGCACCTGAAACTGTTGCAACTATACAGGACATATATTATAGAGATGCAGAAAATAACATACTTTTAGTTAAGGACACTCCACCACTTGACATGGAGCAAGCAATTAGGAATGTCCAGCCCAAAGTCAATCCCATGAGGTAAAGATGAGCGTACCGTTTCATATTAAATTAAAGAACTTTTTTAAGTCTCTATGGTTTCATATAGGGGCTGGTTTACCTAAATGTACACAGGAACAAATAAATTTTAGATTTTCCATTTGCAAAAATGAATGTGAGTGGTATAATAAAGAAGACAGCAGTTGCCTCCAGTGTGGATGCAATGTTAACCAAAAAAGAATTTTTATGAACAAACTGGCATGGGCAGATCAACAATGTCCTGTAGACAAATGGAAAAAAGTAAACAAATAACCAAAAATAAAAGAATAGGAGGACACTCTTTTTCTATTCAGAAGAACAGCAATATTTTTGAAGCAGCAAAACAGGCTGTAACAGCAAAGGAACATGGTACTAGCGTCATGATTCCTCATGTTTGTAACAATGTTAATGCTTTTGGTGCTGGTTTTGCTAGTGCTGTTGCCAAAGAATATTATGAAGTTAAAGCAAATTTTCATCTATTAGGACGCTCCTCTAAGATGGGTCAAGTACAATATGTCACAGTGTATACCGAACCAAAATATCAATATAAAATAGTTTTTGCTAACATGATAGCACAAAATAGAATATATCATCCAGAAAATAATCCAAGACCTTTGAATTATGCGGCCTTGACACATTGCATGATGGATGTTAAAATGACCATGAAGAGTATGATGTACAATGAAGATCAAACTAAGTTTAAGATTATGGCCCCAAAGTTTGGCAGCGGTCTTGCTGGTGGCAACTGGGAGTTCATATCAGACTTAATTGATGATTGTTGGTCAGAATTTGGGGTTGAGGTATTTTTACAGAAGAAAGGTTGAGGAACTTTATGATTTTGGGATGGTTATTAATGTTGGTTATCGGTTTGGCTTGTTTTGGATCATGGCCCAGTAGTCAGAACGTATGTACAGCAACAACAAGCAACGAAGATTCAGATATTTATTTTGATTACTTTATCATAGACGAAATGATTGATTAGGAGAAATTCAAGTGCAAAGATTAAAAGGACAAAGAGTATATTTGGCTGGTGCTATGGATAGAGCATTGGATAGAGGTATAGGATGGAGAAATGAAATAACTCCGTTCCTAGAAAACCTTGGTGTTACAGTGTTCAATCCTCTGACTAAACCAACAGAGATTGGCATGGAAGATGTAGAAACACATGCACATAAAACTAAACTAAAGCAGTCAAAGAGATACGATGAGATGGCTCATCTTATGAAAACCATAAGGTCAGTGGATTTAAGGCTAGTTGATATTAGTGACTTCATTGTTGTCAACTTAGACCTGAACATACATCCTTGTGGAACTTATGAAGAAATTTTCTGGGCTAATAGACAGAAAAAGCCTGTGATTATACGTATTGTTCAAGGTAAAGAAAATGCTCCTGATTGGCTATTCGGTACTTTTCCACACCAGCATATCTTTTCAGAGTGGAATGATATATATGCCTACCTTGAGCATGTGAATGCTTCTGAGAATGTTAACAACTATAATAGATGGTACTTTTTTACAATATAGGATAAACTATGGATACAATTATAGAGATTAAGAATGATAAAAGAGAGTTGTCAGAGATAGTTTTTGAGCCAGATGCAGGTATCTCTGTGCGTCCTTCTCAAATTAACGGCAGAGGTGTTTTTGCTGAGAAAAATTATGTAAGAGGGGATGTCATCGAAACTTTTCCACTTATTCCTTTAGCGTTTCGTTTGAGATATGTAGGTGATCCAGTACTGATTTCAAACTCATTTATTAATACTCTTTGTTCTTGTGATGACTGTAAAGCACATGGCTACCAAATATATCTAGGAGGAGGCTGTTCAATGTACTATAATCACCAGAAGTCACATAATGCCGTATTACATATGAACTGGTCAAAGTATTACGGAGAGTTTCATGCAGACACCGTTATTCAGGCAGGTGAGGAAATATCTATAGACTACGGTAAGAACTATCCTTGGGATATGCTAGGCGTTACTCCAGTAGAAGTGGAAGGCGTTGATCAATGAAAATTATTGATGAACTAAAATTAGACTTTGACGACGTACTGATTAAACCTAAGAGGTCTCGTCTTACTAGCAGGTCTAGCGTCCATGTGAAAAGATGTTTTACGTTCAGACATTCTCATAGAAAAATTAATTGCATACCTTTGATTGCAGCCAATATGGACACTACAGGTTCAATGGAGATGGCTAGGACTCTTAGTAGAAACGGTGCGATGACCGCACTACATAAGCACTACGATAAAGAAGAGTATATTAATTTTTATCTCAAGGCCGAGAGCATAGGTGTTCCATCAGAGTTAGTGTTCTATTCTCTTGGCACAGGAGAGAGAGACCTTGAGAAACTTAACTATGTATTTGAGGCTATAAAAGGTGCTATGGGAGTAGATCAGTACCCTAACATCTGTGTGGATGTAGCAAACGGATACAGCGAAGGATTCGTAGAACATCTAGCAAAAATCAGAGAACTATACCCAAGGTCAGTCATTATGGCTGGTAATGTAGTATCGCCAGAAATGACAGAAGAACTAATACTACACGGTAAAGTTGATATAGTCAAGATAGGTATAGGATCAGGTAGTGTCTGTACAACCAGATTAAAAACAGGCATTGGCTATCCACAGTTGTCAGCGGTTATGGAATGTGCAGATGCAGCACATGGTCTAGGTGGTCATGTATGTAGCGATGGAGGATGCAAAACTCCTGCTGATGTATGCAAGGCCTTTGGAGGCAATAGTGATTTTGTTATGTTAGGCAGTATGCTAGCAGGTACAGATTGCTGTGAAGGTAAATGGAGACTTGAGTACTACCAGAAGACTATAAAGAATGGTGAAACAAAGGAAGAATGGGTTGAGAAAAATCCGGGCTATGATACTAAGACTAGAAAAAGAAGTCTTGTATTCTATGGAATGAGCAGCAAATCTGCTCAAGACAAACACAACGGAGGTGTTTCAGACTACAGAACCAGTGAAGGTAAAACTGTAGTTATACCCTACAAAGGAACAACTGAAGAAATAATGCAGGATATTTGTGGAGGTATTAGAAGTTGCGGGACATACATTGGTGCAGACTGCATTAAAGACTTTGGAAAGAAGACAGTTTTTATTAAAGTTAAAAATACTCATAACAGGATATACGAATGAACATACATTTAAATTCACCGATTGGCGGAACAGGCTACGGAGTCGCTTCATACAATATACTTAAAGCACTTAATGAGCAACCTGATGTGGAAATGGCTTTATCTATTATAGGCCATCCTCATGTTGACAATCAGGATGCCGTTGACTTAGTTCAACAGGCTATGGCTAGGGCAAATAGCGTAGACTATAAGGCTCCTACATTAAAAATCTGGCATCAATTTGATTTACTCAACAGGCCGGGAAAAGGCAAATATTTTGCTATGCCATTTTATGAAGTAGATGTGTTAGACGACAAAGAAAAACACCATCTAGGTTTCCCAGACCAACTAATCGTATCTTCTAAATGGGCTAAGAATGTATTAAAAGAAAATGGTATAAAGAAGAGAGCAACTGTAGTGCCTATGGGAGTGGACACAGACGTATTCCATCCTGTAGAATCTAAGGTAGACAAAGGCGATAGATACATATTTATGACTGTTGGAAAATGGGAAGTTAGAAAAGGACACGATACCATTATTGATTGTTTCAATCAGGCTTTTACAGAAGAAGACAATGTTGAACTATGGATGGCAACCCATAATGGTTTTTTAAATGAGGCACAAACCAACGAGTGGACAAATAAGGTTCAAACATCCAAACTGTCCAGCAAAATTAGAATGTTCCCTAGGCTACCTACACATGCTAAGATTGCTGAATTGATGTCGTACTCCGATTGTGGACTGTACCCATCAAGAGGCGAAGGATGGAATCTTGAACTCCTTGAACACATGGCTATGGGTAAACCTGTAATTGCCACCAACTGGTCAGCACACACAGAGTTCTGTAACAAGAAAAATGCTAGACTTATAGAAATAGACGAGAAAGAACCAGCAAATGATGGTATGTGGTTTCATGGCAAGAGTAACTGGGCAAAAATTGGTCAAAACCAAATTGACCAGTTAATTACACACATGAGAGATGTTTATAATAATGCTGTTGTTGACAACCCTGCTGGTCTTGAAACCGCTAAGAAGTTTTCATGGAAAAATACAGCAGAAAATCTTTTAAGGTGTATGTCGTAATAAGCCTAATTATAATGCTAAAGGTAACATAATATGAAGTTAGATACCAGAAGATTAGAAGCAGGTGATGCTTGTGAAACACAATTTAATAAGCAGACTTGGCAAGTAAATTATCTGTACGGTTTAGATGATCTTTGCAAAGAATATATTAAGTCAGATTTTACAGTGTTGGAATTGGGTACTCATAACGGTGTCAGTACAGAACTGTTTGCCTCTTATGCTAAAAAAGTTGTGGGAGTAGATTGGTTGTATCAGGAGCCTATGCTTCAAGCAATCAATCGCAATCCAAATATTGAGTTTCACAATATGACATTTGAAAAATGGTCTTGGAAAAATAAAGATAAATTTGATCTTATCTATATTGACGGAGACCACTCAGCAACGTGTGTAAAAGAAGATATATTATTAGCGGAACAGGTTGTAAAACCCGGAGGTTTTATATCTGGACATGATTTTGATCAAGACGCTGTTAATATTATGGTTACTGAGCACTTTAAAGATAGAGTAGATGAAATTAAATTATTTAGAGATAGTTCATGGTTGATAAAATCAAAAACTTAATACAGGAATTATAATTATGCCTTTACCTAAGAGAAAACCCGGAGAAAATAAGCAAGCATTTGTCAAAAGATGTATGAGCGATCCTGTATTGAAGAAGGAAAAACCAGACTCAAACAAGCGTCTTCCTGTGTGTCTAGCAGCGTGGGAAGACAGTCTTTCTCTACTGGAAAAGGTAACTAACAACATAATGAAGCCAGAGTGCTTTGAAGAATTTGATCCATACAATTTAAACTGGGATGATGAAAAGAACGAGTTTACTGATGCTGCTGAATACCAAGGCAGGAAAGTACAACTCGGTAAACCTTTCTTAACTCCGGGTGGCCCAAAGAAGCGTAGCGTATACGTGAAGAATGACAAGGGCAACGTAGTCAAAGTAAACTTTGGCGACCCGAATATGAAGATTAAGAAGAGTGATCCCGGTCGTAGAAAAAACTTTAGGGCTAGGCATAATTGTTCAAATCCCGGCCCTAGGTGGAAGGCTCGATACTGGTCGTGTCGAGCATGGTAAAATTCCTTCAACCTATTGGTAAACTATGGACTTAATAAACGCTGTTAGAAAAAATTTACACGAAGCGAAAGACATTGATGATGTTCGCTATGTATCCGGTTATACTTATAATCGGTCACAACACTCTTATAAAGTTTTTCCAGAGTTAAAGGGATTAGACCTGTTTTCCATAATACCAGAACCATACAAAAACTCTAGCAAAGAGACACAAGCAGAGTTGAAAGAAGTAGTCTCTAACGCAAAATCTTTAGCCAAGTCTGATAAAATCAAAGAGTTTACTGCCAAGGTTGACAAAGAACCATTATTTATTTATCAACCAGTTTTAGATAGACTAGGCATTAGATTTCCAGAAGGTAAATTTTTGTCGCTATATTATCATTCAGTATACGACATTATCGACCATCTGAAACATTACTATAATAGACCCAGACCTACACAGTTAATGAAATATTATGATATGGAAATTCCTGTAATGGTAACTGACACCCACCAAACCCCAGCCTATCCTAGTGGTCACACTGCTTATGCTGCTTTGGCAAGTGCTGTTTTATCAGAAAGATATCCAGAACATACAAAAATATTTAATGACCTTGCAGTTCAGGTCGGAATGGCTAGACAATATCAAGGGGTGCATTATCCTTCAGATAATTCTGCTTCTATAAAATTGATCAAAACCATTTACCCTAATTTAAAAAAGTTTTACGAGGAGCAAACGAATGAATTACAAAAAGATTCTTAGTGACATATCAGAACAACTCACAAAACCAGTAGAAGATAAAGTAGAATTTGTTGTTGGTGACAGGGTTAAAAACGTGAACCCAGAATGCAAACACTATGGTAGCCGTGGTACAGTAATCGGTGTTAATTATTTGCCTAATGAAATGGGTAAAGTAGTCACTTATGAAGCCAGTAATAGCGGAGACAACTGGACTATTGGACAGCCTATTACCAAAACAGAAATACAGTTACAGCATGACAACCCTAATTTAGCCAGTGAAAGCGACACACTAGAAGAATATAAGGAAGATTTTATTGGTATGAATATCGGTTCATTAAATGCTATTATGGCAAAAGCCAAGGAAATTATTGAGGCAATGAGTCAAGAAAATGTAAAAAATAACTTGACAGAATCATGGTTACAGGGTAAAATAGCAATAGCGGAAGACTACATGAAAACCATTCATGATTTTGTAATGTACAATCCGTCACATGACGATACTACAGAAGGGGCTAATCGTCCCGGTTTGTGGGAAAACATTCGACGTAAGAAAGAAAGAGAAGGCAAAAACTATCGACCTGCCAAACCGGGAGACCCAGATAGGCCAACTAAAGATGCTCTGAAGAAGTCACAGACTCCTTCGGACAAGAAGAAAAAGAAGAAGTAGATAACAGTTTTTAGATTTTGGACGACAACTTTTAGGAAAGAGGATATTAT